>Ga0213876_10000527_pt1 | contig 29161 bp, 21 predicted proteins | sample BarmaccomBMRX_R9_FD_160113 | JGI IMG/M metagenome (GOLD analysis project Ga0213876, IMG submission 160113) | Root-associated microbial communities from Barbacenia macrantha in rupestrian grasslands, the National Park of Serra do Cipo, Brazil - RX_R9 | ecosystem: Host-associated > Plants > Roots... | reverse complement strand
GCACCCTCTGACGCCGAAGCGTTAGACGGGAGTCGGGGCGTGACGGTCTGAAATATCTGGCCGGGGCGGTTCTGAACACTATGGCGGTAACGCCGGTCTAGCTCTTCTCCCTCAAATCTTCGTCGGCGGTCTCTTCGTCGCCCTCTGCCTTGCCGGGCGTGCGGCCGGGGTCGCCCGTCCTGTCCTTGTTGCCGCCGGGCGCGGTCGTCGAGTCGTGCCCGATGTCGTCTTCCCTCTCGTCTGCCATCTGAATCTCCTTCTAGCAGTAGGCAGTAGGCAGATGGCTGTAGGCAGTTAATAGCCGCGCCATCCGGAACTCGGATTTAATCTTTCAACGTCCGTCACGCGGAGCGACTGCCATCTGCCTACTGCCTACTGTTTCACCTTCCCGCCGAGGCGCCGGACGACTGGCTGTCGCCGGTCGCGGCGCCCATGCTGCCTTCCATGATCTCTTTGAAGCGCCCGAGGTCTTCTTCGATCTGCTGCTGCGGGTTCTCGCCGAAGAGACGCGCGACGAGCGAGCCGAGCTTGCCGCCCGGCGGGTCGTACTTGAGCGAGACGCGCACCGTGGTCGCTTCGTCGCCCGCCGGCTCGAAGCGTACGCTGCCGGCGCTCGCCACCTGCGAGCCTTCCAGCGTGCGCCACGCGATCAGCTCGTTCTCCTTCTCGTTGTAGATTTCCGCGTCCCACTCGACCGTCGTCCCGCCCGGCGCCTTCGCCACCCAGTGCGAGCGGTTGCCGCCGAAACGCTTCACCGACTCGAGGTGGTTCATGAAGCGCGGCAGGTTCTCGAAGTTGCGCCAGTAGCCGTACAACTCCTCCGGCGAGCGGTTGATGGTGACGCTGTGCTCGACCTTCGTCCCGCGGTCGCCCGGCACAGAGACGTTCTCGCTGTTCCGAAGGCCGGCGTCGCCCGCCGTGCTGAAGTTCATCGCCTCGTAAAGATTACAGTGGCCCGACATGCCGCGCTGGACGAGCGCCGCGCCCACGAGCGCCAGGGCGATGCCGCCCAGGCTCCCGCGCGTGATGCCGTAGAGCGCCAGCGCGCCGCCGCCTATAGTCGACGCCAGGCGCTCGTACTGCCCGACGTTCACAGAGCCGGACGGAGCGCCCGACGCCGTCTCGCCGCCCGTCAGTTCCGACACGTCCTGACCCGTTGCGTTAAGCCTCTCTTCAATTGTTGCCATACTCGACTTCTCCTCTTACAAACGTTTTCCGGACACCCGGCCGCTGGACAGAACTCGGCCTGTCCGAAAACGGCTCGTCTCAATATGTCTCCGGGGTAAGACTTTCAAACGACGTGCCGGACGCGGCGGAGCGAGGGTGTGTCTGTGCCGCGCTCGCGCAGGAAGCATTCGAGCGCCTCGTCGAGCGTGCAGAGGTGCGCGCCGCGTTCGCTCCCGAGCGCGCTGTACGCCGGACGCCGCGCGGCGAGGTTGAGAGCGCGCGTGGGACGGCCCTTCACCAGCTCTTCGTCGAGCGACGCCAGACGCGCCGCGCGCCGCGCGAGGTCGGCCCACGTGACGGCGTCTTCGTTGGCGAGGTGCCAGATGCCGGACTCCGCGTCGATGAGCAGGTCGAGGCACGCGTGCGCGAGCGCGGGGACGTAGGTCGGCGTGACGTAAGAGTCTTCGGCCGCGACGAACTCCTCGCCGCGTTCGAGCGCGGAGAGCGCGGCGTATACGAAGTTGTACCCGTCCCACGGGCCGAAGAACGCGCTCGTGCGAACGACCAGCGCCGACGGCAGCGTTTCGAGCACGAGCCGCTCGGCCTCGGCCTTGCTCCGGCCGTAGACGTTGAGCGGCGAGACCTCGTCCGACTCGACGTACGGCTCCGCTCTACCGCGCCCGCCGAAGACGAGGTCGGACGAGAAGGTGACGAGACGTACGCCCCTCCGCGCGCACGCCTCCGCGAGCACGCGCGGCCCTTCGGCGTTCTCTCTGAAGCATGCTTCAGCCTCGCGCTCGGCGTCGTCCACGCGCACGTAGCCCGCGGCGTTGACGAGCGCCCAGGCCCCGGCACTTTCAAGAACCTTCTCGACCGACGAGGGGTCTGCGATGTCCATCTCCTGCCGCGAGAGCAGGCGGTGCGGGAGCGCGCGCGACTCCGCGACGCGCGCGAGGGCCGCGCCGAGCGTCCCCGTCGCGCCCGTGATGAGCAGGAGCGGCCCGCCGCCGTCCGTCTTCGCGCCGCGCGCATGCCGCCCTGCGTGCGCGTAGGTCATGCGGCCCAGCCTGCGCCACCAGCCGGGCGCGGCGAGCGCCGGGTGTTCGTGCTCTTCGCCTTTGGCAAGGTCGCGTATGAGGCGCGCGGTCGCCGTCGGACGCGGATGCGGCCCGCGCACGTCGAACGCGCCTGGCTCGTAGCGCCCGGCGTCTCGCGTCACGAGGCTGTCCCAGTCGAAAGAGCCGAGCACGGCCCACGCCGTCACGGCCCGCACGTCAACGCCCTCCGCGGCGAGCGCGCAGGCGTCCGACCAGACCTCACTCATCCAGCGCATCTGCTCGTCGCGCGTGCAGCCGAGGTGCGCCTCGGTCACCGCGAGCGGCAGGCGGTAGCGCCCCCAAGCCTCCGAGAGCGCGGCGCGCGCGCCGGACAGCCCTTCGGAACGCACGCGCACGGCCTCCACGTCCGCATAAACCTCGCGCCCGTTGCCGCCGTGCGTGTGCGCGGGGTAGAGCCCGATGCGTTGGTCGAGGAAGCGCTCGCTCGTGACGTAGTAGTTGACGCCGACGATTGAGGGCGGACAGGCGTTCTCTGTGAACCACTCAAGCCCTCCCTCTTCAACGCCGCACCAGCGCAGGTAGTCCCACATCGGGTGGCCGCGCGTGACGCGACCGGCGAGCAGGTCGAAGGTCAGCCAGCGTCGCTCGTTCTCGAAGTCGGCCTGATAACGCAGGCGCGCCGTCGAGAAACACTTCCCCAAATCTTCCGTCTGCACGAGCCGCGCCGAAGGATTGACCGCGCGCACCTCGCGCATGGCGAGCACGACGCCGCGCACTTGATTCAGAAGGGCGACGGCGAACGTCCGGTCGTCCAGCCCGTGCGGATACCAGAGGCCGTAGAGGCCGCTGAAGCGCGCCGTCGTCAGAGGCTCGTTGACCGGCGTGTAGTCCTCGACCCAGGGGTAGCGTTCCGCAACGGCGCGCGCGTAGGCGGCGAGCTTTGCGGGAAACTCGGAATCGGTGAGGGACGTTCGGCGCGGCCCGCTCCCGTGATGGACGAGGCCGACGATGGGTCTGATGTCGAGTTCGCGCAGGCGGCGCAGGCGCTCGTCCGGCCAGCTCCAGTCGGCTTCGGCCGGAGCGCCGGGCGCGACGCGTTCCCAGAGCACCGGGTAGCGCACGGCGCGCGCGCCGAGCCAAGCGAGCAGCTCAAGGTCTTCGGCCCTGCGCGCGTGGCCGCTGCGTTCGAGCTGGTCGTGGAAGCTGTCGCCGACGCGGTTGACCGTGCACTCGACGCCCGCCCACAGCTCCGGCCTGACGTTCATCAAACTTCAAGCTCCCCGGTCGCGCGACCTTCAGCCGCGCTCCCCCGTAATCTTCTTGAAGGTCGTCAGGGCCTGCGCCACCACCTGATCCATGTTGTAGTACTTGTAGGTCGCCAAACGCCCGACGAAGTGCACGCCCTTCGTCGCGGCCGCCAGCGCCTTGTACTTCTGGTACAGCTCCGCGTTCTCGGGGCGCGGCACGGGGTAGTAGGGGTCGCCCTCGGCGCGCGGGAACTCGTAGACGACCGAGGTCTTCCTGTGCTCCTGCCCCGTCAGGTACTTGAACTCCGTGACGCGCGTGTAGAGGAAGTCGTTCGGGTAGTTGACGACCGGCGCCGCCTGCTGGACTTCGCGGTCTAACGTCTCGTGTTTGAACTCGAGGGAGCGGTAAGGCAGCTTGCCGAAGCGGAAATCGAAGTACTCGTCCACGGGGCCGGTGAAGACCAGCTCCCTGTGCGGGATGACGCGCTCGATCTCGCGGTAGTCCACGTTGAGCATGACCTTGATGTTCGGGTGGTCGAGCATCTGCTCGAACATCCGCGTGAAGCCGTGCTTCGGCATCGCCTGGTACGTGTCCGTGAAGTAGCGGTCGTCGCGGTTCGTCCGCGTCGGCACGCGCGCCGTCACCGACGCGTCCAGCTCCGAAGGGTCGAGGCCCCACTGCTTGCGCGTGTAGTTGCGGAAGAACTTCTCGTAGAGGTCGCGGCCGACCTTCGAGACCACCACGTCTTCGGACGTGCGCAGGTGCTCGCGCTTCTCCGCCTTCGACTCGAGGAACTTCTCGACCTCGAACGAGTTGAGGTTGAGGCCGTAGAGCTTGTTAATCGTGTCGAGGTTGATGGGGATGGGCAGGAGCATCCCGTCCACGCAGGCGAGGACGCGGTGCTGGTACTGCCGCCACTCGGTGAACTGTGAGAGGTACTCGAAGACTTCGCGCGAGTTGGTGTGGAAGATGTGCGGGCCGTAGCGGTGGACGAGCAGGCCGTCGTCGTTGTAGTGGTCGTAGGCGTTGCCGCCGACGTGGCTGCGCCGGTCGATGATTAAGACCTTCTTGTCCGCGACCCGCGCCAGGCGCTCCGCGATGACACTCCCGGCGAAGCCCGCCCCCACAATCAAAAAATCGAACATCTCCCCACCTTGTCCTTTCCCGAAACCTTGTTCTTACTCCGGCCTTGAGCGGCTACGCCAGAAGGATTCACCACAGAGACACAGAGACACAGCTTGTTGAGCATAGAAGATGAAGCTGTGTCTCTGTGTCTCTGTGGTTCAATTCCTCTTCAATCCCCGGCGGCGGCGTAAGCGCCGGGCTGCGTCGCCGTGGCGCGGTGCGTGTGGGCATCTGCGCGCGCGGCGAGGCGGCGGGCGGCCACGCCCTCAATCAACTCGGTCATGCGCGCCCACGTTCTGTCCCAGGTGTTCTGCGCGAGCAGCGCGTCCACGCGCGCGAGCCAGTCGGCGTCGGCGCCCACCCGCATCAACTCTTCGGCGGCCGCGACGAACGAAGGCGCGTCGTCGGCGATGCGGACGAGCCCCAGCTCGCCGTAGGGGCGCACCACGTCCTTAATCGAGGTCGAGACGACGGGCTTGCCGGCGGCGAGGTACTCGGGCGTCTTCGTCGGGCTGATGTAGCGCGTGTGCTCGTTGCGCGCGAAGAGCAGCGTCGCCGCGTCCCAGCCGGCGAGGTAGTCGGGCAGCTCCTTGTAAGACTTGCCGCCGAGGTAGTGCACGTTCGCGCCGCGCGGGAGCAACGCCGTGTCGATCTTGACGACCGGGCCGATGACGACGAAGTGCCAGTCCGGCCGCTCGCGCGAGAGCGCGTCCAGCAGCTCGAGGTCGAAGCGCTCGTCCACCACGCCGAAGAAGCCGAGGCGCGGGTGCGGGATCGAAGCCTGGTCTTCCGGCTCGGCCGTCACGTTTCGCGCACGGCCGAAGTGCTCGCGGTCGATGCCGGAAGGAAACGCGTAGACGTGCGGGGCACGGCCGCGCTTCGCCTCGTACAGACTCTGGCCGCCGGTGAAGACGAGGTCTGCGCGGCGGAACAGCTCGGCCTCGCGCTCGACCAGTTCGGGCGGCGCGAACTTGAAGGCGGAGAGTTCGTCCATGCAGTCGTAGACGACCCCCAGAGGACGCAGGTGGCGCGTCCAGGCGACGGGCATCGGCGTGTAGTACCAGAGCACGTGCTCGCGCACCTGCTGCTCCGCGAAGAGGCTCGAGAGCAGAGCCTGCAACAGAGCCTCCTCGTTCTCGCGCTTGCCGCGCACGCCCTCGGGCAGGTGCGGGACGGCGACGATGACGCCCTCCTCGCTGCGCCTCACGTCCAGGCGCAGGCCCTCGCCGTAGAAAGGCTCCTCGAAGAAGATGACGCGGCGCTCCTTCGCGCAGCGGCTCAGGAGGTGTTGCGGCCTCTGGTAGACGAAGTCCCAGCGCAGGTGCGAAAGGCAGACGAGGTCGAAGTCCACGCCGTCGCCTTGTCCGAGCTGTTGTCTGAAATCTTTGAGCTGCCCCATGTGAATCCCCTTTTCTGATGAAAGCCTGCAAACACCCTTCGAGATAAACCGTCGCTGAAGACACCTCGGCACAAGCGTGTTCGGTTGGTGACGCACTATCGTTTGAGCGTGCGGCCGATACGCATTAATGAAACGTTGACCCGCACGGGCTCACGTTCCTTGAGTGAGGGGGAGACAGCTGTTGTAGCTGACAGTTAGAGAGCCACCAGTGTAGCGCCAATACTTGGCGAAACCTTGTCGCGCCTCTGTAAAGATTACTCGCCGGGGGTGGGCTTTAACTCGACGCCTCGGTAAAAGGACTGGGCCGCACACTACGAAAATGTGTGCGGGGGGAACGCGGGAGACAAACCTGTTTTCGGGCTCAAAGGCTTGAGACGAATTATCGCGGCCGAACGGTCTCAACGTCTGTCCGCGCTCGGACAGATTTAGTCCGAGCTTCCCGTGGCGGCCGCCATACGGGCCGCGGGCGAAAAGCTGTTAAAGTTTTTCCTCCGCGGGCGTGGGTTCTCACGGCGCCGGGGCGTCTTAAAGGTCGGGAGTGATGTTAGAGCCTTCGGAAATCTTTCGCGCCGAAGAAGCACAGACGTTGTCGCACGAGGAGGTCTTTCTCGCGCGCTACGGCCCTCTGCGCGCGTGGGCTTTGCGGCTGACGGGCGGGGACGCCGCGCGCGCCGAAGACCTCGTCCACGACGCCTTCGTCCAATTCACCTTCGCCCGCCCGGACCTCGCGCGCGTCCAGAACCTCGAAGGCTACCTCTACCAGATGCTGCGCAACCTGAACATTTCGCAGATGCGGCGGGCCGCGCGGCGGCCGGGCGACGAGCCCGCGGTCTTCGAGTACGACTCGGCCGAGTTCGTGCTGCGCGCCGCCGACCCGCGCGAACTCATCCGCGTGCAGGACGAACTGCGCCAGGTCTGCCACTACGCCTGCGTGCGCAAGGAGTCTTCCAAAGCCGGCAGCGTCCTCATCCTGCGCTTCATGCACGGCTACTACCCGGTCGAGATCGCGCGCTTCACCGGCTCGACGCGCGAGGCCGTCGAGGAGCGCCTGCGCGTCGCGCGCAGCGAGGCGCGGCAGTATCTGAAAGACCCGGAGGGCCTGCGCTTCATCAACAAGGAGCGCGGCGTCCGCCCCGCGCCGACCGGCTACGCGCAGACGCCGGAGGAACTACTGCGCGACCTTCGTCAACGCGTTTTCGATTCAGGCCGCGGCGAGTGCGTCGACGCCGAACGCCTCGCGAAGCTTTACGGGGCGAAGGGCGGGCCGGACTGCGCGACGTTAGCCCACCTCGTGAGCTGCCCGCGCTGCATCGACGAGGTCAACGACCTGCACCAACTGCCTCGGATATCGGAGCGCTTCCCCGTCGACTCGCTCGGCGCGGAGCCGCGCCGCAAGGGCGGCGGCGGAGACGATGACGGCGGCGCGGGCGGCGGGGGCGCGACTGCGGAAGAGGCCGTGCGCTGTAGGAAGCGTGCGCGCGAAGTGTTCGAGCACAGGCCGCGCGAGCTGTGCGTGTCGGTCAACGGGAGGACGTTGGGCGCGCAGAAGGTCGGCTCAATCGTCAACGAGCAGAAGCTGAACGTCGGCGCGGGCGAGGAGGTCAGCTTCGTCGAGGTCTTCAGCGAGCAGAAGGTGCGTCTGCTCTACCTGGACACTTCCGTCTGGCCCGCCGAGCCGGACGGCGGCCGGGTCGTGAGCGTGGGCCTGAGCGACCGGCGCACGCTCGAAGCGAGGCTCTCGTACATCGATTCCGCGCCGACCGTGCAGGTCGTCTACCGCGACCCGCTGATGGCGTTCGAGCCGGCTGCCGAGGTCGAAGGTGAGAGTCGCCGGGAAGGCGTTCGCGTACTGTCGAAGGTCGCGGGGGCGTGGCAGGGGCTTTTGAAGTTCCTGGGAAGACTCTTCAACCCGCTCGCGCTTCTACGCCCCGGCCCGCTGGCCGCGGGGCTCGCGGTGCTGGTCGTCGCGGCGCTGCTCTTCACGAAGCTGTACGTGCCGCCGGTCTCCGCGGCGGAGCTTCTGCGGCGCGCGGCCGCGGCGGAAGAGTCGAACGCTCTGAGCACGACACAGGTGCAGCACCGCACGGTCTACGTCGAGGAGGCGAGGGCCGACGGCCGCGGCGCGGTCACACGCAGGCGGGTCGAGACGTGGCAGGGCGGCGCGAGTGGGATACGTCTGCGCCGGCTCTACGACGAGCAGGGGCGTCTGGTCGCGGGCGAGTGGACGAAGTCCGACGGCACGAGCACCGTCTACCGGAAGGGCGCGGCGCCGTCCGACTCGGGCGTGGCAACACCGGAAGAGCTTCTCTCAAACGGCGAGGTCTGGCGCATAGACCCGACGGCCAAGAGCTTCGCGGCGCTGGCCGCGGGCGCGGAAGGTTTGAAGGTCGACGAGAAGCTCGGGGCGTACGTCGTCGGCCGCGAGTCGTCGGCCGAAGGCGAGGGACTGCAGGGCGCGACCGTTTGGCTCAACAAGTCCGACCTGCACGCCTTCCGCATGACGCTCGTCGTGCGCCGCGGCGGAGAGGCTTTCGAATACCGCCTCATCGAAGGCGGTCTCGAACGCAAGCGCGCAGAGGAGGTGCCGCCCGCCGTCTATCAACTCGAACCCGAGCTGCTCGGCTCAAGCAAGGTGAATCAAGGTGCGGCCGCGGGGTTGAAGTCTGAGCAAGGTGAGACGACCCGACACCCGACACCCGACACCCGACACCCCGCAGTCGCCTCGGCCGCGCTCGAAGTCGAGGTGGCGTATCTGCTCAACCGCATCAAAGCGAATCTCGGCGAGCAAGTCAGCATGGGGCGCACCACAGGAGGAGCCCTGCGCGTCGAAGCGCTCGTCGAGTCCGAGGCGCGCAAGGAGGCAATCCTTAGCGCCCTCGGCCCAGTTCTCAACAACCCCGCGGTCGTCGTCGAGGTCTCGACGGTCGCGGAGGCTTTGGCGCGGCGCGAGCGCGCGGCCGCCAAGCCCGACAACCTGACCGAGCGCGAGGTCGTCGTCGGGGCGGGCCGCATCCCCGCGGACGCGGAGCTGCGCGCGCACTTCGCGGCGCGGCTCGCGGACGGCGAGCGCGTGGACGCGGCCATCAAGCAGTTCGCCGCGCAGGCGATGAATCATTCGCGCCAGGCGCTTTTGCACGCCTCGGCCTTGCAGCAGTTTGTGAGGCGCTTCACGCCCGAAGAGGTGCGCGCGCTCGACGCGGAGGCGCGCGCCAAGTGGGTCTCGATGGTGCGCGAGCACGCGGGCGCGTACCGGCGCGAGGTCGCGGCGCTGCGCGCGCAGCTCTCGACGGTCTTCGGCGGGCAAGGGTCGGGCGGCGGCGAAGGCGGCGGCCCGCCCAGGCAGGCGGCCGAGCGGTTGCTACAGTTGAGCTACGCGCAGGACGGCGCGGTGCGCTCGGCCTTCACCATCTCCGAGGGCGCGGGCTCGGCGGCCGCCATCAAGTCGCAGCAGTTCTGGCGACAGCTCGCAGAGTCAGAACGTCTCGCGACAGAGATCGAACAGGCGTACGAGCGTTAGAGCGTGTGCAGTCAGACGCTCCTTGACGCTGGGAGCGCGGGCATCCCTGCCCGCATGAGCGCGTCAGCGCGAAAGCAGGGAGACTGTTAATCGCAAGGTTGAGGAAAAGAGGGAGACGGTCAGCGCGCTGAAGCGCGCTAGCGGGCAGGGATGCCCGCGCTCCCAGCTTGAAGGGGCCGCATTCAAGTGAAAGCCGTCGTAACGAGATAGAAGTTTATGACGTGCAAGGCGGACAGGTGGGTCGTCCTCGCGGCGCGGGCTCTGGTGCTCGCGTCACTCGTGCTGTGTGCGCATGCGGCGCGGGCGCAGTCGCCGGCGGCGACTCTGGGCGGGACGGTTCTGGACGAGAACGGCGCGGTCGTGCCGTCGGTCGAGATCACCGTGCTCAACCTGAGCACGGCCGTGCAGAGGCACGCTCTGACGGGCGGCGTGGGCGCGTTCGTCGTGCCCCTGCTGCCGCCGGGCCGCTACACCCTGACGGCGCAGCGCGAGGGGTTCGCGACGGTCGAGGTCAGGAACATCACGCTCAACGTCGGCGACCGGCAGGCGCTCCGCATCATCCTGCACATCGGCGAGATCGGCGAGTCGGTCACGGTCATCGACGCCGTCAGCCCCGGCGTCGAGCGCTCCGCTTCGAGCGCGGTCAGCACAATCGTCAACCGCCAGTTCGTCGAGCGCCTCCCCTTGAACGGCCGCAGCTTCCAGACGCTCTTCGAACTCGCGCCCGGCGCCGTGCTCACGCGCACGAGCTTCAACGAGCAGGGGCAGTTCTCCGTCAACGGCCAGCGCGCCAACGCCAACTACTTCACGGTGGACGGCGTCTCCGCGAACGTCGGCGTCTCGGCGGGCACTTCGCCGGGCCAGGCGGCGGGCGGCGGCCTGCCCGCCCTGACGGTGCTCGGCGGCGCGAACAACCTCGTCTCGCTCGACGCGCTCGAAGAGTTCCGCCTGATGACCTCGTCCTACGCGCCCGAGTTCGGAAGGACGCCGGGCGCGCAGGTCGCCATCGCCACGCGCTCGGGGACGAACGCGCTGCACGGCTCGGCCTTCGAGTATTTCCGCGGCGGCGCGCTCGACGCGAACGACTGGTTCGCCAACAGCCGCGGCCTCGCGCGGCCCGCCATCCGGCAGCACGACTTCGGCGGCAGCTTCGGCGGCCCCGTCCGCGCGAACCGCGCCTTCTTCTTCGCCTCTTACGAGGGCATGCGCCTGCGCCAGCCGCAGTACGCGCTGACGGACGTGCCCTCGCTCGGCTCGCGCGCGAAGGCGCCCGCGCAGGTGCGGCCGCTCCTCAACGCGTTCCCACGTCCGAACGGCGCCGACCTCGGCAACGGCTTCGCCGAGTTCGCCGCGAGCTACACAGACCCTTCGCGCTTCGACGCCGCGAGCCTCCGCCTCGACCTCGTCGTCAACGAGTGGCTCACGGCCTTCGCGCGCACGGCCTACGCGCCCTCGCGCACCTCGCAGCGCGGCGGCGTCGGCACGCCCGGCTCGACGGGGCAGAGCCTCAACACCGTCAACCGCACCGCGCTCGACACGCAGACCCTGACCGCGGGCACGACGGCCGCCTTCAGCCCGAAGGTCACGGGCGACCTGCGCTTCAACTGGAGCCGCGCGCGCGGCGAGACCGAATTAGTCCTCGACGACTTCGGCGGCGCCACACCGCCGGGCGTCTCGATGCTCTTCCCCCCCTTCGCGCGGCCCGAGACTTCGGGCTTCCAGGTCACTCTGCGCGGCGGCCTCAACGCGGGCTTCGGCACGGGCAAGAACGTCGACAACCTACAGCGCCAGCTCAACCTCGTCAGCAACGTCTCGGTCGCACACTCGGGCCACGAGCTGAAGCTCGGCTTCGACTACCGGCGACTCGCGCCCGTCTACGGCCCGCTCAACTACGCGCAGACGGTCATCTTCGGCGACTCGGCGACGAACGGCGTCGCGGCCGCCGCGGGCGCGGGCCGCGCCTTTCAGGTGAAGGTCACGGCCGACGCCGAGCCGCGCCAGCCCATCTTTCACAACCTCTCCGTCTACGCGCAGGACGCGGCGCGCGTCACGCCTTACCTGACGGTCGTCTACGGCCTGCGCTGGGAGCTGAACCCGCCGCCCAATGAACGCAACGGCAACCACCCGGCCGTCTTCCGCGGACTCGAAGGCGGCGGCGATTTCCTCCTCGGCAACACCAGCAGCAGCAACACGCCGCGCGTCATCACGCTCGCGCCGCGCGGCACGCCGCTCTGGCGCACGACGTGGGGCAACTTCGCGCCGCGAGCGGGCATGGCCTACCTGCTCTCGCCCGAGCGCGGGACGACCCTGCGCGCCGGACTCGGCATCTTCTACGACCTCGGCACGGGGCAGGCCGCGCAGGCGTTCGGCAGCGTCTTCCCGTACGCGCGCGAGCGCCTGCTCTCGAACGTCCCCTTCCCGCTCGACCCTTCGCAGGCCGAGCCGCCGACGCTCGGCCTCGACCCGCCCTACGGCACCGTCTACGCCTTCTCGCCTTCCCTGAAGCTGCCCTTGACGGTGCAGTGGAGCGCGGCGCTCGAACAGCCTCTCGGCTCGGGCCAGACGCTCTCGCTCTCCTACGTCGGCGCGGCGGGACGCCGCCTCCTGCGGCAGACGGCCGTGCTCAAGCCGAGCACAGACTTCTCGGTCGTGCGCCTCGTCTCGAACACGAGCTCCTCCGACTACCACGCGCTCCAGGCCGTCTACGCGCGCCGCCTCGCGAAAGGCTTGCAGGCTCACGTCGCATACACCTGGTCGCACTCGATAGACGACGACTCGGACGACTCGGCGAGCGGCCTGCTCCTCGTCGGCTCCTTCAACACGCGCACCGAGCGCGGCCCCTCGACCTTCGACGTGCGCCACGCCTTGAGCGCCGCGTTCAGCTACGACCTGCCAACGCCCAGGCACGGGAACGTTCTGCTGCGCGACTGGTCGCTCGACGCCGTCTTCCGCGCGCGCACGGCGACGCCCGTCAACGTCGTCCAGACGACCGGCGTCTTCACCGGCGACCTCGTCGAAGCGCTCCGGCCCGACCTCGTCGTCGGCGTTCCCCTTTACCTCGAAGACCCGAAGGCTCCGGGCGGGCGTCGGCTCAACCCCGCGGCCTTCAACACGGCCGTCGGGCGGCAGGGCTCGCTCGGCCGCAACGCGCTACGCGGCTTCGGCCTGTCGCAGTTAGACCTCGCCGTGCGCCGACAGTTCGCCCTCGGCGAGTCGGCGCGGGTGCAAGTCCGCGCCGAAGTTTTCAACGTCTTCAACCACCCGAACTTCGGCGACCCCGTGAACGACCTGAACAGCCGCCTCTTCGGCCGGAGCGTGCAGACGCTCGCGCGCAGCCTCGGCACGGGCGGCGTCAACGGCGGCCTCAGTCCGCTCTACCAGGTCGGCGGCCCGCGCTCCGTCCAGTTGGCGCTGCGCTTCAGCTTCTGAACGAACCTTCGAAAGAGTCAGGCGATGAAGATAACTCACAACCCTAACGTCAAGACGCTCGCGGCCGCGCTCCTGTCGCTGGCGATTCTGCTCGGCGTGATGCCGCACGCGCGCGCCGTCGGAACCTCACGTCCGAGGCCGGAGTCTAAGCAGACGTACGGCGCGGCACAGGAGATTAAGAAGTCACTCGCGCAGTTACCTTCCTTCTTCGAGGAGAACGCGGGGCAGGTCGCGGGCCGCGTGAAGTTCCTCGCGCGCGGGGCGGGCCACACGCTCGCGCTCGGGACGGAAGGAGTCACGCTCGCCCTGAGAAGGGGCGGCGCGAAGGAGGGCACGTCGCCGAGGGCCGGGGCGCCTGGGGAGATCGCCCGCGGCCCGCGCGCGTCGTCGCCCTCCTTTCAACTTGTCGGCATGAGCTTCGTCGGCGCGAACCGGCGCGCGGAGGTCTCCGGCGAAGGCGTCCTCGAAGGCAAGGTCAACTACTTCGTCGGGCGCGACCCTTCGAAGTGGCGCACGGGCGTCCGCACCTTCAGCGGCGTCCGCTACCGCGAACTCTACCCCGGCGTCGATCTGGTCTTTCACGGCGGCGGTAACGGGAGTCAGCTTGAGTACGACTTCGTGCTCGCGCCCGGCGCGGAGAGCGACCAGGTACGCCTGAGCTTCGAGGGCGCGGAGGCCCTCAGCGTCGGCCGCAGCGGCGAGCTGCTGATTGAGACGAAGGCGGGGACGATTTCGCAGAGCGCGCCCGTCATCTATCAGCAGGTCGACGGCGTCCGGCGTGAGGTCTCGGGCGGCTACGTGCTCCGCAACCGGCGCGAGGTCGGCTTCCGCCTGGGCGAGTACGAACGCGGCCTCCCGCTCGTCATCGACCCCGTCCTCTCCTACTCGACCTACTTCTTCAACGCCTCGGAGATGGCCGTCGATTCGGCCGGCGCCGTCTACGTCGTCGGCTCGGCCGACGTCAGCGCGCCCCTGCCCGCCACGCCCGGCTCCTTCCAGCCGACGCTCCGCGGCGGGACCGACGCCTTCGTCGCCAAGCTCGATTCTTCGGGCACTTCCCTCTCCTACCTCACCTACCTCGGCGGCACGGGCATCCCCCCCGGCATCCTCTTCGACGCCCTGCCCGACTACGGCTACGGAATCGCGGTGGACGCGGCCGGCAGCGCATACATCACGGGCGTCACGCAGACGAACGACTTCCCGGTCACGAGCGGCGCCGCCCGCCCCGCGAGCGGCGGGGCTCAGGACGCCTTCGTCACCAAGCTCAACCCTTCGGGCTCCGCGCTCGTCTACTCGACCTACCTCGGCGGCAGCGACGTGGACTCGGGCCGCAGCATCGCGCTCGATGCGGCCGGCTCGGCCTACGTCGCGGGCGGGACGAACTCTGCGGACTTCCCCGTCAAGAACGCCTTGCAGCCGCAGAAGAAGGGCAAGACCGAGGACTTCTTCCTGACCAAGCTCGCGCCCGACGGCAAATCTTTCGAATACTCGACCTTCCTCGGCGGCACGGAGTACGAGCCCGGCTACGACGCGCACGTCGCGGTGGACGCCGCGGGCGCCGCGTACCTCGCGGGCTACACGTACTCGGCCGACTACCCGACGACGCCCGGCGCGTTCCAGACGGCGCCGAAGCTGCAGGCCGGCTTCTTCATCTCGGACGTGGTCGTGTCGAAGGTCGCGCCCGGCGGCGGCTCGCTCGTCTACTCGACCTACCTCGGCGGCGCGAGCGGCGAGTACGCCTTCGGCATCGCGGTGGACGCCTCGGGCCAGGCGCACGTCGCGGGTGCGACCAACTCGGACGACTTCCCCACGCAGAACGCGCTCCAGCCGGCCGCGCGCGACCCCTTTGGCAACGGCTTCCTCACGAAGCTGAACGCCGCGGGCACGGGGCTCGTCTACTCGACCTACCTCGGCGGGACGCCGCACGCCGCCTGCGGAGGGAGGATCATCTTCGACCCCGTCGTCTGCGGCGGCGAGGACGCGTCGGCCGTCGCCGTCGACGCGGCCGGCAACGCCTACGTCACGGGCCACACCACGTCGCTCGACTTCCCCGCGCCGTCCGACCCGCTCCAGGCCGGACTGAACGGCCCTTCGGACGCGTACGTCATCAAGCTCAACCCCGCGGGGCAGGCGCTCTTCTCGACGACCATCGGCGGGAGCTCCTACGAGTACGGCGCGGACATAGAGGCCGGCCCCGGCGGCGCCGTCTACCTGTTCGGCTACACCTCCTCTGACGACTTCCCCACCGTCAACGCGTTCCGCGAAAGCCAGTCGCCCGGCTTCTACGACCCCGTCTACGGCGGCTTCCTCGCCAAGCTCTCCGACGTTCCGCCGCCGGGCCAGACGGGCCGCGTCCACTTCGATTCCCAGACCTATTCGGTGAGCGAGTCGGGGCGCACGGCGCAGGTGGGCGTGGTGCGCTCGGGCGACCTCTCGCAAGAAGTCTCGGTCGACTACTCGACGAGCGCCGAGGGCAAGGCTTCGGAGCGTTCCGACTTCACGACCGCGCGCGGCACGCTGCGCTTCGCGCCGGGCGAGACGCTGAAGAGCTTCAACGTCTCCGTCACCGACGACCGCACGGTCGAGGGCGACGAGTGGCTCACGCTCTCGCTCCACAACCTGCGCGGCCCGGCCGTGCTCGACGCGCCCGCCTCGGCCCGCCTCAACATCCTCGACGACGACGAGCACCCGGGCACGACGAACCCCGTCGACGCTTCGCAGTTCTTCGTCCGCCAGCACTACCTCGACTTCCTCGGCCGCGAGCCGGACGCAGACGGCCTTGCGTTCTGGACGAACGAGATCGAGAAGTGCGGGGCGGACGCGCAGTGCCGCGAGGTGAAGCGCGTCAACGTCTCGGCCGCGTTCTTCCTGTCGATTGAGTTTCAGGAAATAGGCTTCCTCGTCGAGCGCTTCCACACGCTCGCCTTCGCGGAGCACGTCCCCTACCGCAGCTTCGTCAAGGAGGCGCGGGAGGTCGGCGAGGGCGTCGTCGTCGGCCAGGGCGAATGGCAGAAGCGCCTCGAAGCGAACCGCCGCGCCTACGCCGAGGCGTTCACGCAGCGCGCCGACTTCCGCGCGGAGTTCCCCGAGAGTCTGACGGCCGCGCAGTACGTCGAGCGCCTCAACGCGAGGGCGTCGGGCGCTCTCTCCACCTCGGAGTTCGCGGCGCTCGTCGCGGGACTCGAAGCGGGCACGGAGACGCGCGGCAGCGTCCTGCTCAAGGTCGCCGACGACCCGGACTTCCGCCGCCGCGAGTTCGCGCCCGCCTTCGTCCTGATGCAGTACCTCGGCTACCTCAGGCGCGACCCCGACGAATACGGCTTCCAGTTCTGGCTCAACAAGCTCAACCAGTTCGGCGGCGACTTCCAGAAGGCCGAGATGGTCAAAGCCTTCATCTCATCCGACGAGTACCGCTGGCGCTTCTACCAGCCGCAGAAGGAGGCCGCCTTCGGCACGCCCTTCTCGCTCGGCTTCGGCGAGCAGGCCGTCATCCTCCCCGACAAGCTGCGCGTGACCCTCTACGACCAGGGCTTCGACTCGCGCTGCCCGCGCGGCACGCAGTGCACCGCGCCCGGCTCCGTCTCCGTCCTCATCGACGCCCTCAAGCCGAGCGGCGAGGACGCGCGCTTCATCCTCTCCATCCCCGGCGGCGTCCCGCGCCCCTACACGGGCAACACGCCCCACTCGGCCCTCGGCTACACCTTCCGACTCCTCCAGGCCGACCCCGAGCCGCCCTACCCCAACCCCGCCCCGCCCTTCACAGTGCTCCTCCAGGTGGACAAACCCTGAGACGTGCAGGCCCGAACAAAAAGAAGGAAGGCCACTCATATCGAGTGGCCTTCCTTCTTCATCATCCAAATCGGGGCGAGAGGATTCGAACCTCCGACCTTTCGGTCCCGAACCGAACGCGCTACCAGGCTGCGCTACGCCCCGTCGAATTCACCAAATGAAGTCCCGAGCATTCAGGATGCTCTTCGTCTGTCCATTCTTAGCAGGTTCGAGCCTAACAGTAAAGCTGGCGCGCTCACAAAAAAGCTCGGCCTCGAACCTCAGCACCTCGTCCAACTGCGGGACGTAGACCAGCAGCGCGTCCACCTCGCTCGCGCAGTAGCGGCGGCGCAGCCGGCGTCCCTCCCAGCTTTTCAAATTAACCTTAACGCTGCCCGCGCTGTGCGGCGACTTGCCGCCCGCGTACTTGACCTGAACCCGCTCCAGCCTGCGCCCGTCGTCAAGGATGAAGTCGTACCTTGATTCGACCAGCGGCCTGCTCAAAACGACGCCCTTCTCGGCGGCCCTGAGCTGTACTTTGAGCTGCGCGATCTCGCCCTTCTGGTGGGTGACGTGCATGACCTGTACCTTGCAAGGTCGCAATCAACCCGGCACCCAACCTGGCGGAGTCACGCACCGACGAACGGACAGCAAGCATTCTAAGTCGCGTGGTTATGCGTGTCAAACCCGCGCTCAGTCGGTGGCCTTGTCCGCGACCTTGCCGCCCGCCTCGTGGCCGGGGCGGGAGTGTTTGAAGTGGCGCCAGACCCACCAGACGGCGGCGGCGAGGATGACGGCGCCGATGAGGAAGTCAAAGCGGTGGAACCAGGTCTTCAAGGTCTCGCTCTTGTCCCACTGCTCGCCGAGGAGTTGGCCGACGTAGGCGAGGCCGAGGCACCAGGGGAGCGAGCCGAGGAAGGTGTAGACGGTGAACTTCGTCATGTTCATCCGCGCGATCCCGGCCGGGAAGGCGATGAAGGTGCGGACGACCGGCAGCAGGCGGCTGGCGAAGACGATGACCTCGCCGTAGCGCTCGAACCAGCGGTCTGCGAGGTCGAGGTCGTGGCGCGAGAGGAGGACGTAGCGCCCGTACTTCTCGACGAACGGCCGCCCGCCGTAGAGGCCCGCGTAGTAGGCGACCCACGAGCCGACGACGCAGCCCACGGCGCCGGCCACGCCCACCCACCAGAGGTTGAACTGCCCCTTGTAAACGAGATAGCCCGAGAACGGCATGATGATCTCGGACGGCAGCGGGATGCAGGCCGACTCAATCGCCATCAGGAGCGCGACGCCCGAGTAGCCCAGCGCCGAGATGGTCGCCACGATGTAGTAGGAAAGGAATTCGATGATTCTCGCGATCACTATTCACTCCGTGAAAAGGGTGCTGGGTGCTGGGTTTTGGGTACTGGGTAAAACCCGGTTCTTCCCCAGCACCTAACACCCAGCACCCAGCACCCTAGCTCTCGTTCCAGCCGTGCCGGCCGATGAGCGGGACGAAGGCGCAGGCGCCGTGCTCCTCGTGCTGGAAGCCCTCCTCAGTCCTGATGACGCGGACGAGGCGCTGCGACTCGCGCGACTCGCCGACGGGGAGGACGAGGCGGCCGCCGACCTTGAGCTGCGCGAGCAGAGGGTCGGGGACGCGCGGGCCGCCCGCGGCGACGAGGATGCCGTCGTAGGGCGCGTGCGCGCTCCAGCCCATCGTGCCGTCGAAGCACTTGACCGTCGCGTTGTAGATGCCCAGCGAACGTATGCGCGCCTGCGCCTGGCGCGCGAGGTCGCCGATGCGCTCGATGGCGTAGACCTGGCCCGCGACGCGCGCGAGCACGGCCGTCTGGTAGCCGGAGCCGGCGCCGATTTCGAGCACGCGGCTCGACTTGTCGGCCTCGAGCAGCTCGGTCATGCGCGCGACGATGTACGGCTGCGAGATGGTCTGGTTGGCGTCGATGGGGAGCGCGTGGTCGCCGTAGGAGCGCCCCTGCAGGGCTTCGGGGACGAAGAGGTGGCGCGGCACCTCCGCCATCGCTTCGAGGACGCGCGCGTCGCGGATGCGGTAGTGGTCGCGCAGGCGCTCGACCATGCGCTGGCGCGGGATGCGGTAGCTCGAAGACTGCGCGGCCGACCAGTTTGAAGACGAAGAACTCAAAAACCCTCTTCCCTTGACCCGCGGACAGACTTTAACTCAAACCCGCCGGCTGATCCTCTTCCCGCCCCGCGGCCGCCTCCGCGCCGAGGCGGTTCCAGAGGTCGAGCGCGTCGAGCGCGCTGTGGTTCGTCATGTCGCTCCGCAGCGGCGTGACGGAGATGCAGCCGGCCTCGACCGCCGCGTAGTCCGTCCCGTCCTCCGTGCTCGTGCCGTAATACTCCTCGCCGATCCAGTAGTAGGCCTTGCCGCGCGGGTCGATGTGCTCGGTGATGATGGGGCGCGCCTTCTTAATGCCCTGGCGGGTGACGCGCACGCCCGCGATCTCGCCCGGCGGGATGTTGATGTTGAGCAGCGTGCCCTCGGGCAGGGGCTCGTTCAGGACTTTGCGCGCGGCCGCGACGGCGAAGCGCGCGGCCTCTGTGAAGTCGTAGTTCTCGCGCGCGACGAGGCTGAAGGCGAGGCCCGGCACGCCGAGGATGGTCGCCTCGAGCGCGCCGGCCACGGTGCCCGAGTAGGTCGCGTCGTCGCCGAGGTTGCCGCCGTGGTTGATGCCGGAGCAGCAGATGTCGGGCAGCTCGTCGGGGCCGAGGATCTGGTTGAGGGCGAGCGTGACGCAGTCGGTCGGCGTGCCGTCCACAGTCCAGTGGCGCTCGTCGATCCTGCGGATGCGCAGGGGGCGCGAGAGCGTCAGGCTGTGCGAGGCGCCGCTCATCTCCGCGGCGGGCGCGACCACGTACACGTCGCCGAGCTCGCGCAGGGCCTCCTCCAACTTCGTGAGGCCGTCGGAATGTATGCCGTCGTCGTTTGTCAGAAGAATGCGAACCATAGGATTAAACCGCGAGACATTACACCTTAACGAACTGATTTATTCAAGCGAGCGCGCCCGAAGGAAAAGCCCCGCGACTTTTAACGGCCGCGGGGCTCTCATGTCATAACTGACGAACCAGTTTAGGCGTTCGCCGTCTCTTCCGATTTGGTGCGCGAGAGGCCCTTGATCTGGACGGGCGTGTTCTTCTCCACGTCCGCGCCGAGCTTCTTCTTCAAGACCATCTCCTGGTAGAGCTTGCGCATCATCGCGGCCTCCTCGGCGGCCGTCTTCGGCCCCTCCATCTGGGGCTTGTTCGGGCGCTGGAGGTCGACTTCGTTCAGGACGAGGCTGACGGGCGCTTCCGTCAACTCGACGTTCTTGTTCTTGGCGAAGATTTCGTGGCGGCCGTGCTCCTTGTACCACTGCGCGACGGTCGCGTTCTGGTGCATCTGCTCGATGATGTTGCGCCAGCCGATGCCGGTGTTGTAGGCGCAGAAGCTGATCTCGCCCTCCTGCGTGCCGTAGGGGATGATGCACATCTCCGTGCGGCGGAAGTCGTAGTTGAACAGGTCCTGGAACCACATGCCCGCGATGAAGAGGAAGTTCCAGCGGTCTGCGCGGCGCGCGGCGATGTCCTGCTTCGAGCGCTTGCCGTCCACGCGGCCGTAGGACTTGCCGGTCAGGCCGAACGACTTGTCGAACTTCTTGAACAGCTCGTAGAGCGAGAACTGCGAAGGCGCCCTGTACGGGTTGTAGTGCTTCAGGAGCGTCAGGCCCATCAACATGTTCGACATCCACTTGCCGCGGCCGGCGTCGGTGATGCGCTGCATGTCCTTGACGAGGCCGGGGATGTTCAGGAACTCGGGGACGGGAGCCATCTCCTTCGTCTCCTTGTCGATCATCACGGCCGTGCCGACGCCGCAGTTCGGGTGACAGCCGCAGGAGACCTGGCCCCACTCGGCGTCCGGCCCGTGCGCGAGGTCGGCGAAGTCGGCGAACGCCCCCATCAGGCTCAAGGGGAACCAGTCGCGCGTCGGCTCGGTGATGCCGACCTGGGTCTTCACGTCCTGCGCGAGGTGCGAGAGCGTGTAGCGCTGCTGCATGCGGCGCTCGTCCGTGATCTCCTCGTCGCGGCCCGTGAACGAGACGGGCTGGAACGAGAGGAAGGCGATCTTCTTCGGGTTGTCGAGCGCGAAGCGGATGACCGAGCCGACCTGGTCGTTGTTGATGCCGTTGACCAGCGTGATGACGAGGATGATCTCGACGCCCGCCTCGTGCAGGTTGTCGATGGCGCGCAGCTTCACGTCGAAGAGGTTGCCGACCTGGCGGTGCGAGTTGGCGTCGTTGCCGATGCCGTCGAACTGGAGGTAGGCGTAGCGCAGCCCCGCCTCGGCGGCCTCGCGGCAGAACTCCTTCGACTTGGCGAACTCGATGCCGTTGGTGGCGCACTGGACGGAGTTGTAGCCGACCTTGCGCGAGTAGCGGATGGCCTCGATGAAGTGCGGCGAGATGCTCGGCTCGCCGCCCGAGAACTGCACCGACATCTGGCGGCGCGGCTTAATCGAGATGGCCTTGTCGAGGATGTCCTTCACCTCGTCGAACGACAGCTCGTGGACGAAGCCGACCTGGTTGGCGTCCATGAAGCAGGGGTCGCACATCATGTTGCAGCGGTTCGTCAGGTCGATGGTCAAGACCGACCCGCGGCCGTACTTGATGGACGAGGAGCCGTGGTTGTGCAAATTCTCGTCGTTGTGCGCCTGGATGTCGCGGCCGGGGAACATCGCCTCGATGTGCTTCAGGAACTTCGAGTCAATCGCCATGATGTCCTCGAAGTGGCCGTGGATGGGGCAGTCCTTGACCATCCAAATCTGGCCGTCGCGCTCGATGATCTGCGCCTTGATCTCGCCGACCTTCTCCTGCACGAGGATCGAAGGGTCGATGGTGGGCGCGCTCAGAATCTTGTTGCGCGCCTCGATGACGCACTTCGGGCAGAGGCTGTCGGTGGTGCGGGGGAAGCCGAGCGGCGGCTTCGACTTCTGCCAGGACTTGAGCAGCGGCTTGTCCGACCACTTCGGGATGAACGACTCGTTCGGCCTGTACTGGTTGAAAAACTGGATTGTGTTGAAGAGGCCGCCCGCGACGGTCGCCAGTGCCTTCTCTGCGTGCTTAATCGGTTTCATCTTCGTCCCTTCATCAAGTTGCGCGGCCGGCCAGAGTGGCGAACGCGCCGCTGTCTATAATTTCAAGAGGCGCCGGTTGCGAGGGTCTTCGGAGAGAACTTCGACCCGGCGCCCGTCGGGAAAGTCTAACCACTCCTGTGTATCTTACCGCCGGCCAGACGTAGACCGGCACAAGCCTTTCAGCAATGACCATGCCAGCGAGACTACTTTTACTTAAGTGAAGAAATAGCAGGAGAAACTGCCGTCCGCCGACTTACAGACCTTCTGGCGGCGAAGGTTTTTCCGAGTCAAAGAGCCCCAGCACTGTCTTACCGTCGAGTAGTGTAGACTAATGACCCACACGGCGCAATTCCGGCGAGGGCGGTCGGCTTTATTGACTCGCGGGGGTGAGAAAGTTTAGGAATTACGGCCTTTTCCCTCAACGATGCGCATGACCTCTCCGAAGAGGGCGCCGTTGGTCGCGACCGCGTTACCCGAATGGATCGTCCGAATCCCACGCCAGTCTGTGAAAGTCCCGCCCGCCTCTTCGAGCACAGGAAGCAGGGCCGCGCAGTCCCAGACGTTCATGGCCGGGTCGAGCATCACGTCGGCCCGCCCCGTCGCGACGAGGACGTAGCCGTAGCAGTCGCCCCAAGTCCGACGCTGCGCCGCGCGCCGCTGCAACTCCTCCGCGGCCGGGCCGAAGCCGTAGCGCGCGCACGAGCCGAAGTCGGTCGAGAGCAGCAGCGCGTCTTCGAGCTTACCCGTCTGCGAGACGCGCGCCGGCTCGCCGTTCCAGAAGCAGCCGAGCCCGCGGGCCGCGTAGACGACCTCGCCGAGCGCTGGGATGTTGATGACGCCGACCGAAGGCTCCCCGTCGACCTCACAGCCGAGCAGGACGCCGTAGAAGGGGACGCCGTGGACGAAGGAGTACGTGCCGTCGATGGGGTCTATGATCCAGCGCCTGACGGAAGTGCCCGCGCTCTCGCCGGCCTCTTCGCCGACGATTGAGTCTTCGGGGAAGCGTTTCGAGATTTCGCGGCGGAGGAACTCTTCGGCCTCGACGTCGGCCTGCGTGACGAAGTTGTCCTTACCCTTGAGGCGCGTCTCCACGTCCCTGCGGAAATACTTGAGAGTTATCTCGCCCGCCTCGCGCGCGGCCTCGACCGAGAAGTCGAGCAGCCCTTTCAACCCTTCGTCACTCATCCGACTTCCCTCCCCCGCGCCTGCGCGCGAGTTCGCCCGCGAGCGCTCCGAGCGTCACCCCGCGCTCGACCATCAGAACGACGAGGTGGTAGATGAGGTCGGCCGTCTCCGCCGTCAAAGCGCCCAGGTCTGCGTCCTTCGCCGCGATGATGGTCTCGGCCGACTCCTCGCCCACCTTCTTGAGAATCTTGTTCAGGCCCTTCTCGAAGAGGTACGTGGTGTAAGAGCCTTCGGGCATCTCCCGCTTCCGCCCCTCGATGACGCCGTAAAGCTCTTCGAGCACGTCGCCAATTCGGGCGGCCTCTTTCTCGACTTCGTCACGTTCGAAGCAGGAGACGGCGCCCGTGTGGCAGGCGGGGCCGCGCGGCTCGACGAGCACGACGAGGGCGTCCGAGTCGCAGTCGAGACGCACCTCGACGACGCGCTGCGTGTTGCCCGAGGTCGCGCCCTTGTGCCAAAGCTCCGAGCGCGAGCGTGACCAGAACCACGTCTCGCCCTCGTCGAGAGTCCGGCGCAGGCTCTCCTCGTTCATGTACGCGAGCGTCAAAACCTCGCGCGTCCGCGCGTCCTGCACGACCGCGGGGACTAAGCCGCGCTCGTCGAAACGCACGTCCTCCGGCCTCAAACTCATCTCACCAAGACTCCCCTCTCGCGCAGGTAAGCTTTCACCTCGCCGATCTGAAACTCGCCGAAGTGGAAGAGCGACGCGGCGAGCACGGCGCTCGCGCCCCCCGCCGTCAAAGCCTCGTAGAAATGTTCGAGCCGCCCCGCGCCGCCCGAAGCGATGACGGGGATCGAGACGGCGTCCGAGACGGCGCGCGTCAGGCCGATGTCGTAGCCGTCCTTCGTCCCGTCCCTGTCCATGCTCGTCAGAAGAATCTCGCCCGCGCCCAGAGCCTCGGCCCGCGCGGCCCACTCGACGGCGTCCCAGCCGATGTTCCGACGCCCGCCGTGCGTGTAAACGTCCCAGCCGGAGCCTTCCTTCCTCCGGCGCGCGTCGACGGCGACGACCATGCACTGGCTGCCGAAGACGTTCGCGCCCTCTGTTATCAGTTCGGGGCGCTCGACGGCCGCCGTGTTGAGCGAGACCTTGTCCGCGCCCGCGCGCAGCACCGCGCGCACGTCTTCAATTGACCCGAGGCCGCCGCCGACGCAGAGCGGGATGAAGACCTCGTCGGCGACGCGCCGGACGAGTTCCGAGACGATGGCGCGCTTGTCCGAAGAGGCCGTGATGTCGAGGAACGTCAACTCGTCGGCGCCTTCGAGGTCGTAGCGCTTCCCCTGCTCCACGGGATCGCCCGCGTCCACGAGCGACACGAACTTGATGCCCTTCACGACGCGCCCGGCGTCCACGTCCAGACACGGGATGATGCGTTTAGCCAACATTTGATTCGGCGAAGTTCTTCAACAGACGCAGGCCCGCGGCCTGACTCTTTTCGGGGTGGAACTGCACGCCGCAGACGTTGCCGCGCGCGACGATTGAAGGGTAAGTGACGCCGTACTCCGTCTCGCCGACGACGGCCGCCGCGTCGTCGGCCTCGCAGTAGAAGGAGTGTACGAAGTAGAAGAAGGTCTTATCAACAATCCCTTCGGCGAGCGCGTGCCCGCCCTTCCAGACGACCTGGTTCCAGCCGACCTGCGGCACGCGCAGGCCTTCTGGGAAGCGCCGCACGCGCCCCTTGAGGAGCCCGAGTCCGCGGGTCGTGCCGAACTCCTCCGACTCTTCGAAGAGCATCTGCATCCCGACGCAGACGCCCAAGAGCGGCGTCCCTTCTTCGACGCGCTCGCGCACCAAACGGTCGAAGCCGCGCTCCCGCAAGCCCTCCATGCAGGCGCGGAACGCGCCGACGCCCGGCAGCACCAGCTTCGACGCGGAACGCAGAACCTTCTCCTCGGAGCTGACCTGCGCCTCCACCCCGCCCGCGTGGAAAGCCTTCTCCACCGAGCGCAGGTTGCCGACGCCGTAGTCGATGATGGCGACGCTCACAGAACCCCTTTCGTGCTCGGCACGCCCGTCACGCGCGGGTCGCGCTCGACCGCCTTGCGCAGGGCGCGCGCCGTCGCCTTGAAAGTCCCTTCGAGGATGTGGTGCGTGTTGCGCCCGCGCAGGCAGTCTATGTGGAGGTTGCAGCGCGCGGCCTCGGCGAGCGAGCGCCAGAAGTGCTCGGCCAGCTCGACCGAGAAGTTGCCGATCATCTGCCGCCGCGTCTCGACTGCGTAGACGAGGTAGAAGCGTCCCGACAGGTCGATCACCGAGCGGCACAGAGCCTCGTCCATCGGCACGGTCGCCTCGCCGTAACGTGAGATGCCCGCCTTGTCGCCGAGCGCCTCGGCGAGCGCCTGCCCGAGCGTGATGGCGATGTCTTCGACCGAGTGGTGGTCGTCGATGTGCAGGTCGCCGCGGCACTCGACTTCCAGGTCGAACAGCCCGTGGCGCGCGAACAGCTCGAGCATGTGGTCGAGGAAGGCGATGCCGGTCGACACCTTCGATTGTCCCGCCCCGTCCAGCGAGAGGCGGACGCGCACGTCCGTCTCCTTCGTCCTGCGCCGCGCCTCCGCCTCACGCACGCGTGTCTGTAGGTCTGTGGACATCAGCCTTTCATCCTTTGAAGATTTCGCGCAAGCCTCCGAGTAAACAGTCGTTCTCTTCCGGCGTGCCGACGCTGACGCGGAAGTAGTCTTTGAGCTTGGGGTAGCCGCTCACGTCGCGGATGAGCACGCCGAAGCGTTCGAGCAGCTCGTCGTAGACGCGCCGCGGCTCTATCGAAGAACGCACGACCATGAAGTTCGCGTGCGAACGCACGGGCGCGAGCCCTTCGACGTTTTGCAGTTCTGTGAAAAGCCGCTCACGCTCGGCGACGACGCGCTCGACCGTGGGCTTTAGCTCCGACTCGTACAGCTCGACGGCCACCTCGGCCGCCGTCTGCGAGAAGCGGTTGAGGTTGTATGGGAGCACCGCCTTCGAGACTTCGCGCGCGAGTTCGGGCGCGGCCAGAAGGTAGCCGACGCGCAGGCCCGCGAGCGCCATCGCCTTCGAGAAGGTGCGGAAGACGGCGAGGTTCGTGTGGCGTCCGAGGAGCGGCGCGACCGTGCGGCCGGAGAACTCGAAGTACGCCTCGTCGATGACGACGACGCCGTCGGTCGTCTCCAACAACTCTTCGAGGGCGGCCTCTTCGATGCGGCAGCCCGTGGGGTTGTTCGGCGAACAGAGGATGACAACGTCGGGCCGTTCGCGCCCGACCGCCTCGCGCAGCGCGGCCACGTCGAAACCGAGTTCGTCGTCGAGGGGCACGCTCAAGACCTCGCCGCCGAGCACGGTGGCGACCTGCCGGTAGAGCGCGAAGGTCGGCTCAGAGATGAGCGCGCGTCGGCCTTCGCCCACCGTGACCATGAGCGTCGCCTGAATCAGCTCGTTCGAGCCGTTGCCCGCGACGACGCCGTCCGCGCGCCAGCCGGCGAAGTCCGCGAGCTTCTCATGAAGAGACGCGGGCACGAAGTCCGGGTAGCGTGACCAGTTGCGCGACTCCATCCGCTTGATCGTCTCGCGCCTCAAGGTCTCGGACACGCCCCACGGGTTCTCGTTCTGGTTGAGCTTCACCGCGCCGCGGTCTGGCTTCAAAGTGTAAGCCTTCAGCTCGCGGACGCGTGGCTTGATCTTGTCTAAAGGGTTGTGCTTGGTCACTTCAATCTCGACAGTTATGGAAACGGCATTTCACCACAGAGACACAGAGGCACAGCTTCTTGGAATATTGACACCAAGCTGTGTCTCTGTGTCTCTGTGGTGAAATCAATTCTCAATACTCCAAAGCCGAAAGAAAATAAGCAACTACGCCTTAATCCTAATCAAAGCCGAGCGCGCGTGCGCCTCTAAGCCTTCCGCTTCGGCGAGGGCGGCGATGAGCGGCGCGGTCTGTTGCAGCGCCTCGCGCGTGTAGCGGATGACGCTGGTGCGGCGCAGAAAATTATGGACGCCGAGCGCGGAGGAGAAGCGCGAGGCGCCGCCCGTCGGGAGCACGTGGTTCGGGCCGGCGAAGTAGTCGCCGACGGCCTCGGGCGTGTGCTCGCCGTAGAAGATGGCCCCGGCGTGTCGGACGCGTGCGGCCCACGCGTCGGGGTCGCGCGTCATGATTTCGAGGTGCTCGGGCGCCAGCTCGTTGACGACCTCGCACGCCTCCTCCAACGTCCCGACGACGAAGGCGGCGCCGAAGTCTGTGAGCGAGCGTTCGACGACAGACCTTCGTGGAAGCGTCTCGGCCTGAAGCGCGACCTGCGCCGAGACGAGCTGTGCGAGCTTGAGGTCGGTCGTGACGAGAATCGCGGAGGCGTCCTCGCCGTGCTCGGCCTGCGCGAGCAGGTCTGCGGCGATGAAGTCGGCGCGCGCCGTCTCGTCCGCGAGCACGACGACTTCGGAAGGCCCGGCGACCGAGTCGATGCCGACCGCGCCGTAGACGAGACGTTTGGCGGCGGCCACGTACTTGTTGCCCGGCCCCGTGATGACGTCGACGCGCGGGATCGTCTCCGTCCCGTAGGCCAGCGCCGCGACGGCGTGCGCGCCGCCGACCTGATAAACCTCGGTCACGCCCAGCTCGAGCAGGGTGGCCGCGACGGCGGGTGTTTCGCTGAGGGTGCGCGGCGGCGTGACGACGGCGACGCGGCTGACGCCCGCCACCTGCGCGGGCACGACGTTCATCACGACCGACGAAGGGTAACTCGCCGTCCCGCCCGGCACGTAGAGGCCGGCGGCCTCGACCGGCGTGACGCGCTGGCCGAGGCGCACGCCGCGCGCCGTCTCGAACTCCCAGCTCTCGACCCGTTCCCTTTCGTGAAAGGCGCGGACGTTCTCGACGCTCGCGCGCACCGCTTCGAGCACGCGCGCGTCGCAGCGCGCGGCCGACTCGCGCAACGTTCTTTCTTCGACGCGGAGTTCTTCGGGACGCAGGCTCACGCCGTCGAAGCGCCCGGCGTATTCGACGAGTGCCGCGTCGCCGCGGCGGCGCACGTCCTCGACAATCGCGGCGACGACCGTCGTCAGTTCGGCGTCGGCCGAGACGCTGCGCGCGTGTATCGCGGCGAGCCTTTCGCGGCGGCGTCTGGCGTCTGTGACGACCTCTATCAAGATTGTGCCCCCCCCTCGGCGACGACGCGGCCGAGGTCTTTGATCAACTTCCCGACCGCCTCGGCCTTCAACTGGTAGCTGGCGCGGTTGACGACGAGGCGGCCCGTGGACTCGGTGATGGTCTCGACGACGGCCAGGCCGTTCTCGGCGAGCGTGCGGCCGGTCTCGACCAGATCGACGATGCAGTCGGACAGGCCGAGCACGGGCGCGAGTTCGACCGAGCCGGAGAGTTCGATGATCTCGACGGGCACGCCCTTCGCCCCGAAGTGTGCCGCGGCGACGCGCGGGTACTTCGTGGCGACGTGGAGCACGCCCGCGCGCGTGGTGGCGTCCTCATCCCCGCGCGCGGCGACGGCGATGACGCAGCGGTTTATCTTCAGGTCGAGCGGCTGCAAGAGGTCGGCCTCGGCTTCGAGCAGGACGTCGCGGCCGACGACGCCGCAGTCCGCTATCCCATGCTCGACGTAGACGGGCACGTCCGCCGGCTTGACGAAGACGAAGCGGTAGCCGCCCGACTCGTCCTCGACGGCCAAACGCCGCGACGCCAGAGCCTCCGCGCTCACGCGCACGCCCGCCCGCGCCAGCAGAGCCAGCGTGTCCTGCTGCATCCTCCCCTTCGCAATCGCAATCGTCAGCATAGCTCAAAGGGTGCCGGGTGTTGGGTGCTGGGTGCTGGGTTAAAGCCGGTTCCTGCCCAGCATCCAGCACCCGGCACTCAGCACCCCTTCAATCCATCTTTATGCGCTCGCCTTGCTCTCGCCTGCGTCGCGCTTCGCGGAAGCGTTCGGTCACGTCTTTGCCTGCAATCGTGGCGGGCGCGTCCGCGCCGTTCTCCGTCTCGAAGTCGCGGCGGGCGAGGACTTCGGTGAGCGCGTCGAGGTCGAGGACGAAGCCGACGGCCGGCTCGCGGCGGCCGAAGTTGGCCGTCAGGTCGTCGTAGCGCCCGCCGCCGCCGACGCGCGCGCCCGCGCCCTCGACGTAGACTTTGAAGACGAGGCCCGTGTAGTAGCCGAGCCCC
>Ga0213876_10000526_pt1 | contig 29221 bp, 17 predicted proteins | sample BarmaccomBMRX_R9_FD_160113 | JGI IMG/M metagenome (GOLD analysis project Ga0213876, IMG submission 160113) | Root-associated microbial communities from Barbacenia macrantha in rupestrian grasslands, the National Park of Serra do Cipo, Brazil - RX_R9 | ecosystem: Host-associated > Plants > Roots... | reverse complement strand
GAAAACTGTAACTCTTGATACGTGCCTTCTACTGTAACTCCGGCCATTTTGCAAGCAGGCGGGCGCTCTGTGAGGAAAATTGCGGGTCGAGCTTTATTGATTTCGACTTGCGAGCGGCGCCGGTTAGGCTTCAACGCAACGTTCAAGCTAGCAACAAAACCATATGACTAACGCCCCACGACGCGCGCCAGAAACTCGTCGGCCGCGACCTCGACCGCGCCGCCGAGGCCCGCCCCCGTCGGCTCGCCCGGCTCGACCGACCAGCCCGAGATGCGCCCGGCCATGCTCTGCCCGACCGCCTCCTGCAAAGGCCCCTTGATGAACTTCCACCCGTAGACGAGTCGCCCGCTCACGATCACACGCGACACGCCGAGCCCCGTGATGACGTTCGCGATCCCTATCCCGAGGTACTCGCCCAGACGCTCCAGAGTCCGGCGCGCGCGCAGCTCGCCGCCCTCCGCCCTCGCCACGATCTCCACGAAGCGCGGCGGCGTCTGCCCGCCCAATTGCACGCGGTCGCCCGCGTACAGCGAAGAGGCCGCCGACGCCGACGCGTACATCTCCCAGCAGCCGCGGTTGCCGCAGCGGCACTGCTTCCCGCCCGCGACAATCGTCATGTGCCCGAACTCGCCCGCCAGCCCCTCGCCCCCGCCCGTGCCGCGGTAGACCTCGCCGCCCAGCACGAGCCCGACGCCGATGCCTGTGCCGCTCCTCACCAAAGCAAAGTTAGCGTTCGGCGCCTCCGACCCGTTGCCCAGGCGCAGCCGCGCCTCGTACAAAGCCGCCGCCGTCGCGTCGTTCTCCACGACGACCGGCACGGGCGCGCCGCCCTCGACGCCGCACGGCTTCACGCTCAAAGCCTGCGCCACGTCCACGCCGCGCCAGCCCAGGTGCGGCGCGTAGACCATCCGCCCGCGTGTCGCGTCGGTCGGCCCCGGCACACTCACGCCGATGACCTTCAACTCTCTGCCCGGCACCTTCGCGCACAGACGCTTGACGGACGCGCGCATCCGCGCCAGCGCCTCCTGCGGCTCGGGCGGCGTCTCGAACTCCTCCTCGCCGAACCTCTCGCCCGCGAGCGTCGCCAGGCCCACCGTCGTGTGGCGCACGCCGAGGCTCACGCCGACGAAGAACTCCTTCAGGTCTCCGAACGAGAGCGCGACCGGCGGCCGCCCCGAAGTGCGCGCGACGCCCGTCGGCAAGACCTCCTGCTCCTCACGCAGGATGCCTTCGGCGAGGAGCGGCTTGACGACCTCCGTCACCGTGCTCCGGTTGACGCCGAGGCGCCGTGCAATCTCGACGCGCGGGATGGGCTGCGCCGCGCGCACGAGCCGCAGGATCATGCGCGACGCGCCGACCGCCGCGGTCAACGTCTGCGCCTGGGCCGGCGCCGTCTCTTCCGCTTCGAAGACGGCGCGGCCGTTGCCGTTCCCCAACTTGAACGCGTGCGTCGCCCCGACGCCGTTCTTGCGCATCGCGAGCGCGCGCCCGGCCGCGTTCGGGACGAAGCCCAGTTGTCTGATCGCGACCTCGACGCGCTCGCGCGTCTCCCGCGTCGTGCGTCGCGTCTGGTTGATGACGTGCGAGACGGTCGCCGTCGAAACCCCCGCCAGCACCGCCACGTCTCTCAAAGTCGTCACGTAAATCCAACCCTTCCCCGGTTCGTTTACACCGGCCGCGCGGCCGCCCCGACGACCCTTAAAAACACTACTCCCTGCCGTCCGGGCTGCTCAAAATCAACTCCGGGCGTGATAAGCACTTTTTATTCGCCCATAGATTGCGTTAAGAGAACTACTTACGGAGTCTAGCACGGATTTAACCGATTTACTCTGCGCTTTCGTACGTGCTACGCTTCCGGACGGAAGATTTAACGAAGGCTTAACCTTGCCGGCGAATCCCGAGCACAGGAGTCGAACTATGCCGACCGATTTTCTCAGGCGCTTGACCGCGCTGTTCGCGCTCGCCTGCGCGCTCTTAGCCGTCGCCGGGAACGTGCGCGCGCAGGACGCGGCGGGACGTTCGAACACGACGACTCTCAAGTTCGACTTCGGCCCCGGCAAGGTCAAGGAGGGTTACCGGCAGGTCTTGCCGACGACCCTCTACACGAAAGAACTCGGCTACGGCTTCGAGCCCGGCGCGCAGGTGACGTGCGTTGACCGCGGCGGCGGCGACGCCCTGCGCGGAGACTTCTGCACTTCGTCAGCGCCCTTCTACTTCTCCGTGGCGCTGCCCGAGGGCAACTACGACGTGACCGTCACCTTCGGCGACCGCGCGGGCGAAACGGTCACGACGGTCAAGGCCGAGCTGCGCCGCCTCATGCTCGAAGAGGTGCGCACCGCCCGCGGCCGCTTCGAGACGCGCACCTTCACCGTCAACGTCCGCACGCCGCAGATTCCCGCGGGCGGCCAGGTCAAGCTCAAAGACCGCGAGAAGACGACGGAAGCCTGGGCCTGGGACGAGAAGCTCACGCTCGAATTCAACAACGCGCGCCCCGCAGTCGCCGCGATTGAAATCAAGAGGAACGACAAGGCGCCGACGCTCTTCCTCCTCGGCGACTCGACCGTCTGCGACCAGCCGCGTGAGCCCTACAACAGTTGGGGCCAGATGCTCACGCGCTTCTTCAAATCGGGAATAGCAATAGCCAATCACGCGGAGTCGGGCGAGTCTTTACGCAGTTCGCTCGGCGCGCGCCGCCTCGACAAGGTCTTGAGCTTGATCAGGCCGGGCGACTACCTCTTCGTGCAATTCGGCCACAACGACGAGAAGGAGAAGGGCGAGGGCGTCGGCCCGTTCACGACCTACAAGGCTTCGCTCAAGCACTACGTCGAGGAGGCACGCCAGCGCGGCGCGACCGTCGTCCTCGTCACGCCGATGCAGCGCCGCACCTTCGACGCCGCCGGGAAGATTACGGACTCGCACGGCGACTACGACGACGCCGTCCGCCAGGCGGCGAAGGAATTGAACGCCCCGCTCATCGACCTCCACGCGATGAGCACGCCCTTCTACGAAGCGCTCGGCCCGGAGGAGTCGAAGAAGGCTTTCGCCCCGGGCGACGGCACGCACCACAACAACTACGGCAGCTACCAGCTCGCCCGCGCCGTCGTCGAAGGCATCAAGTCGAACCGCCTCCCCCTCGTCAAGTACCTGGCCGACGACCTGCGCCCCTTCGACCCCGCGCACCCCGACCCCGTCTCGTCTTTCAAAATCCCCCCGAGCCCCCTCGCGACGGAGACGAAGCCTTTGGGCAATTAAGAAGTGATGAATGAGGAGTGATGAATGATGAATATCGCCGTGTCGAGAGATTCATCATTCATCACTCCTCATTCATCACTTCCCTCTTCCCCCGACTCGGTTTAGAATCAGAGCCCCCAGCAATAGAAACCTTGTACGACCGTTGGGCCGAAGCGTTGGCCGGAGGCGTCCGTGGTGCGGCCGCCCGGTAAACCGCTTTACCCGTTCAATCTTTAGTGGAGAGGGTCGGCATGCGCTCCCAGGTCTCGAAGAGAATCGCTTACGCAACCGCTTTCCTTTTCGCGGCGGCGCTCGTCGTGCTCGGCTCGGCCGCGGGCGTGCGCGCGGAGGTCTCGCTGCCCGACGTGCTCTCCGACTCGATGGTCTTGCAGCGCGGCGTGCGCGTGCCCGTCTGGGGCACGGCCTCGCCCGGAGAGGCGGTCACGGTCAACTTCGCGGGGCAGACGAAAAGGACGACGGCGGGCGCCGACGGGCGCTGGCGCGTGTGGCTCGACCCTCTGCGCGCGAACGCGACGCCCGCCGTGTTGACCGTCGCGGGTAAGAACAAAATTGAGTTGAAGAATGTGCTCGTCGGCGAGGTGTGGCTCGTCTCGGGCCAGTCGAACATGCAGTTCACGTTGGCCGAGACGAGGGAGGCACAGGAAGCCATCGCCGCGGCCAATCAGCCGAACATCAGGCTCTTCAACGTCAGCCGCCAGGTCGCCTTCAAGCACAAGCCACCGCCGCTCGCCACCTGGGCCGCGTGCACGCCCGAGTCGGTCAAAGACTTCTCCGCCGCCGGCTACTACTTCGCCGTCGAGTTGCAGAATGAGTTGGGCGTCCCCATCGGCGTCATCAACTCTTCTTACGGAGGCTCGCAGGCCGAAGCGTGGACGCCGGTCGAGTACCTGAACGCCAACCCGGAACTTAAACCCACGGTCGAGCGCACGAAGGTTTGGGACGAGGAGCGTCCGCGCGTGAAGGTCGAGTACGAGGGGCAGATCAAGCGCTGGCGCGAGGAGGCGGACAAGGCGAAGGCCGCGGGCGCGCGACCCTCGCCCTCGCCGGCCGTGCCCGACGCCCTGCGCGAGTACCGCATCGCCTCGTCCATTTACGACGGCATGATTGAGCCGCTCATTCCCTTCCCCGTCCGCGGCGCCTTCTGGTATCAGGGCGAGTCGAACGAGGAGCGCGCCGAGCAGTACGGAATCCTCCTGCCGACGATGATTCGCGCGTGGCGCGAGCGCTGGCGTCAGGGCGATTTCCCCTTCGGCATCGTCCAACTTCCTAACTACCGCGACCCACGGCCCGAGCCCGCGGACGAGGCTTGGAGCCACGTCCGCGAGGCGCAACGGCGCACGGCCCTCTCGACGAGGAACGCCGGGCTCGTCGTCACCATCGACATCGGCGAGGCGCACGACATACACCCGAAGGACAAGCTCGACGTGGGGCGCCGCATGGCGCGCTGGGCCTTAGCCGACGTGTACGGCCGACGGATGACGGCGACGGGGCCGATGTTTCAGAGCATGAAAGCCGGCGGGGACAAACTCGTCCTTAAGTTCGACGAGGTGGGCGCGGGCTTGAGAATCCGCGACGGCGACAAATTGCAAGAGTTCGCCGTCGCGGGTGAAGACAGGAAGTGGCACTGGGCGGAGGCGCGCATCGTCGGCAAGGACAAAGTCGAAGTCTGGTCTGCGGACGTGCCGCGGCCCGTCGCCGCGCGCTACGCCTTTAACAACAACCCGCGCCACCCGAACCTGACGAACGACGCGGGCCTGCCGGCCGCGCCCTTCCGCACAGACGACTGGCCCGACCCGACCGCCGGCAAGCGTTGAAATGAGAGTTCACATGCACCGACTGAGAAACAACCTTGCGGCTTTCATCTTCGCCTTACTCGCCGTCTGCCTGTCGCCTTTCATTTGCATGGCGCAAACGGCCGCACAGACCCCTTTGCCGACGCCGCCCATCCAGCGCCCCGCAAATCCAAAACTCCCGACGCTCTTCGTCGTCGGCGACTCGACCGCCAACAACAACGCGAACGGCGCGCTCGGGTGGGGCGACCCGTTCGCCTCCTTCTTCGACTCTTCAAAAATCAACGTCCTCAACCGCGCGCGCGCGGGGCGGAGCAGCCGGACGTTTTTGACCGAAGGGCTCTGGGACAAGGTCTTGCAGGACTTGAAGGCGGGCGACTTCGTGCTCATACAGTTCGGGCACAACGACGGCGGGCCGCTCGACACGGAGCGCGCGCGCGGCTCTCTGCCGGGACTCGGCGAAGAGACGAAAGAGGTCACGAAGCCCGACGGCACGAAGGAGGTCGTCCACACCTTCGGCTGGTACAACCGCAAGTTTATCGCCGACGTGAAGGCGAAGGGCGCGACGCCCGTCGTCCTCTCGCTCACCGTGCGCAACATCTGGAAGGACGGCAAGGTCGAGCGCGGCTCCGGCCAGTTCCGGCAGTGGGCCGAGGAGATCGCGCGCGCAGCGGGCGTCGAGTTCGTTGACGTGACGAACATCGTCGCGGACAAGTACGAAGCGCTCGGCGAGGAGAAGGTCAAGCCGCTCTTCGGCCCCGACCACACGCACACGAGCCCGGCCGGCGCCGAGTTCAACGCCGCGTCGGTCGTCGAAGGGTTGAAGCGTCTGAAGGGCTGCCCGCTCTGCCCGTACCTTTCGGAGGCGGGCAAGGCCATCACGCCGGGCGCGGACGCGAACGTCACGCCGCGCGCGCGGCGTCCTCTGCCCGAGCCGCGCGACCCGAAGCTTCCCAGCCTCTTTCTCATCGGCGACTCGACCGTCCGCAACGGGCAGGGCGACGGCGGCGGCGGGCAGTGGGGCTGGGGCGAGCCCCTGGTTGACTTCTTCGACTCTGCAAAAATCAACGTCGTGAACCGCGCGGTCGGCGGGCTGAGCAGCCGCACGTACCTGACCGGCGGCCACTGGGAGCGCGTGCTGGCGATGCTCAAGCCCGGCGACTTCGTCCTCATGCAGTTCGGCCACAACGACGCCGGCCCGCTCAACGACAACTCGCGCGCACGCGCCAGCATCCGCGGCACGGGCGAGGAGTCGGAGGAGATCGACAATCTCCTGACCAAACAGCACGAGACGGTTCACACCTACGGCTGGTACCTGCGCAAGTTCATCGCCGACGCGCGCGCGAAGGGCGCGACGCCGATTGTCTGCTCGCTCGTGCCGCGGAAGATTTGGAAGGACGGGCGCGTCGCGCGCGACACGGACTCTTACGCCGGTTGGGCCGCGGAGGTGGCGCGGCGGGAGAAGGTCGCGTTCGTAGACCTCAACGAGATCATCGCGCGCCGTTACGAGGAGTTGGGGCAGGAGAGGGTCGAGCCGCTCTTCGCCGACGAGCACACGCACACGAGCCGCGCCGGGGCGGAGTTGAACGCGGCGGCGGTCGTCGCGGGACTTAAAGCGATCAAGGGCGACCCGCTCAAAAAATATTTCTCGGCGAAGGCCAAAGAGGTCAAAGCCTACAAGCCTTCGAAGTCGAAGTGAGATGAAGGACGTGGCAAGGTCAAGGTTTCGGGCGGGCATACGGACGTTCGTCGTCGCCGCCCTCCTCCTGTCCGCGCTCCCCGCGAGGGCGCAGAGGCAGATGGAGGCGCTCGGGCGCGGCGTGGTGGCCGTGAGGCAGGAGGACGGAAAGGTCTGGGTCGGCTGGCGCCTGTTGGGGACAGACCCGGACGCGCTCGCCTTCAACCTCTACCGCTCGACCGGCGGCGCGCGCGCCGTCAAGCTCAACGACAAGCCGATTGACGGCCCGACCAACTTCATCGACGCGCGAGCCGACCTGTCGAAGTCGAACTCTTACTTCGTCCGCCCGGTCTTGAAGGGCAAGGAAGAAGCGCCGAGCGCGGCCTTCACCCTCCCGGCGAACGCGCCCGCGCGGCAGTACCTTTCGATCCCTTTGCAGACGCCGCAAGGGTATTCGCCGAACGACGCCTCGGCCGCAGACCTCGACGGCGACGGCGAGTACGAGCTGGTCGTCCACATGGTCGGGCGCGGGCGCGACAACGGGAGCGCGGGGTTCACGACCGAGCCCATCCTTCAGGCTTACAAGTTGGACGGCAGGCTCCTCTGGACGATCAACCTCGGCAAGAACATCCGCGAGGGCGCGCACTACACGCAGTTCATGGTCTACGACCTCGACGGCGACGGCCGCGCAGAGGTCGCTTGCAAGACCGCCGACGGCACCGTGGACGGCCGCGGCAAAGTTATCGGAGACGCCAACGCCGACTGGCGCAGCCCCGAAGGCTCCTTCGCCACGTTCCGCAACGGCCGGCACAGCACCGCCGGCTACGTCCTGAAAGGGCCGGAGTACCTCACCGTCTTCGACGGCCTGACGGGCGCGGCCCTCGCCACGACGAACTTCATCCCGCCGCGCCACCCGACGAAACTTGAGCCGACGACCGAAGAGCTTGCACAAATCTGGGGCGACGGCTACGGCAACCGCCCCGACCGCTTCCTCGCGTGCGTCGCCTACCTCGACGGCAAACGCCCGAGCCTCGTCATGTCGCGCGGCTACTACACGCGCACGGTGCTGACCGCATGGAACTGGCGCGGCGGAAAACTCACGCGCGTCTGGACGTTCGACAGCGAAGACGGCACGCCCGGCAACAAGGCTTTCAGCGGCCAGGGCAATCACAACCTCTCGGTCGGCGACGTGGACGGCGACGGCCGCGACGAGATCGTCTACGGCGCGATGGTCGTTGACGACGACGGGAAGGGACTTTATTCGACCGGCCTCGGCCACGGCGACGCGCTGCATCTTTCAGACCTCGACCCGACGCGGCCGGGGCTCGAAGTCTTCGACATACAGGAGCGCTTCGACGACGCGGGCGCGCACTTCCGCGACGCGCGCACGGGGCAGATTCTCTGGAAGAAGCCCTCGGTCAAGGCGGGCGAGGACGGCGAGGGGCCGGGCCGCGGGCTCTGTCTGGACATCGACCCGACGCACAGCGGCTTCGAGTGCTGGGTGCGCGGCGCGGACATCTTCGGCCTCTTCGACGCGCGCGGCGAGCTGATTTCAAAGACGACGCCGCGCTCGTGCAATTTCGGCGTCTACTGGGACGGCGACACTTTGAGCGAGCTGCTCGACCGCAACTACATCTCGAAGTGGAACTGGAAGGATTCGACCGAGACGACGCTGCTCACGGCCGAGGGGTGCGTCTCGAACAACGGCACGAAGGCGACGCCCGCCCTGAGCGCAGACCTCTTCGGCGACTGGCGCGAGGAGGTCGTCTGGCGCACGGCGGACAACAAAGAGCTGCGCGTCTACACGACGACCATCCCGACCGAGCACCGCTTCTACACCTTCATGCACGACCCGCAGTACCGCCTGAGCGTCGCCTGGCAGAACGTCGGCTACAACCAGCCGCCGCACACGAGTTTCTTCGTCGGCGAAGGCATGAAGCCGCCGCCGCGCCCGAACATCGTCGAAGTGAAATTGAAGAAGTAGCGAGCGAGAAGGAGAGAGACATTGACGAAGCCGAAACTGCACACGAGGGCGCGCGCCTTCGCTTCGCTGTTGCTCGTCGTACAGATGCTCGCGCCGTTGGCCGTCTACGCGCAACGCGCGCGGCGCGGCGGCGCGGCGCGCGTGCCGCAAACGGCGGCGGCGCTCGCCTGGCCGCGCCTGACGAGCCAGTCGAAGCCCTGGACGCGCTGGTGGTGGATGGGCAACGCCGTCAACCGGCGCGACCTCTCCTGGGCGCTGGCGCAGTACGAGCAGGCGGGCCTGGGCGGCATGGAGCTGACGCCCATCTACGGCGTGCGCGGCGAGGAGTCGAAGTTCATCCAGTACCTTTCGCCCGAGTGGGTCGGGATGCTCGAACACACGCTCAGGGAGGCGAGCCGGCTCGGGCTCGGCGTGGACATGGCGACGGGGACGGGCTGGCCCTTCGGCGGCCCCTGGATTAACGCCGAGGACGCGGCCAAGGATTTGGTCTCGAAGACCTGGGAGCTGCGCGGCGGCGCGCGCCTGGGCGAGCCCGTCCGCCTGGTGCAGAAGCCCCTCCTGCGCGCAGTCAGCCGCAGGCTCGATATCAAAGACCTGCGCGAGCCCATCGGCTCGAACCCGAATTTGCAAGAGCTGGCGCTCGACCAGGTGCGCTTCGAGAAGCCGCTGCCGCTGCAAGCGCTAATCGCCTACTCGGACAAGGGCGAGACGCTCGACCTCACTGCGCGCGTCGGCGCGGACGGCACGCTCGACTGGGTCGCGCCGGACGGCCGCTGGAAGCTCTACGGAGTCTTCCAGGGCTGGCACGGGAAGCAGGTCGAGCGCGCCGCGCCCGGCGGCGAGGGCAACGTCGTAGACCACTTCTCGGCCGAGGCGCTCGGGCATTACTTCAGTAAGTTCGACCGGGCTTTCGCGGGCCGCAACGTGCGCGGCCTGCGCGCCTTCTTCAACGACTCCTACGAGGTTGACGACGCCGAGGGGCAGTCGGACTGGACGCCGAAGTTCTTCGAAGAGTTCAAGGCGCGCCGCGGCTACGACCTGAGACAACAGATTCCCGCGCTCCTCGGTGAAGGCGACGGGGAGGCACACGCGCGCGTGCTCCACGACTTCCGCGAGACCGTCTCAGACCTCCTGCGCGACCGCTTCACCGCGACGTGGCGCGAGTGGGCGCACAGGCGCGGCGCCATCGTCCGCGACCAGGCGCACGGCTCGCCCGCCAACATCCTCGACCTCTACGCCGAGAGCGACATCCCCGAGACCGAAGGCACGGACATCGTCCGCATGAAGTTCGCCTCTTCGGCCGCCGACGTGACGGGCAAGACGCTCGCCTCGGCCGAGACCGTGACGTGGCTCGACGAGCACTTCACGTCCTCGCTCGGCGACGTGAAGCGCGCCGTTGACCTCAACTTCCTCGGCGGCATCAACCACGTCGTCTACCACGGCCTCGCCTTCTCGCCGCCCGGAGACCCGTGGCCGGGCTGGCTCTTCTACGCCGCCGTCCACTTCGGCCCGCAGTCGCCCGACTGGAAAGACTTCCCCGCGCTCAACCGCTACATCGCGCGCGTGCAGTCCTTCATGCAGCAGGGGCGCGCCGACAACGACGTGCTGCTCTACTACCCCATCCACGACACCTGGATGGAGCCGAGCAAGGAGGGGCGCCTCGTCCACGTCGGCGGCGGCCACGACGTGGGCATCACGCAGGCGGACGCGCAGGCGCTCTTAGATGCGGGCTACGCCTTCGACCTTATCTCGGACAGACAGCTTGCTAACGTCGCCTACGCGAACGGGTCGCTCCGCGCGGGCGGGCTCAACTACAAGGTCATCGTGCTGCCGGAGACGCGCTACGTCCCGGCCGAGACGTTCGAGAAGTTGACGGCGCTCGCCCGACAGGGCGCGACCGTCGTCGTGCGCAAGAGCCTGCCGACGGACGTGCCCGGCTTCGGAAATCTCGACGCGCGGCGCGCGGCCTTCAGGCGGCTCGTCGCACAGCTCAACTTCAACGACACGAACACGCCGGGCGTCCGCGGCGCGAGCGTCGGCGCGGGGCGTTTCCTCTTGGGCGACAACTTGACGAAACTCCTCGCGCAAGCCGGCACGAGGCGCGAGGCGATGGTCGGGCAGGGCCTGCGCTTCACGCGCCGGGCTTACCCGGGCGGCAACTACTACTTCATCCTCAACCGCGGCGACGCGCCGGTGCAAGGTTGGGTGCCGCTAGCCGCGCGCCCGCGCTCGGCCGCAATCTTCGACCCCTTGACGGGCGCGGCCGGGTTCGCGCAGCTGAACGACGGCCGCGGCGGCCGCGGCGAGATTTATCTACAGCTCGCGCCGGGCGAGTCGTGCGTCGTGAAGACCTTCGACACGGCGCAGCGCGGCGAGCCGTTCCTGTACTTACAGCCCGTGGGCGAGCTGCGGCCGCTCGGCGGCGAGTGGTCTGTGCAGTTCACGGAAGGCGGGCCGGCGCTCCCGCCCGCGCTGCGGCTGAACGAGTTGACCTCGTGGACGAAACTCGAAGGCGACGCTTACAAAGTCTTCTCCGGCACGGCGCGTTACGCGCTCACGTTCGACAGGCCACAGGGGCCGGGCGGCGACTGGATTCTCGACCTCGGGCGCGTGGCCGAGACGGCGCGCGTCCGGCTCAACGGCCGGGAGTTGGGCACGCTCATCACTGCGCCCTTCCGCGTGAGAATCCCCGGCGCGCTTTTGAAAAACACGAACACCCTCGAAGTCGAGGTCACGAACCTCGCCATCAACCGCGTCATCGACCTGGAGCGGCGCGGCGTGAAGTACAAGAAGTTCTACAACACGAACTTCCCCGCGCGGCGGCCCGAAGACCGCGGCGCCGACGGCCTCTTCGACGCGACGAAGCTCGCGCCGCGCGACTCCGGCCTGCTCGGCCCCGTGACGCTGACGCCGGCCGGGCAAGGGGTGCCGGTTACGACTGAGCAGTTGCCTATCCGATTAGATACAAACGAATGAGAATCACGACCGCCTTCTTGCTGCTCTTAACGGCGCTCGCCTGCCTGCCCTCTCAAGCGCGAGGGCAGGCGCGCGTCACGGCCTCGTTCGACGCGGACTGGCGCTTCTTCAAAGGCGACGCGCAGGGCGCCGAGCGGCCCGAGTTCGACGACGCCGCGTGGCGCCGCCTCGACGTGCCGCACGATTGGAGCATCGAGGGGCCTTTCGACGAGAAGAACCCGACCGGCAAAGACGGCGCGTACCTGCCCGCGGGCGTCGGCTGGTATCGCAAGCACTTCAACGTCCCGGCCGGAGACTCGAGGCGCCGCGTCTTCGTCGATTTCGACGGCGTGATGGCGAACAGCGACGTGTGGGTCAACGGCTTCCACCTGGGGAAACGCCCTTACGGCTACAGCTCCTTCCGCTACGAGCTGACCGACCACCTCGACTTCGGCAAGGAGAACGTCGTCGCCGTGCGCGCCGACAACTCGGGGCAGCCCGCCTCGCGCTGGTACACGGGCGCCGGCATCTACCGCCACGTCCGGCTCGTCACGACCGACCCCGTCCACATCGAACAGTGGGGCACGTTCGTCACCACGCCGCAGGTCACGAACACGAGCGCGACGGTCAACGTCCGCAGCACCATCGTCAACCAGTCTTCTCAGGCCCGCGCGGTCTCCTTGCAAATCCAGCTCGTCAACCCCGACGGCAAAGTCGTCGGCACCGCGGAGACGAAGCCGCGACAGCTCGCCGCGGGCGAGACGGCCGACTTCACGCAGGAGCTTTCCGTCGGCAACCCGCGGCGCTGGGACATCCGCGACCCGAATCTCTACAAGGCGGTCGCGCGCGTGCGCGCCGCCGGCCGCGCGGTTGACGACGAGACAGTCACGTTCGGCATCCGCGAGTTCAAGTTCGAGGCGGCGACGGGCTTCTGGCTCAACGGCCGCAACTTCAAGCTGAAGGGCGTCTGCCTCCACCAGGACGGGAGCGCGTTCGGCGCGGCCGTCCCCCTGCGCGTGTGGGAGCGCCGTCTGGAAATCCTCCGCCGCTTCGGCGCCAACGCCATCCGCACCGCGCACAACCCGCCCGCCCCCGAGTTCCTCGACCTCGCCGACCGCATGGGCTTCCTCGTCATGGACGAGAGCTTCGACGTGTGGACGGTCGCCAAGCGCCCCTTCGACTATCACCTCTACTTCGAAGAGTGGTCGAAGACGGACGCGCGCGACATGGCGCGCCGCGACCGCAATCACCCCTCGGTCATCATCTACAGCGCCGGCAACGAAATCCACGACACGCCGCAGCCCGAACTCGCCAAACGCATCCTCGGCGGGCTCGTCGAAGTCTTCCACCGCGAAGACCCGACGCGCCCCGTCACGCAGGCGCTCTTCCGCCCCAACGTCAGCCACGACTACGACAACGGCCTCGCCGACCTGCTTGATGTGGTCGGGCAGAACTACCGCGAGCAGGAGATTCTCGCCGCCTACCGGCAGAAGCCGACGCGGAAGATTTTGGGTACGGAGAACACGCACGTCCGCGAGCAGTGGCTGGCGCTGCGCGACAACCCGCCGTACGCCGGACAGTTCCTCTGGACGGGCATCGACTACCTCGGCGAGTCGCCCGGCTGGCCGCTCGTCTCTTTCAACTTCGGGCTGCTCGACCGCACGGGCACGCCGCGCCCGCTCGCCTTCCAGAGGTTGAGCTGGTGGGGCGAAGTCCCGACGGTCTACGCCGCCAGGCGCGTCGCGCCGACGCCGCTCGCGCCGACCGATCCCGGCTACGGGCAGGACAGGCGACCGCAGGTGCTCTACGGCGACTGGACGCCGGAAGACTTGAAGCCGCACGACGAGAACGTCGAGGTCTACAGCAACGCCGAGCAGGTCGAGCTGTTCCTCAACGGCCGCTCGCTCGGCTCGAAGCCGCGGCCCTCGGACGACGCACCGCGCAACTGGAAGGTGCCGTTCGAGCCGGGCACGCTCCGCGCCGTCGGCACGAACGGGGGAAAGGTTGTCGCGACTCATGAACTGAAGACGGCGGGCAGGCCCGCGCGCGTCGTGCTTTCCGCCGACAAGTCAACGCTCGCCAACTCTCGGGACGATGTCGTGTACGTCGAGGCGACCGTCGTTGGCGCGGACGGCGTCGTCGTCCCGCGCGCTTCCGACCTCATCACTTTCAAAGCCGACGGCGCGGGGCGCGTCGTCGCCGTGGACAGCGGAGACAACGCGAGCCACGAGCCTTTTCAAGCGACGGAGAGGCGCGCTTATCAAGGGCGGTGTTTCGCTCTGCTCAAAGCGGACGCATCCCGCGGACGCATCGCCGTGACGGCGACCGCCGCGGGTCTCTCGCCCGGCACAGTCTCCGTCGAGGCCGCGCCCGCGTCGGCATTAAACATCGGCAGCAGACAGAAGACCCGTTGAGGAGCAAGTTTAAAGATGCGCAGACTACAAAAAGCAATCGTGCTCTCGCTCGCGGCGCTGATTCTCCTTCCCCTGCCCCCCGCGGCGCGCGCCGCAGACCCTTTCAAGGACTGGCCCGCCGGCACTTCCCCGCAAGAGGTCGGCAAGCGCGTCGCGGAGAACTGGGCCGCGCGCTCGTTCGAGTTCGAGCAGACGGTGACGCAGAACGGCGCGCAGAAGCCGAAGCGGCAGTACGTCATCTACCCCGAAATCTGCGCCTGGTACGGCGCGCTGACGGTCGCGCTGCTCACGAAAGACCGAGACCTTTCGGCGAGACTGATTAAGGAGTTCGATCAGTTCCTGACGCCCGCGGGCGACGCGCACGTCTCGCGCCAGTCGCACGTGGACTACAGCGTCTTCGGGACAGTCCCCCTGGAGCTTTACATCCAGACGAAGGACAGACGCTACCTCGACTTCGGGCGCGGCTTCGCGGATCGCCAGTGGGACAAGACGACCCCGGACGGCATCACCGCGGAGGCGCGCTACTGGGTGGACGACATGTACATGATGAACGTCCTCCAGGCGGAAGCCTTCCGCGCGACCGGCGACATCAAGTACCTCGACCGCGCGTCGCTCGCGACGGCGACCTATCTGGACAAGCTGCAACAGCCGAACGGCCTCTTCTTCCACGCGGCCGACTCGCCCTTCTACTGGGGGCGCGGGAACGGCTGGTACGCGGCCGGGATGGCGGAGCTTCTGCGCTCGATGCCGAAGAGTCACCCGCGGCGCGCGCGCATCATGCAGGGCTACAAGACGATGATGGCGGCGCTCTTGAAATATCAGGCCGAGGACGGCCTCTGGCGCCAGCTCGTAGACCGCCCCGACGTTTGGGCCGAGACTTCCGGGACGGGTATGTTCGCCTTCGCGATGGTGACGGGGGTGAAGGAGGGCTGGCTCGACAAGAAGACTTACGGCCCGGCGGCGCGCAAGGCTTGGCTCGGCCTGGTCAAGCACCTCGACGCCGAGTCGAACGTGAGCGATGTCTGTGTCGGGACGAACAAGGCTTTTCAAGAGGTCGGCCCCGACCTCCCGACGCAGCTCAAGTTCTATCTCGACCGCCCGCGCAAGACCGGCGACCTCCACGGCCAGGCCCCGATTCTTTGGACGGCGTCGGCGCTGCTTCGCTAACAAGCGTCAACGCGCCGAACCGGCCGCCGCGTCAGCGACGCTTGAACATGCCGCGTCGGTTCATGCGTCGCTGACGCGACGCGGCGTCTTATTTATTGTCGGCTGCCCCGGCCTTTCAAGGCCGGGCTACATTCAAGCGCCGCTGACGCGGCGGAGAGAGACGATGAGGAAACATCGGCTTGGACTTATCGCCGCCGTCACGCTCACCCTGTCCGCATGTCTGCTGAGCTTCAACGGCCGAAACGACGCCTCCGCGCAACGAAGGGCGGCGGGGGCGCAGCCGAACGACGCGCTCGTCTACAGCGTGCGCGCTTACGGGGCGCGGGGCGACGGGAAGACCGTGGACACTCCGTCCGTCAACCGCGCGATTGAGGCCGCGGCCGCGTCGGGAGGCGGGACGGTGCATTTCCCCGCGGGCACGTACCTCTGTTTCTCGATTCGCCTGAAGAGCAACGTCTCTCTCCACCTCGACTCGGGCGCGACCATCCTCGCCGCCGACCCCGAGAAGGACAGAGGCAGCTACGACCAGCCCGAACCGAACGACGAGTGGGACATGTATCAGGACTTCGGCCACTCACACTGGCAGAACAGTCTCATCTGGGGCGTGGGCGTCGAGAACGTCTCCATCTACGGCCCCGGACTCATCGACGGCCGCGGCCTGACGCGCCGCAGCCCGCGCCCGCGCCGCCCCTTGCAGGCCGGGGACACGCCGACCACGCTCGGGGGGGCGCAGGCCGCGCGCCCCGTCTCGCCGCTCGGCGAAGATTTGCCGCACAGCGCGATGGCGGGGCTCGGCAACAAGGCCATCTCCCTGAAGCTCTCGCGCAACGTCGCGCTCCGCGACTTCTCGATTTTGAACGGCGGACACTTCGCGCTGCTCGCGACGGGCGTGGACAACCTGACCATCGACAATCTGAAGGTTGACACCAACCGCGACGGCTTCGACATCGACTCGTGCCGCAACGTGCGCGTCTCGAACTGCTCGGTCAACTCGCCGAACGACGACGCCATCGTCCTCAAAAGCTCCTACGCGCTCGGCTTCGCGCGCGCGACCGAGAACGTGACGATCACGAACTGTTTTGTGAGCGGCTACGACATCGGCTCGCTCCTCGACGCCACGTACAAGCGCAACGTCACGCAGGCGCCCGACAAGGACGGCCCGACCGGGCGCCTCAAGTTCGGGACGGAGTCGAACGGCGGGTTTAAGAACATCACCATCTCGAACATCGTCTTCGACCACTGCCGCGGCCTCGCCCTGGAGACCGTGGACGGCGGCCCTATCGAAGACATCACGATTTCAAACGTCACGATGCGCGACGTGGTGACCGCCCCAATCTTTTTGCGCCTCGGGGCGCGGATGCGCGGGCCGGCCGGGGCCCCGGCGGGCGTCCTTCGGCGGGTACAGATCAGCAACGTCGTCGTCTACAACGCAGACCCGCGTTACGCCTCCATCATCGCGGGCCTGCCGGGCCATCCGGTCGAAGACGTTCGACTGAGCGACATCCGCATCCTCTACAGGGGCGGCGGCACGCGCGCGCAGGCCGCGCTTGAGCCGCCGGAGCGCGAGACGAACTACCCCGAGCCTTCGATGTTCGGCGAACTCCCCGCCTACGGCTTCTTCATCCGCCACGCGCGCGGCGTGGAACTCTCCAACGTCGAAGTGGGCTTCATGTCGGAAGACCTGCGCCCCGCTTTTCATCTGGAAGACGTGCGCGGCGCGAACTTCCGCGGCGTCGCGGCGCAGAAGACGGCCGACGTGCCGACGTTCGTCCTCAAGAACGTCGAAGACTTCAACGTCCGCGACTCGCGCCCCGTCCCCGACACGCGCGTCGAGCGGGCGGAGTCGAAGAAGTTTTAGGTCTTAACGGTCGGACTTGGGGGAGCTATGTCGAAGAGGTTGAGGTCGGTCGTCGCGGCGCTGCCCTTTCTCATGTACGCGGCGTGCGGAATGGAGATGACTGCGCAGACGACGGCGAAAGAGGCGGAAGCCGGGCTGCCCGCGTGGGTGAAGACGGTGGGCGCGCGTCGGAAGCCGTCGAAGAAGCGCATCTGTTCCGCGAACGAGTACGGCGCGGCCGGGGACGGCGAGACGAACTCGACGAAGGCGATTCAGAAGGCCATCGACGCCTGCGCGAAGGCGGGCGGCGGGGTCGTCCGGTTCAAGCCGGGGCAGTACGTGACGGGCGCGCTCTTCATCAAGTCGGGCGTCAACTTCTCCGTCGGCGAGGGCGTCACGCTCTTGGGGAGCCAGGAGGACGCGGACTACCCCTCCATCTTCACGCGCGTCGCGGGCATCGAGATGAAGTGGCCCGCCGCCCTCATCAACGTCAACGAGCAGAAGAGCGTCACGCTCTCCGGCGGCGGCGTCATCGACGGGCGCGGGAAGAAGTGGTGGGACAGGTACTGGAACCTGCGCCGCAACGACTACGAGCCGCGCGGCCTGCGCTGGGCCGCCGACTACGACGCCGAGCGCGTGCGCCTGCTGGTCGTCTGGAAGTCTTCGGACGTGTCGGTCGAGAATTTAAGTTTGAAGCGCTCCGGCTTCTGGACGGTGCAGGTCGTCTACTCCGACCACGTCACCGTTGACGGGATTAAGATCAGCGAGAACGGCGGCCCGAGCACGGACGGCGTGGACATCGACTCCTCTTCAAACGTCCTCGTGCAGCACTGCGACATCGACAACAACGACGACGACATCTGCCTGAAGGCCGGGCGCGACTCCGACGGCCTGCGCGTCGCCAGGCCGACCGAGTACGTCGTCGTGCGCGACAATTTGACGCGCCACGGCGGCGGCGTGCTCTCCTTCGGCAGCGAAACCTCGGGCGGCATCCGCCACGTCGTCGCCTACCGCAACCGCGGCGTCGGGACGAGCGAAGGGCTGCGCTTCAAGTCGGCCAGGACGCGCGGCGGCTACGTCTCGGACGTGCTCATCCGCGACATCAGGATGGAGAACGTCCCGCTGCCCTTCACCTTCACGCTCAACTGGAACCCGAGCTACTCCTACGCCACCATCCCGAAGGAGATTACGAACCCGCCGCCGCACTGGGTCGTCATGAACACGCCCGTCCTGCCGGTCGAGCGCGGCTACTGCGAGTTCCGCGACATCAGAATCGAGCACGTCGAAGTCTCCGGCGCCAAACGCGTCTTCACCGCCACCGGCCTGCCCGAGAAACCAATCGTCGGCGTCACCTTCGCCGACATCAACGCCGAAGGCGAAGAGACCGGCTTCGTCGAACACGCGCGCGACTGGCAGATGCGCAACGTTAAGGTCAGGACGACGAAAGGCGAGCCGTTGAAGCTGACGAACGCGTTGAACGTGGAGAGCCCGGAGGTCGTTAAGAAGTAGGATTTCCCTCTTCTTGTATTTAAGCGTTCAGGGCGACGGCTCCCCTAACTTCCTAATCGACAACCTCAAAATCGATCCACTGCGCCGCGACGCGCTGCTTCTCTTTGGCGAGCGGGTCGGTGACGACAATTTGGAAGGCGTAGTCGCCGGGGCCGAGGACTTTCCCGAGTTGAAGCCGGCCGGCCGCCGCGACGTCGCCCTGTACGTTGAGCGGGTGGGCCTCGAAAGACTGCACTTTGCCCTCGTAGACGAGTTTGCCGTCGCGGAACAGGCGCAGCTGCGTCTGGAGGTGTGCGGCGGGGTCGGACTTCGCGTTGTAGACGTAGAAGCCGTAGTCCACGACCGAGCCCCGCCGGAAGCGGCGCACGGCCGGGCTGCCCTGCGGGTCGGAAGGCGGCGGCGCGGGGCCTTCCGCGGGCGCCTCTTCGGGCTTCGAGACGCTCGAAGGCGGCGGCAAGTTCTCGGCCGCCGCGGCCGTCTCGGGCTCGGGAGGCGCCTCGGGCTTCGGCTTCGACGCGGCCGCGGAAGGCTTCTCCGGCGCGGTCATGGACGCCTCCGACCTGATGACGATGCCCGAGAGCGCGAGCCGCCCCTTCTTCACGTCCGGCACCTCGACGTACTGGCTGGCCGAGCCCGTCCGCTCGCTCGCGACGTCGCGCACGGCCACCCGAAGCTGGTAGCCGCCCGCCTTCTTCGTCTGGACGACCGTGTCGTAGAACAGCCCCGCCTCCTGAATCTGCTTATAAACCCTCTCCGAGACCGTCACCGTGTGCGTCGTGTTGGCCTCGCCGACGACGAGCCCCTTCGTGCCGAACGTCAACACGACCACGTCGATGACGGACTTGTAACTGCCGTCGGGCTGACGCCGGAAGGTGAGGTCGCGGCCGTCGATGTGTATGAACGAGCGGACGTAGGCGCCCTGCTTCGGGTCTTGGCCGAAGAGGGACGTGAGCCGCAGGGAGACGCCGCCCGCCGGGAAGGGCGAGACGAGCGCCGCGCGCAACTGCTGCGCGCGCGTGACCGGCACGGTGGCCGGCGTCACGCTCTTTCCCGTGAAGCCGAAGAAGCCCTGCCGCGTCCGCACCTTCAGATCGGGGCGCGTCACGTTGAGTGTCAGCTTGTGGTAGCGCATCCGCCCCGTCGCGGGGTCGAACGTGCCCTCGTCGGGGCGGTAGCCGATGAGGTAGTAGCCTTTCTGGTCTTCGAGCGCGCGGCGCACGCCGCCGCCGATGTCGTTCGAGTTGACGTAGGCGACGCCGCCCGTCTCCTCGGCCAGCCGGCGCAGGCCGATCTGCGAGTCGTTCAGCTCGCGGCCGCGCGCGAGCATCAGCTTCGAAATCTGCCCCACGTCCGGCGCGCCCGCAGAGCTGGCGTCGAGGAGGTTGAAGGTCGGGAGGCCGCGCACGTCAACCGTGTAGACGATGACCGAGGCGCGGTTGGCGCTCTCGATGACGCGGTTGATGCCGGCCAGCACGCGGCCCGAATCCTCCTCGGGCGGCGGCATCGGGATGCCGTCCGAGAGCAGCACGAGCGACTTGCGCCCGGGCAGGTCGCGCAGCGCGCCGACGACGGCGTCCAGAGCGCCGAGCGTGGCGACGCTGAACCGCTCGCGCCGCCGCGAGAAGTAGGAGCGCTCCTGCTCGGACTCCTCGAACTCCGGCGGGGCGCTGTAGTCCGGCGCCTCGAAGGGGCGGACGCCGCGGCCGTACTGCGGCTGCCAGCGCAGGTTCTTGATGGCGGCGTCGAGCAGGCGCTTGTCGTTGGTGAACTGTTGCAGGGCGCCGCTCCCGCCGCTCGCGGGGAGGATGGCGACGAAGTCGCCCGGCTGCATCTGCTCGTCCACGAACTTCTGGATGGCCTTGCGCGCGTAGTAGACGCTCTCCGCGGACATCTCCAGATCGTTGAAGACGAAGGCGACGGTGCGCCTGACCTGCTCGGGGCGCAGGCGCGCGGGCGGGGGCGCCGCCACGTCCGACTTGGCTTCGGCCGCGGGCGCGGGCGTCGGCTCCGTGTCGGGGATGTTCTGGACGTAGGAGAAGTTCGTGATCTTCTGCGGCCTGCCGTCGGCGAGGATTTCGAACTCGTCGGGCTTGAGGTCTGTGACCAGCCGCCCCTTCTTGTCCGTCACCACGGCGTCGATCTGCACGAGGTTCGAGGTGATGCGCACCACGTCGTCCTCGTCGTGCTCGACGGTCTGGGGCACGCCCGGCGGCAGGATTTGAATCGACCCCTGCGACGGCGCCGGCCCCGTGGGCAGGTTCTTCAACCAGTCCGGCACGTCCGGCGTCGGCGCGGGCGGCGGGGTCTGCGCGGGCGTCTGCTGCGGCTGCGGCTGCTGGCGCGCGAGCGCGGGCGCCTGCGCGAGAAGACACGCCAGAAGGACGGTGAGCGTTCTCTTCATCTCGACACCTCGGAGGAGTGCGAACAAGAATCGGGGGAGGGGTTGCCGACCGCTATTATACGGCCGCGAATTATATCCCAAACGCGACGGGCGCCCATTCGAATTAATGCGCGACGTCGCGGGCACAGCGGAAGCCGAGGTTGTCGAGGCCGGTGTCGGGCGTGGCGTGGCTGCGGGCGGCGACGCGGTAGTTGCTGCAAAAGTTCTCGGCGCACATCCAGGAGCCGCCGCGGATGACGCGCTCCTCGCCCTCGCGGGGCCCCGGCGGGTTCGCGCGCGCCGACGCCGCGTAGTAGTCCCCGGCGTACCAGTCCGCGCACCACTCCCACACGTTTCCCGCCACGTCGTAGAGCCCGTAGCCGTTCGCCGCGAAACTCCCCACGGGCGCGCGCCCCTTGAACCCGTCCTCGCCCGTGTCGCGCGTGGGGAACTCGCCCTGCCACCAGTTCGCCACGGGCTTCCCCCCCGGCCGCAATTCGTCGCCCCACGCGTAGCGCTTCCCCGCCAGCCCGCCGCGCGCCGCGTACTCCCACTCGGCCTCCGTCGGCAGACGTTTCCCCGCCCAGCGCGCGTACTCCGACGCGTCGCGCCAGGAGACCTGGCAGACCGGCTCGTTCGAAGCGGCGTCGGAGGCGGGGCCTTCCGGGTGTCGCCAGTCGGCGCCGTCAACCCTCGCCCAGTCGCCCGTCTTGCGGTCGAAGACGCCCGACCAGCCGAACTGCTCCGCGTCGGTCTTGTAGCCGGTGGCCTCGACGAACTGCTTGAACTCCGCGACCGTCACCTCGCGCGCGTCCATCCAGAAGCTCTTGACCTCGACCTCGTGCGCCGGCGCCTCGTCCGGCATCTCGTCGTCCGAGCCCATGCGGAACGTCCCGCCCTTAATCAAAGCCATCCCGTCTCGCTCGACGCGCGCGGGCTCGACCGCGCGCGAAGGCGCGACGCCCTCCCCTCCCTTTTGACAACCATGCGCGGAGACGAGCGCGAGCGCGCACGCCAGCACGAGGAGGAATTTGCAGACTCCGTTCGTCAACATCCGTTTGTGCATCGGCACTTCACTGTGGCGCGTCCGTCGCCGACGCCGGCCAGTCCTCCGATTCGACGTGCTCGCGCCGCATGACCTCTGCGGCGCGCCGGACGACCTCGGGGTGACTTGCCGCCACGTCGTGCGTCTCGCCGAGGTCGGTCTTCAAATCGTAAAGCTCGACCGTCCCGCCCAACCCTTTCCGCACGGCCTTCCAACTCCCCATGCGCACGGCCTGCACGAAGCCGCCCTCGTGGAACTCCCAGTAGAGCGGCCCGCGCTGCGGCGCGCGACGCCCGAGCAGGAACGGGAGCAGGGAGACGCCGTCAATCGCCGGCGGCGCACTCACGCCCGCGAGCGCCGCCGCCGTCGGCAGGAGGTCGCAGAGTGTCGTGGCGTACGAAGTCGTCGAGCCCGCGCGCACGCGCCCCGGCCAGCGCACGAAGAGAGGGACGCGGATGCCGCCTTCGTACAGCTCGCGCTTGAGACCGCGGAAAGGGCCGTTGCTGTCGAAGAGCGTCTGGTCATAACCGCCCTCCGACTTGTCCTGCGGCCCGTTGTCGCTCGCGAAGAGGACGACCGTCTCCTCGTCAATCCTCAACTCCTTGAGAAGCGCGAGTACCTTCCCCACGTCCGCGTCGAGGCGCGTGACCATCGCCGCGTAGTTGCGCTGCTGCGGCGACCAGGGCTCGCGCGAGTAGGGCGCGTCCGAAGGCACCTCCATGCCGTTGCCGGTCTTGCGCGTCAGCTCGTTGTTCGCGTGCGGCAAGGTGTAGGCGAGGTAGAGGAAGAACGGCGCCGACGATTCGCGCCTGACGAAGTCGAGCGCCTCGCGCGTGAAGAGGTCGTGCGAGTACGTGCCTTTGGGGAGCGTGACGCGCTCGTCGTTGCGCCAGAGGTATTCGGGGTAGTAGTTGTGCGCGTGGTTCTGGTTGAGGTAGCCGAAGAAGTAGTCGAAGCCCTGGCGGCCGGGCACGCCGGTCGTCCCCGGCTCGCCCAGCCCCCACTTGCCGACGATGCCCGTGCGATAACCCGCGCCCTTCAGAACTTCGGCGACGGTCACGTCCTCGTCTTTGAGCGGCACGCGCTCGTTGTTGCGCCCCGTGTTGCCGCGGATGCGCGCGTGCCCCTGGTGCAGCCCCGTCATGAAGCTCGCGCGCGACGGCGCGCAGACCGGGGCCGGCGCGTACGCGTCGGTGAAGAGCATCCCCTCGCGCGCCAAGCGGTCGAGGTTCGGCGTGCGTATGAAGCGCTGCCCGTAGGCGCCGAGGTCGCCGCGCCCGAGGTCGTCGGCCACGACGAGCAGAATGTTCGGCGGCCTGCGCCGACTCTGCCCGCGCCGAGACTGCGCGCCGGCCCCGCGCGTGAGCACGCCACACGCGACAAGCAACACGCACAGGGCGACTACACACAGCCGCCCGCCAAGCCCTCTCCCGCCGATTCTCATCCGCCGCTTGTCCCCCTCCGTGCCCGTGTAGTTTAATGCAGAAAATCATCAACGCAATAAGGCAGTCGGTACCGCCTGCGGTAGCGGGCGGGCCGGACTTACGACTTGAGGCTCTCTGAGTTAGACATACCCGCCCGCTACCGCAGGCGGTACTGACCCGGCAGCCGTCGGAAGGGGTCTATTGTGAGGCACACGTTGAGACTACGCGCCGCGCTCTGCGCACTCGCACTGCTGCTCCAACTGTCCGCGCCCGCGGGCGCCAAGACGCGCGCGCAACGCAACGCGCCGAAGAAGAAACTGAACGTCCTCTTCCTCATCTCAGACGACCTGCGCCCCGAGCTGGGCGCGTACGGGAACACCCAGATCAAGACGCCGAACATCGACCGCCTCGCCGCGCGCGGCACGCGCTTCGCCCGCGCCTACGCGCAGTACCCGCTCTGCAACCCCTCGCGCACGTCGCTGCTCACGGGCCGCTACCCGACCGAGACGGGCGTGATGGACAACAACAAGTATTTCCGCGCGGAGCACCCCGACTGGGTCACGCTGCCGCAGTACTTCAAGAACAACGGCTACGCGACGCTCCGCACCGGCAAAATCTTCCACGGCGGCATCGACGACGAAGTTTCGTGGACGGAGGGCGGCGAGCCCATCGACCCCTCAATCGTCTACCGCGGCTCGAACGCGCGCAACGCGCCGCCCGCGGCGCGGCCTCGGGAGCGCGACCCTGACGAAGAGGAGGGCACGGCGCCGGGCCAGATGTCCGCGGCCGAGGGCGAGCGCCGCCGCTCGAACTCCGACCGCATCGTCGTCCTCGAAGGCGACGGCGAGTCGCACGGCGACTACAAGACGGCCACGCGCGCGATTGATTACCTGGAGCGCTACAAGGATAAGCCCTTCTTCCTCGCCGTCGGCTTCGTCAAGCCGCACAGCCCGCCGACGGCGCCGCGCAAGTTCTTCGACCTCTACGACGTGGCGCGCGTCCCGCTCCCCCCGGACTTCGCGCCGCGCCCCGCGCCCCCGCCCGGCTTTCCCGAACTCTCCGTGCCGCGCCGCAACGCCGACCTCTTCATCGGCCGCGACGCCACCCCCGAACAGGCGCGCGAGATGATTCGCGCCTACTGGGCCTCGACCAGCTTCGTGGACGCGCAGGTCGGCCGCGTGATCGACACGCTCGAACGCCTCGGACTGAAAGACAACACCGTCGTCGTCTTCTGGGGCGACCACGGCTACCACCTCGGCGAGAAGGGCAAGTGGTCGAAGGCTTATTCGCTGTTCGAGGTCGGCACGCGCGTCCCGCTCATCATCGCCGTCCCCGGCGGCCGCGCGCAGGCCACCGCGCGCAACGTCGAGCTGCAAGACCTCTACCCCACCCTCGCGGATTTATGCGGGCTGCCGCGACCGCCCGCGAACGTCCGCGGCCGCAGCCTCGCGCCGCTGCTCAAGAACCCGCGCGCGCGCCGGGAGAACGACGCGGCCTACAGCGTCACGCTCTTCCAGAACAAGCTCGGACGCGCCGTCCGCACCGAACGCTTCCGCTACGTCGAGTGGGACGAAGGGCGCGCGGGCGCCATGCTCTTCGACGAGACCAAAGACCCGCACGAGCTGAAGAACCTCGCCGAAGACCCCGCCTACGCGAAGACCGTGCAGGAGATGAAGGGGCTTCTCAAACAGTTTCCGTAAGGAGAACCGATGCCGCCGAAGATGAACATCGAGCCGGAGCCGGGCGACCAGACGCCCGAGGTTGGCGCGGCGACCGACGTGGCGCCGCTCGGGCGCGACCACGGAAAGCCCGCGCACGAGCTGACGGCCGAAGAGGACGCGGACGGGACGGACTGGGGTCGAGTGGCCGGGGAGTCGGAGTTCAAGGGGCTGCTCGCCTCGAAGCGCCGCTTCATCGTGCCGGCGACAATCTTCTTCGTAGCCTACTACTTCGCGCTCCCCGTCCTCGTCGGCTACGCGCCCGGCCTGATGGACACGCGCGTGCTCGGCGTCAACCTCGCCTACCTCTTCGCGCTCTCGCAGTTCTTCATGGCGTGGGCCGTGGCCGCCCTCTACGTCCGCGCCGCCGGCGGCTGGGACGAGACCGCGCGCCGCATCATCGAGCGTTTGCACTCTTCGAGGAAGGAGAAGTAGACGTGTCCACCCCGCTCTTGATGTTCCTGATCTTCGTCGGCATCACCCTCGTCATCACCTACTGGGCGGCGCGGCGCTCGACGGGCTCCTCCGCCTACTTCGCCGCCGGCCGCTCGATCAAGGGCTGGCAGAACGGCGTCGCCGTCGCCGGCGACTACATGAGCGCCGCCTCGTTCCTCGGCATCGCCGGCATCATCGCCTTTCAAGGGTACGACGGCTTCATGTACTCGGTCGGCTGGCTCGTCGCCTACCTCACCGTGCTCCTCGTCGTCGCGGAGCCCCTGCGCAACGCCGGCAAGTACACGATGGCCGACGTGCTCGCCTACCGCCTGAGCCCGCGGCCGGTGCGTGCAATGGCGAGTTTGAGCACGCTCACCGTCTCGACCTTCTACATGATCGCGCAGATGGTCGGCGCGGGCGCGCTCGTCTCGCTGCTCTTGAAAGACTCGGGCGTAACGTACCAGGCGGCGGTCGTCGGCGTCGGCATCCTGATGATCGTCTACGTCGTCTTCGGCGGGATGCTGGCGACGACTTGGGTGCAGATCGTCAAGGCGATTCTGCTGATGGCGGGGACGATTCTCCTGAGCGTGCTCGTGCTCGCGCACTTCGGCTTCAGCTTCGGAAACTTCTTCGACGCCATCAAGCACGTCACCTACCACGCCGCCGCGGGCAAGGTCGTCACGCAGGACTTCCTGCAACCGGGCCTGCGCTACAAGCCGCCGTACGGCGCGCTCGACCTGATTTCACTCGGCATGGCCCTGCTCTTCGGCACGGCCGGGCTGCCGCACATCCTCGTCCGCTTCTACACCGTGCCCGACGCGAAGACGGCCCGCACAAGCGTCGTCTGGGCGATGGCGATCATCGGCGTCTTCTACATCCTGACGACCTTCCTCGGCTTCGGCGCGGCGACCATCGTCGGCCGCGACGTGATCTCGAAGAACGGCGGGACGAACATGAGCGCGCCGCTGCTGGCGCAGGCCATGGGCGGCGACATCTTCTTCGGCTTCATCTCGGCCATCGCGTTCGCGACCATCCTCGCGGTCGTCGCCGGGCTGACCATCTCGGCCTCGACCTCCTTCGCGCACGACTTCTGGACGAACGTCATCCACCGCGGCACCGAGCGCGCGCCGGGCGAAGAGGTAAAGGTGGCGCGCGTGACGGCCTTCGTCGTCGGCGGCGTCGCCATCCTGATCGCCATCGTCCTCGGGCCGACGGCGAACGTCGCCTTCCTCGTCGCGCTCGCGTTCGCGGTGGCGGCGTCGGCGAACCTGCCGGTCATCGTGCTCTCGCTCTTCTGGCGCCGCTTCAACACGCGCGGCGCGGTGGCGGGTTTGGGGACGGGGCTGCTCGCCTCCATCGTGCTCATCCTTCTGAGCCCGAGCATCATGACCGTAGACCCGCCGACCGTCACCGGCGCCGCGCGCCACCTGATTCAATCGCCGCCGCTCTTCCCGCTTGAGAACCCGGGACTCCTCAGCATCCCGCTCGGCTTCCTCGGCGCCTTCCTCGGCACGCTCACGGGCCGCGAGCCCTCGGCCGAAGCCAGGTACACCGAACTCGTCGTCCGCGCCAACACCGGCCTCGGCGCGGAGAAGGCCACTACACATTGAAAGACAATTAACAGGGATGGACAGGATAGGCAGGATAAGGACTTAAACTCTTATCCTGCCTATCCTGTCCATCCCTGTTAATTACTTCGCCGCGAAGTTGTGGAGCCGGAGCCAGTCGGCGGCGTGGGCGGGCCAGGTCGAGAGAATGGGGTCGGCCGGCTTGTTGTCCCGCGCCGTGCCGAGGCCGAAGCCGTGCGGGCCGCGCTCGTAGAGGTGCAGCTCGAAGGGGACGCCCGCCTTGCGCAGGGCCGCGACGAACATGAGCGTGTTCTCTACGGGGACGGTCGCGTCGTTCATCGTGTGGACGAGGAAGGCGGGCGGCGTCTCCTTCGTCACCTGCTCCTCGTTCGAGAGGAGCGCGACCAGCTCCGGCGTCGGGTTATCGCCGAGCAAATTCTTCTTCGAGCCGGCGTGCGTCAGCTCCCTCATCGTGATGACGGGGTAGATGAGAAGCATCACGGACGGCCTCGAGCTGACGCGCTCGATGGGGTCGGCCGCGTCCGCCTTGCCCGCGTCGAAGTGCGTCCCGGCGGTCGAGGCGAGGTGGCCGCCGGCCGAGAAGCCGAGGATGCCGACGCGCTCGGGGTCGAGCCCCCACTCCGCGGCGCGCGCCCGCACCGTCCGTATCGCGCGCGCCGCGTCCTGCAACATCGAAGGGTGGTGATAACGCGGCCCTAAACGATACTTGAGCACGAAGGCCGTGACGCCGACGGAGTTGAGCCACACGGCGACCTCCCGCCCCTCGTACTCAAGGGAGAGGTGCCCGTAGCCGCCGCCCGGGCAGACGACGATGGCCGCGCCCGTCGCCTTCTCCTTCGGCGCGGGGTACGGCGTCAGCGTCGGCACGTCCTCCGGCGCTTTACCCAGGGCACCCGGCGCCCCCTGCGGCCACAAAGGGAACGGCTCGGCCGCCCGCGCTTGATTGAATGAGCCGAGGACGGCGACGACCAACCCCGCCAGCATGAATGAACAAGCAAGTCTTCCGAGCATGATTCCCTCCCCTTTCAGTCCTATGATTTCACCCCTCATCGCGCGCGCCGGCTCCTGATGTTCACGTCGGCCGACTTGAGACCTTCGGAGTAGGCCCGGAGCTTGATTTGTCCGGCCGCGCCCGCCTTCGAGCGGACGACGACGAGGCAGAGGCCGTTGTAGGCGGCGCGCTCCTTCGACTGGAAGGACTCCAGGCTCGTGGCGTCGCCGTTGTCCACGGCGACGATCTCGCCGGGGCCGAAGACCTCGAAGTGAATCCGGTTCTTCGAGCGCGGGACGGTCAGGCCCGCTTTGTCAACCACGCTCAACGTGACGAACGAGAGGTCTGCGCCGTCGGCGTCGATCTCCGCGCGGTCGGCCTTCATCATCAATCGCGCGGCCGGCCCCGTCGTCTTCATCACGTCTTCGGCCCAGCGCTTCCCTTCACGATAAGCGACGACGCGCAGCTCGCCCGGCTCGTACTTCACCTCGTCCCAGCGCAGACGATATTCGAAAGGCCCGCGCTTCTTCCTCCCGAGCGAGCGGCCGTTGAGGAACAGCTCGGCCTCGTCGCCCGAGGTGTAGACGTGGACGGGCGTCGTCTGACCTTCGCGCCCCGGCCAGTTCCAGTGCGGCAGGATGTGCGCCATCGGCAGCTCTGGCCGCCAGCGCGCCTGGTAGATGTAGAAGCGATCCTTCCTGAAGCCCGCGAGGTCAACGATGCCGAAGTAGGAGCTGCGCGACGGCACGAGGATTTTGCCGAGCGACTTCAACTCTTCGGCCATGCGCGCCTGCGCCGCGGGGTCGGAGAAGTTGAGCAGGTTCGAAGCGTCGGCGTTGTAGGGCGTCGGCTCGCCGAGGTAGTCGAAGCCCGTCCAGACGAACTCGCCCGCCGTGAACGGGAACTCGTCCTGCCCCTTGAACTCGGCGTCGGGCGTCGTCGCCCAGCGCGGCGCGTAGAGGTCGTAGGAGCTGACCTGAAAGTCGGCCTTCCCCTTGTCCTTGTCCTCCTCGACGGGGAAGAAGTATTCGCCGCGCGAGCTGACGGTCGAGG
>Ga0213876_10000525_pt1 | contig 29265 bp, 23 predicted proteins | sample BarmaccomBMRX_R9_FD_160113 | JGI IMG/M metagenome (GOLD analysis project Ga0213876, IMG submission 160113) | Root-associated microbial communities from Barbacenia macrantha in rupestrian grasslands, the National Park of Serra do Cipo, Brazil - RX_R9 | ecosystem: Host-associated > Plants > Roots... | reverse complement strand
TGCCGGGCGACAACGTCTCGATCGAGGTCGAGCTCATCGTCCCCATCGCCATGGAAGAGAAGCTGCGCTTCGCCATCCGCGAAGGCGGACGCACCGTCGGATCGGGCGTCGTCGCGTCGATCATCAAGTAATGGATGGCCGGCTCGAGGCCGGCCATGGTGAAGAGAAGGAAGGACTGGGTTTTTTGAATCGCACCGCGAGGGCCGCCGAAGGCGAGCAGCCCGAGCTGTGCACAGGAGTGTAGCTCAGTTGGTAGAGCGGCGGTCTCCAAAACCGTAGGCCGGGGGTTCGAGTCCCTCCACTCCTGCCAACATACGAAAGACGAACATGGCAGACGCGACGAAGAAGACGATGGATGGAGCCGGGGGCAAGGAATTGCCCGCGCCGGCGCCGCGCGCGCGCCGTGGCATCTTCCAGTTCTTCCAGGAGGTGCGGCGCGAGGGCATCGAGAAGGTGACCTGGCCGACGTTCAAGGAGACCCGTCTGACGACGATGATGGTGTTCATCATGGTGGCGCTGACCATGCTGTTCTTCTTCGTCGTCGACTGGCTGCTGGCCTATGGCGAGCGGCTTCTGATCGGCGCGGTGAGCTAGGACCATGAGCGAAGCTGGAATCAGGACTGCGCATCCGGACGCCAAGTGGTACATCGTCCACACCTATTCGAACTTCGAGAAGAAGGTCGAGCAGGAGATCAAGCGCCAAGCGAAGATCCAGGAGCTGGAAGAGTACGTCGCCGACGTGATCGTGCCGACCGAGGAGGTCGTCGAGGTCCGCCGCGGCCAGAAGCACAATTCCGAGCGCAAGTTCCTGCCCGGCTACGTGCTGCTGCACGCCAAGCTGACGGACGAGGTCTATCACCTGGTCAAGAACGTGGCGAAGGTCACGGGCTTCCTGGGGCAGGGCAACAAGCCGATGCCGCTGCGCCAGGCCGAGGTCGACCGCATCCTGAATCAGGTGCACGAAGGCGTCGAGCACCCCAAGAACACGATCACCTTCGAGATCGGCGAGCAGGTCAAGGTGGCCGACGGCCCGTTCACCTCGTTCACCGGCACGGTGGAAGAGGTCGACGACGACCGCTCGCGTCTCAAGGTGGCTGTCTCGATCTTCGGCCGGGCAACTCCGGTGGAGCTCGAATTCACGCAGGTGGAAAAGGTTTAGTTTTTGAAATCGCACCCGAGGGCCGCCGAAGGCGGACAGCCCGAGTGGTGCACAAAAGCGGGAGGGCCGGCCCGGCCCGTTCGAACCGCAAACCGCTAAGGAGGCGGATCTAGAGTGGCAAAGAAGATTACAGGTTACGTCAAACTGCAGGTGCCCGCGGGCGCGGCGAATCCCTCGCCGCCCATCGGCCCGGCGCTCGGCCAGCGCGGCCTGAACATCATGGAGTTCTGCAAGGCGTTCAACGCCAAGACGCAGGACCAGGAGAAGGGCATGCCGATCCCGGTGATCATCACCGTGTTCTCGGACAAGTCCTTCACCTTCGCGATGAAGACGCCGCCGGCGTCGTACTACCTGAAGAAGGCCGCCAAGCTCGATAGCGGCTCGAAGACTCCGGGCCGCGGCTTCGTGGGCTCGGTCACCAAGGCGCAGGTTCGCCAGATCGCCGAGGCCAAGATGAAGGACCTCAACGCCAACGACCTCGACAACGCCATGCTCCTCATCGAGGGCTCGGCGCGTTCGATGGGTATCGAGGTGAAGGGGTAAGCCATGTCCAAGCGATTCAACAAAGCCATCGAAGGCATCGACACCAACAAGGCTTACGCGGTCGAAGAGGCCGTGAAGCTGATCAAGTCGCGCGCCACCGCGAAGTTCGACGAGACGATCGAGCTCGCGATCAATCTGGGCGTCGACCCGCGCCACGCCGACCAGATGGTCCGCGGCGTGGTCTCGCTGCCCAACGGCACGGGCCGCAGCTTGCGCGTCGCGGTCTTCGCCAAGGGCGCGAAGGCGGACGAGGCCAAGAAGGCGGGTGCCGAGCTCGTCGGCGCCGAAGACCTGTTCGAGACCGTGAACAAGGGCGAAGTGAACTTCGACCGCTGCATCGCGACCCCGGACATGATGGGCCTGGTCGGCCGTCTGGGTAAGGTGCTGGGCCCGCGCGGCCTGATGCCGAACCCGAAGGTCGGCACGGTGACGATGGACGTCACCCAGGCGATCAAGGACGCCAAGGGCGGCGCGGTCGAGTATCGCGTCGAGAAGGCGGGCGTGGTCCAGGCCGGCGTCGGCAAGGCGAGCTTCGCCGAGGACGCGATCGTGCAGAACGTCAAGGCGTTCGTCGACAGCGTGATCAAGGCCAAGCCGTCGGGCGCCAAGGGCGTCTATATGAAGAAGATTTCGCTCTCATCGACGATGGGCCCGGGCGTGAAGGTCGCGCTTTCGTCCGTCGGCGCGGCGAGCGCGGAGGCGTAGGAGAAGAGTTTCCGGCGGGCGATCGCCGGGAAGACTGTCCGAGACCGCTGGTGTGCCCAGGAGCTTAGGCAAGGGGGCACTTAAACATCCAGCCCAGACAGGGTTCGAGTTGGACCCTGGGGCAGAGTGAGCAACAGGGTGATGTCCGGATCGCCACGGACATCGGTTGTAGAGCGGCCTCACGCAGCGAAGCGGGTGGCCACTCAAAAAAGGAGCAACAAGTGGAGAAAGCCAAAAAGGCGGAAGTCGTCGAAGACCTGCAAGGTGTCTTCGCGAAGGCCGGCTCGGTGGTTGTCGCCCACTATACCGGCATGACGGTTGCCCAGATGAGCGACCTCCGTGCGCGCATGCGCGCCAACGGAGCCTCGTTCAAGGTGGCGAAGAACCGTCTGGCGGTGCGCGCTCTGAAGGGTACGCCCGTAGAGGGGATGGCTCATCTCTTCAAAGGCCCGACCGGCATCGCTTACAGCGAGGATCCGATCGCGGCTTCGAAGACGGCCATCGCCTACGCCAAGGACAACGACAAGCTCGTGATCCTGGGCGGCTCGATGGGAACGACGATGCTCGATGCCGCCGGCGTGAAGGCCGTGGCCGAGCTGCCGTCGCTCGACGAGCTTCGGGGCAAGATCGTGGGCCTGCTGCAGGCTCCGGCGACCAAGCTCGCCGGTCTTCTGCAGGCTCCGGGCGGACAGCTCGCCCGCGTGATCGCCGCGTACTCCAAGAAAGAAGCCGCATAAAGCGACGCAACAGCATCAACTCGAAACGAACCGAACGAAGGAACTGAAAGAAATGTCGAAGATCGAACAACTCGTTGAAGACTTGTCCAGCCTGACCGTCCTCGAGGCGGCCGACCTGGCGAAGCTGCTCGAAGAGAAGTGGGGCGTCAGCGCCGCTGCTCCGATGATGGCGATGCCGGCCGGCGGCGGCGCCGGTGCTCCGGCCGCGGCCGCGGTCGAGAAGACCGAGTTCACGGTCGTCCTGGCCGATGCGGGCGACAAGAAGATCAACGTGATCAAGGAAATCCGCGCGATCACCGGTTTGGGCCTGAAGGAAGCGAAAGACCTCGTCGAGGGCGCTCCCAAGGAGGTCAAGGCCGATGTGAGCAAGGACGAAGCGGCGAAGATCAAGAAGCAGCTCGAGGACGCCGGCGCGAAGGTCGAGCTGAAATAAGGAGTGCTCGCGGTATTGATTATCCGCGAAACGTACATATCTGGGTATCACACCAGCTCCCAGGAACCCGGTTCCTGGGGGCCGGTGTTGTTTTCTTTTGACGGAAGCGATTCTTAGCGGCGGAACGGCCGGTTACGGCCAGCAGGGAACGGAAGACTCATGACACTCTCCTTCACGGGACGCAAACGCCTCCGCAAGTACTTCGGCAAGATCGTCGAGGTCGCGGAGATGCCGAACCTCATCGAGGTCCAGAAGACCTCCTACGAGCAATTCCTCCAGGTCGCGAAGCCGGATGCCGGCCGCGCCGACGAGGGGCTGCAGGCCGTCTTCTCGTCCGTGTTCCCGATCAAGGACTTCAGCGAATCCTCGTTGCTGGAGTATGTCGACTATCACTTCGAAGAGCCGAAATACGACGTCGAAGAGTGCCAGCAGCGCTCCATGACCTTCGCCGCGCCGCTGAAAGTGACGCTGCGCCTCATCGTGTTCGATGTCGACCAGGAGACCGGCGCCAAGTCCGTCAAGGACATCAAGGAGCAGGACGTCTACATGGGCGACATGCCGCTCATGACCGACAACGGCACCTTCATCGTCAACGGCACCGAGCGCGTGATCGTCAGCCAGATGCACCGCTCGCCGGGCGTCTTCTTCGACCACGACAAGGGCAAGACGCATTCGAGCGGCAAGCTGCTGTTCGCTGCGCGCGTCATCCCCTATCGCGGCTCGTGGCTCGACTTCGAATTCGACGCCAAGGACATCGTGCATGTGCGCATCGACCGCCGCCGCAAGCTGCCGGCGACGACGCTGCTCTATGCGCTGGGTCTCACCCAGGAAGAGATCCTGGATTATTTCTACACCAAGATCGCCTTCAAGCGTCACAAGGACGGCACCTGGCATACCCCGGTCGACCCGGTCTGGATGCGCAACGCCAAGGTCACGTCGGACTGGAAGAACGCCAAGACCGGTGACGTGCTCGTCGAGCCCGGCCAGAAGATCACGCAGCGTTCGCTTCGCAAGTGGCAGGAAGACGGCGTCAAGCAGGTCGCGCTCTCGGAAGACGAGCTGATCGGCCGCTACAGCGCGCTCGACATGGTCAATCCCGAGACGGGCGAGATCTATCTCGAGGCCGGCGACGAGATCACCGCGGCGCATCTCGAGACCCTCGACGAAGCCGGCTTCCACGAGGTCGACGTCATCAATGTCGACGGCATCACCATCGGCAGCTATCTGCGCAACACCATGGCGGTGGACAAGAACCACAGCCGCGAGCAGGCGCTGATCGACATCTACCGCGTCATGCGTCCCGGCGAGCCGCCGACGCTCGACACGGCCGAGACGCTGTTCAACCAGCTGTTCTTCGACAGCGAGCGCTATGACCTTTCCTCGGTCGGCCGCGTGAAGATGAACATGCGTCTGGGCCTCGACGCGCCGGACACGCTGCGCACCCTGCGCAAAGAGGACATCCTCGCGATCCTGAAGGCCTTGGCGGAGCTGCGCGACGGCCGCGGCGAGATCGACGACATCGACAACCTGGGCAACCGTCGCGTGCGCTCGGTCGGCGAGCTGATGGAGAACCAGTTCCGCGTCGGCCTGCTGCGCATGGAGCGCGCCATCAAGGAGCGCATGTCGGCGGTCGATATCGACACCGTCATGCCGCACGATCTGATCAACGCCAAACCCGTGGCGGCGGCGGTGCGCGAGTTCTTCGGCTCGTCGCAGCTTTCGCAGTTCATGGACCAGACCAACCCGCTGTCCGAAGTCACCCACAAGCGCCGCATGTCGGCCCTTGGACCGGGCGGCCTGACCCGCGAGCGCGCCGGCTTCGAGGTGCGCGACGTGCACCCGACGCATTACGGCCGCATCTGCCCGATCGAGACGCCGGAAGGCCCGAACATCGGACTGATCAACTCGCTCGCCACCTATGCGCGCGTGAACAAGTACGGCTTCATCGAGAGCCCGTACCGCAAGGTCGTCGACAAGAAGGTCACCGACGAGGTGATCTATCTCTCCGCGATGGAAGAGGCGAAGTACATGATCGCCCAGGCCAACGCGACGATCGACCCCAAGGGCCGCATCACCGACGAGCTGGTCTCGTGCCGCAAGGGCGGGAACTTCGTCATGACGACGCCCGACCAGGTCGAGTTCATCGACGTGTCGCCGAAGCAGCTCGTCTCGGTCGCCGCGGCGCTCGTGCCATTCCTCGAGAACGACGACGCCAACCGCGCGCTGATGGGCTCGAACATGCAGCGCCAGGCCGTGCCGCTCCTGCGCCCCGAGGCGCCGCTGGTCGGCACCGGCCTCGAGGACGTGGTGGCGCGCGACTCCGGCTCCGCCATCGCGGCGCGCCGCTCGGGCGTCGTCGACCAGGTCGACGCCACCCGTATCGTCGTGCGCGCGACGGAAGAGACCGATCCCACCAAGCCGGGCATCGACATCTATCGCTTGAAGAAGTTCCAGCGCTCGAACGCGTCCACCTGCATCAACCAGCGTCCGCTGGTGAAGGTCGGCGACCGCTTGAAGAAGGGCGACATCATCGCCGACGGTCCGTCGACGCAGTTGGGCGAGCTCGCGCTCGGCAAGAACGCGCTCGTCGCGTTCATGCCGTGGAACGGCTACAACTTCGAGGACTCCATCCTCATCTCCGAGCGCATCGTGCGCGACGACGTCTTCACCTCGATCCACATCGAGGAGTTCGAGACGATGGCGCGCGACACCAAGCTCGGCCCTGAGGAGATCACGCGCGACATCCCGAACGTCGGCGAAGAGAACCTCAAGAACCTCGACGAGGCCGGCATCGTCTATATCGGCGCCGAGGTGAACGCGGGCGACATCCTGGTCGGCAAGGTCACGCCGAAGGGCGAGACCCCAATGACCCCGGAAGAGAAGCTGCTGCGCGCCATCTTCGGCGAAAAGGCGGCCGATGTGCGCGACACCTCGCTTCGCGTTCCGCCGGGCGTCACCGGCACGATCGTCGAGGTGCGCGTCTTCAACCGTCACGGCGTCGACAAGGACCAGCGCGCCATGACGATCGAGAAGGCGGAGGAAGACCGTCTCGCGGAAGACCGCGACGACGAGCTCGCCATCCTCGAGCGCAACATGTTCTCGCGCCTGTCGGACCTGCTGCTGCACAAGACCGCGGCGTCGGGCCCGAAGGGCATGGCGGCCGACACCAAGATCACGCAGGCCGTGCTCGACGCGCTGCCGCGCCATCAGTGGTGGAACATCGCGCTGCGCAACGAGAAGGCGATGGGCGAGATCGAGGCGCTGCGCAAGCAGTACGACGAGTCCAAGACGCGCCTCGACAAGCGCTTCGCCGACAAGGTCGAGAAGCTGAAGCGCGGCGACGAGCTGGCGCCCGGCGTGATGAAAATGGTCAAGGTCTTCGTCGCGGTGAAGCGCAAGCTGCAGCCCGGCGACAAGATGGCGGGCCGTCACGGCAACAAGGGCGTCATCAGCCGCATCGTGCCGATGGAGGACATGCCGCACCTGGAAGACGGCACGCCGGTCGACGTCGTGCTCAATCCGCTGGGCGTGCCGTCGCGCATGAACGTGGGCCAGATCCTCGAAACCCATCTGGGCTGGGCCTGCGCCGGCCTCGGCCGCCAGATCGGCGACACGCTCGACCGCGTGCGCCGCGACGGCAAGCACGACGCGCTGCGCAAGGCGCTCAAGGGCGTCTATGCCAACGACGCGCGGCTGGGCGAGCTCGACGAGGGCGGCATCATGGAGCTTGCCGACAACCTGCGCAGCGGCGTTCCCATCGCGACGCCGGTGTTCGACGGCGCCAAGGAAGCCGACATCGTGCAGATGCTGGAGCAGGCGGGCATGACCTCGTCGGGTCAGGTCACCCTGTTCGACGGCCGCACCGGCGAGGCGTTCAAGCGTCCCGTCACCGTGGGCTACATCTACATCCTGAAGCTGCACCACCTGGTCGACGACAAGATCCATGCGCGCTCGATCGGTCCGTACTCGCTCGTCACCCAGCAGCCGCTGGGCGGCAAGGCGCAGTTCGGCGGACAGCGCTTCGGCGAGATGGAGGTGTGGGCTCTCGAGGCCTACGGCGCCGCCTACACGTTGCAGGAAATCCTGACCGTGAAGTCGGACGACGTGGCCGGCCGCACCAAGGTGTACGAGGCGATCGTGCGCGGCGAAGACACGTTCGAGGCCGGTATCCCGGAATCGTTCAACGTGCTCGTCAAGGAAATGCGCTCGCTGTCGCTGAACGTGGAGCTGGTGAACGGATAACCCCTGGTGTCATGGCCCGCGAGTGCGGGCCACCCAGGCGGCAAGGACTCAAATGCCCGCATCGACATGCGGGCGATGATGGCCCGGACAAGCCGGACCATGACAGATTGGAAAAGAAAGGCTCGACCATGAACCAAGAGCTGATGAACGTCTTCCAGGCGAAGGATGTCCCCACCTTCGACCGGATCAAGATCTCGCTGGCCAGCCCGGACCAGATCCTGCGCTGGTCCCACGGCGAGGTGAAGAAGCCGGAGACCATCAACTACCGTACCTTCAAGCCCGAGCGCGACGGGTTGTTCTGCGCGCGCATCTTCGGGCCCGTGAAGGACTACGAGTGCTTGTGCGGCAAGTACAAGAGAATGAAATACAAGGGCATCGTCTGCGAGAAGTGCGGCGTCGAGGTCACGGTGCAGAAGGTGCGCCGCGACCGCATGGCCCATATCGAGCTGGCCAGCCCGGTCGCGCATATCTGGTTCCTGAAGTCGCTGCCCAGCCGCATCGGCCTGATGCTGGACATGACGCTGAAGGATCTCGAGCGCGTCCTCTATTTCGAGAACTACATCGTCACCGAGCCCGGCCTGACCCCGCTCAAGGACCGTCAGCTGCTCTCCGAGGACGAGTTCTACAAGGCGCAGGACGACTACGGCAACGACGCCTTCACGGCGATGATCGGCGCCGAGGCCATCCGCACGCTGCTCCAGGCGATCGACCTCGAGAAGCTGCGCGACGACCTGCGCGTCGAGATCGCGGGCTGCAACGGCGGCGAGAAGCCGAAGAAGCTCGTCAAGCGCCTGAAGATCGTCGAGGCCTTCATCGATTCCGGCAACCGCCCGGAATGGATGATCCTGACCGTCGTTCCGGTGATCCCGCCGGAGCTTCGCCCGCTCGTCCCCCTCGACGGCGGCCGCTTCGCGACCTCGGACCTGAACGACCTCTATCGCCGCGTCATCAACCGCAACAACCGCCTGAAGCGCCTGATCGAGCTCAAGGCGCCGGACATCATCGTGCGCAACGAGAAGCGCATGCTGCAGGAGTCCGTCGACGCGCTGTTCGACAACGGCCGCCGCGGCCGCGTCATCACCGGCGCCAACAAGCGTCCGCTGAAGTCGCTCGCCGACATGCTGAAGGGCAAGCAGGGCCGCTTCCGCCAGAACCTGCTCGGCAAGCGCGTCGACTATTCGGGCCGCTCGGTCATCGTCGTCGGACCCGAGCTCAAGCTGCACCAGTGCGGGTTGCCGAAGAAGATGGCGCTCGAGCTGTTCAAGCCGTTCATCTATGCGCGGCTCGAGGCCAAGGGCTTCAGCCAGACCGTCAAGCAGTCCAAGAAGCTGGTCGAGAAGGAGAAGCCGGAAGTCTGGGACATCCTCGAAGAGGTGATCCGCGAGCATCCGGTGCTCTTGAACCGCGCGCCGACGCTGCACCGTCTCGGCATCCAGGCCTTCGAGCCGGTGCTGATCGAGGGCAAGGCGATCCAGCTGCATCCGCTGGTCTGCACCGCCTTCAACGCGGACTTCGACGGCGACCAGATGGCCGTGCACGTCCCGCTGAGCCTCGAGGCGCAGCTGGAAGCGCGCGTGCTGATGATGTCGACCAACAACATCCTGTCGCCTGCGAACGGCAAGCCGATCATCGTGCCGACGCAGGACATCGTCCTTGGCCTCTACTACCTCAGCCAGGAGCGCGCCAAGGAGCCGGGCGAGGGCATGATGTTCAACGACATCGGCGAGATCGAGCACGCGCTGTTCTCGGGCAGCGTGACGCTGCACGCCAAGATCAAGTGCCGCTACAAGACCGTCGACTCCGAGGGCAACCCGGTCACGCTGCGCGTGGATTCGACGCCGGGCCGCATGATGATCGCTGAGATCCTCCCCAGGCATCCGAAGATCCCGTTCACGCTGGTCAACCGTCTGCTGCGCAAGCAGGAGGTGTCGCACATCATCGACGAGGTCTATCGTCACTGCGGCCAGAAGGAAACCGTGCTCTTCGCCGACGCGGTGATGGGGCTCGGCTTCCGCGAGGCGTGCAAGGCCGGCATCTCCTTCGGCAAGGACGACATGGTCGTGCCCGAGACGAAGCAGAAGCTGATCGACGACACGCGCCACCGCGTGCGCGAGTACGAGCAGCAGTACCAGGACGGCCTGACGACGGACAAGGAGAAGTACAACCTCGTCGTCGACACCTGGTCGAAGTGCACCGACATGGTCGCGGCCGAGATGATGAAGGAGATCGCGGCCGAGAAGATCGACACCGAGACCGGGCGCGTCAAGGAGATGAACTCCATCTACATGATGAGCCATTCGGGCGCGCGCGGCTCGCCGCAGCAGATGAAGCAGCTCGCCGGCATGCGCGGCCTGATGGCGCGTCCGGACGGCTCGATCATCGAGACGCCGATCCTGTCGAACTTCAAGGAAGGCCTGACCGTGCTCGAGTACTTCAACTCGACCCACGGCGCCCGCAAGGGCCTGGCCGACACCGCGCTCAAGACGGCGAACTCGGGCTACCTCACCCGCCGTCTCGTCGACGTGGCGAACGACTGCATCATCACGTCCGAGGATTGCGGCACCAAGAAGGGTGTCACCGTCCAGGCCGAGATCGACGGCGGGCAGGTCGTCTCGTCGCTCAGCGAGCGCATCCTGGGCCGCACGACCGCGGAAGACGTGAAGCATCCGGAGACGGGCGACGTCATCGTCAAGCGCAACAAGGAAGTGACCGAGGACCTCGCCGAGAAGATCGAGAAGTCCCAGGTCCAGAAGGTGCGCGTGCGCTCCGTGCTGACCTGCGATCTGCCGGAAGGCGTCTGCGGCAAGTGCTACGGCCGCGACCTGGCGCGCGGCACCTCGGTGAACATCGGCGAGGCCGTCGGCGTCATCGCGGCGCAGTCGATCGGCGAACCGGGCACCCAGCTCACCATGCGCACCTTCCACATCGGCGGCGCGGCGCAGGTCGCGGGCTCGTCCAAGATCGAGGCGTCGTACGACGGCAAGATCAGGATCGTGAACCGCAACGTCGTGAAGAACTCCGACGGCGAGCTGATCGCGATGGGCCGCAACATGCAGGTCGTGATCACCGACACCAAGGGCCAGGAGCGCGCCTCCTACCGCATCGTCTACGGCGCGCGCCTGAAAGTGGACGAGGGCTCGAACGTCAAGCGCGGCGACCGCCTGGCCGAATGGAACCCGAACAGCCTTCCCGTGCTGACCGATGCCGACGGCATCGTGAAGTTCGAGGAGATCGTCTCGGGCGTCTCGGTGAAGGAAGTCGCCGACGAGAAGACGGGCGTGACCAACCGCGTCGTCATCGACAGCCGCACGGGCACGGGCTCGAAGGCGACAGAGCTGCGTCCCACGCTCGTCGTCGTCGACAAGTCCGGCAAGCCGATCCAGCTGGCCGGCGGCGGCGAGGCGCGTTACGCGCTGTCCGTCGACGCGATCCTGTCGGTCGACGACGGCTCGCCGGTCAAGGCCGGCGACATGCTCGCGCGCATCCCGACCGAGGGCGCCAAGACCCGCGACATCACGGGCGGCCTGCCGCGCGTGGCGGAGCTGTTCGAGGCGCGCAAGCCCAAGGAAGCGGCCGTGCTGGCCGAAACCGACGGCTTCGTCGAGTTCGGCAAGGACTACAAGAACAAGCGGCGCGTGATCGTGAAGCCGAAGTCCGACAAGCTCGAGCCGACCGAGTACCTGATCCCCAAGGGCAAGCACATCAGCGTGCGCGAGGGCGACTACGTCGAGAAGGGCGACTACATCGTCGAGGGCAATCCCAGCCCGCACGACATCCTGCGCATCAAGGGCATGGAGGAGCTTGCGACGTATCTGGTGAAGGAGATCCAGGACGTCTACCGGCTCCAGGGCGTGAAGATCAACGACAAGCACATCGAAGTGATCTGCCGCCAGATGATGCAGAAGATGGAGGTCATCAACGGCGGCGACACGACGCTGCTCGCCGGCGAGCAGGTCGACCAGCTCGAGCTCGACGAGGCCAACAAGAAGGCCGACGAGTCCGGCGGCAAGCATGCCGAAGGCCGTCCGGTGCTGCTGGGCATCACCAAGGCGTCGTTGCAGACGCGCTCGGTGTTCTCGGCCGCGTCGTTCCAGGAGACCACCCGCGTCCTCACCGAGGCGGCGGTCAACGGCAAGGTCGACACGCTGGAAGGCCTGAAGGAGAACGTGATCGTGGGCCGTCTCATCCCGGCCGGCACGGGCGGCGCCATCGCGCGCCTGCGCCACGTCGCGGCGGAACGCGACAAGGCGATCCAGGAAGAGCAGGCCAAGACCGCGCCGCCGCAGCTCGAGGCGCCCGCGCCTCAAGCGGCGGAGTGACACGCGCTTAAGCGCGTCATCCCGGCAAGCATCGGCGCGGCAGCGTCGATGCGAGGGAAGGGGATCCAAACCCAATGCGAAAGGGCCGGCAGCGATGCCGGCCCTTTTCGTTTACGCCACTACCACACGGCGAGGCACGGCTTTGTGATCGCGCGGTTGATTGCGTTTTCCAACCCGTGCGGCATCCTGAAAACGAACCTAGGGGGTCCGAATGCGCAACATCGTTCTCAGTCTGTCCATCGCCGGTCTGCTGGCCTGCGGCACGGCCGCTTTCGCCGGGCCCGAGCAGGAGGCACCCGCCGCCGGGGCCGCGCCCGCAACCGCCGCGCCGAGCGATCCGGCCGGCACCGTCGATCCCGCCGTCGGCGACAGGATCGAATGCCGCCAGATGGACCCGCCGACGGGCTCGCGCCTGGGCGGTCACCGCGAATGCCGTCCGCATCACTTCTGGGTCGACAAGATGATGCAGGACCGCGCCACCGCGGAGAAGATCCAGAACAAGAGCTACGAGAACCGCGCTCCGGACGGCGGCTGACCGCTCTCGTGCTCGCAAAGAAAAAGGGCCGGCGGCGAGCCGGCCCTTTTCGTTTGCGCGGTCGGCTGGGGCGCTATTGGTGCAGGTTGTCCGTGCGCCGCACGAAGTCGGCCACCTTGTCGTGGATCTCCTTCAGCGACTGCTCGTGGGCATAGACCATGTGGCCCGACTCGTATTGCGCATACTCGATGTTCGCCTGAAGCTTGCGCGGGATCGGCAGCTGGCGCATCTCGTAGATGCCTTCGTAATACGGCGTCGCCAGATCGTAGAAGCCGGCGTTGAGCATCACCTTCAGCTTCGGGTTCTGGATCATCGCCGCGGCGAGGTCGGGCATGACGTTGACCGGCGTCTGCAACGCCTGGCCCTGGCCCGGCTGCTGGTGCTTGAAGTCCCAGTCGTTCAGCGGCGCGAACAGGAAGTACTTCCGCCCTTCGCCGTATTTCAGCGTCTCGCGCGCATAGTCGTTGAAGGCGCTGATATAGGCCGAGCTGATCGCCGAGGACTGCGGATCGTAGTTCGCTTCCTTGGCCAGCGGGTCCAAGGTCGGGCCCGAGAAGCGCGTGTCGAGGCGGCCGGTGGTGGTGTCGCCGGCGTCCTGCAGGTTCTGCTCGAACATGCCGCCGTCGATGCGCAGGTCGGCCTTGAGGATATAGCCGACCGCAAGGCCGGTGACCTGGTGCAGCCGTTCCGCCACCGCGCGGCGCTGCTTGTCGTTCAGCGCGGCGCCGGCCTGCAGCGCCAGCGCATAGTCGCCCATCGCGAACTTCTGCACCTGGCCCAGGAAGGTGCGCAGGTCGGCAGGCTTCTGGCCCGGCAGCTTGTTGTGATACCAGGCCGACGCCGCATAGGTCGGCAGCGCAAGCTGATAGGGCAGGTTGACGCCGGGATTGATCTGCGGCCCGTCGGCGCTCATGTCGAAGTTCAGGATCTGCGACAGCATGATCACGCCGTTCAGATCGACGGCGTACTGGTTCTCCAGCATGTTCGAGAGCACCGCCGCGCGCGTCGTGCCGTAGCTTTCGCCGAAGATGTATTTCGGCGAGTTCCAGCGCGCATACTTGGTCAGGAAGGTGTTGATGAACTCGGCGAAGGCGTGGCCGTCCTCGTCGACGCCCCAGAACGACTTCTCCTTGTCCTTGCCGGCGATGCGGCTGAAGCCTGCGCCCGGCGCGTCGATGAAGACGAGATCGGCGACGTCGAGCAGGCTGCCGTCGTTGTCGACCACCGAATAGGGCGCGGCCGGCGTGTGGCTGTCGTCGGAGGTGACGACGCGCTTCGGCCCGAAGGCGCCCATGTGCAGCCACACCGTGGCCGAGCCGGGGCCGCCGTTGAACAGGAACATGATCGGCCGCGTCCCGGCGCCCGCGCCCTTCTTGGCGTAATAGGCATAGAACATCGAGGCTTCGGCCGACGGGTTCTTGGCGGCGGCTTCCTTGTCGTCCTTGTCGGCGGGCACGTCGTCCCAGCTCTTCGCGTGCACCACGATGGTGCCGGCATAGGCGGTATAGTTCACCCGGCCGGCCGCGGTGCCGACGGAGCCGTCGGTCTGCACCTCGTCGGGCTTGAAGTACTTGCCGGCGCCCTGCACGGGCTTGTCGGCCGGCTTGTCCGGCGCCGCGGCGAAGACGAAGCCGCCGACCAGCGCGGTGCTCAAGCCCAGCGTGAGCGCGAAATTCTTCAATCTCTTCGAATCCATGGATGTCCCCTCGTTTTCGCCATTGGAGGCAAACGGGGGCCAAAGTGCAACATCGCCGCCCTCACAACCGCGCAATCCTCATTACGGCGATCTCATCGAAGCTGACGCAGCGCCTCCTCCAGCAGGAGCCCCACGACGGCCGCGGCGACGCACAGCGCGGCATAGAAAGCTACGGGCCAGGCCCTGATCCGGACCCGGCTCCTCTTCGGGCCGGTCGTCCGCCGGCGGAAGATCGGTGCTAGATGACGTGGCATGATGCAAGACCCACAGCGGGTATGCGCGAGCGGCATATCCGCCGCCCGCGCCTCCCGGCTCACATCGCCAGCCGTGCCAGGAGCCGGATGTCCCGGCCGGGCAGGACGACGTCGTCCTTGTTGAACGCCGCCGCGTCGCGCTGCACGTCGCCGGTCAAGTTGTATCCGACGAGCGCCAGCTCGAAGCCCGGCCTGGACGGCAGCGGCCGCCAGGCGATGTTGGCGTTCAGCTCGACATAGCCGGGCGTCGGCGTATCGAACGCGCCGAAGTCGGTCTGCTTGCCCGCATAGAGCGCCAGCACGTCGGCATCGATCGCCTCGCCGGTCCAGGAGAGGCCGCCGCCGACGCGATAGGGCGGGATGCGCGGCACGTTCCCGCCGCCGTCCAGCGTTGCGCGGACCATGTCGCCTTGCAGCCTGGCGTCGAGCCTGCCGCTTCCCGTGTCCCACAAGGCATACGAGGCGCGGCCCTCGAGGCCCCAGAACTGCGCGCCTTGTTGCGTGTAGTTCAGCTCCTTGAACTCGCCGCCGCCGCCGAAGGCGCAGTTGCCGTCCTCGTCGCAGGTGCGCCCGGTCAGCGCGCCATAGATGAAGTTTGCGAAGGCCGATTCCCAAATGCTGCCTTCGACATTGAGTTTGCCCGTCCGAACGCGGATCGTGCCTTCGATGGAGTTGGCCCGCTCGATCTTCAGGCCGGGGTCGCCGGTCTCGAACGTGCCCGGCCCGTCATGCGGCCCGCGCGCGAAAAGCTCGGTCTGTGCAGGAGTCCGCGCCGCGCTCGACACGGTCAGACCGAGCTTGACGGTGTCGCCGGCATCGAACAGCACGCCCACCGCGCCGCTGACCGGAACGAAGTCGAGGCTGGTGAAGGCGTTCGAGCGCGGCGTGCCTTCGACATGCACGCTCTCCACCCGCGCGCCGGCCTGGAGGTGCAGGCGGTCGCCGATGGGCATCTCGCTGAAGCCGAAGCCGGCGAAGCTCTGCGTCAGGGTGGGAAAGAGGTACGAGCTGTCCTCGCCCAGCGCCGAGAACTGGCGGTCCTGGTACTGGACGCCGACGGCGGAGTTCGACAGCGGACCGACGGCGCCCAGGATCTGCTCGGCGCGCGTGTCCCATTCCTTGTCGAGAAAGGTCGAGTTGACGCTGCCGTCCGGATTCTTCTCCTCGTGGCTGTAATTCGCATAGCCGAGATCGACGTTGAGCGCGCCGAGCGGATCGAGACCGAGATCGAAGGACGAGCGGCTGAGCAGCTTGGTCTGGCGCATGTCGATGAAGGTCGTATCGCTGGGGATGCCGTACTTGGCGTCATAGTGGATCACAGCGGCGCCGGTGCGGCTGTTGTCTCCCAGGAAATACGAGCCGCCCAGCGCGAAGCCGTCGCCGCGGAAGAACGAGTTGCCCTGGGTGCCCAGCGGCGTGTCGTAGTCGTCGGCATGGCGCCAGAACGCGTCGCCATGGATCGCGAGGTCGTCGATCTTCGTATCCAGCATCGTGGACACCTGGCCGAGATCGGCGGCCGAGCCGTAGGTGGCGTCGACCTCGCCGCCGATATCGTCGGCCGGCAGCGACAGCGGCACGCGGTTGTTGATCACGTTGACGACACCGCCGATGGCCTGGCTGCCATAGCGTAAGGTCGCCGAGCCGCGCACGACCTCGATGCTCTGCGCGGACAGCGGATCGATCGGCACGCCATGGTCGGGGCCGATATCGGCGACGTCGAAGCTGCCGATGCCGTCCTCGAGCGTGCGCACGCGGTTGGCGTCCATGCCGCGGATGACGGGACGGCTCGCGCCGGCGGCGAAGCCCGATCCGGTCACGCCGGGCACCTGGGCCAGGGCGTCGGCGATGTTGCCGCCGCCGGCCTTCACGATCTGGTCGCGGTCGACCTTGGCGACGATGGTGGCGAAGCGGTCGGGGTTGCCCGCGATGGGCGAGGCGGTGACGACGACGGTCTCGATGGGATGCTTGGATGGTTCTTTCTGTTGCGCCAATGCGGGCGCGATTGCGGCGGCGAACGCCGCCGCCATGAGGACGGTGCGGTACATGGATGGACTCCAGGAATGTGCGTGCGAATGCGCGCGTGGCCGTTCAAGGCCAGGCGCGCGGCTTCAAGGCTTCGGAGTCAGATTTGCGGTGGTGCGCGGCTTCGCCAGGTATGCGAAGCCGCCTGGGCTATGACGGCGACCGGCGTAGCAATCTCGACGATCGATACCTGCGCGCTCGGCAGCAGCAGCGCGGCCGCGGCCGGCGTGACGAAATGGCCGGCCTGGACCATCTCCTGGCAGACCGGACAGTTCGCCGGATCGTCCTTGCCCGGCAGCTTGCCGGGCGCGCCCTTCTGCGTGAGCGACGGGGCGAAATGGATGTGGGTCTGCGTCAGATAGCTTTGCAGGCTGAAGGTCATCAGCAGCAGCAACGCGAGCAGGAAGCGCGAGCGCCCGCCTGTCATCGTCGAAATGCTGCCTGGACGCGCCACGACCCGCTCCGCGTGCGAAACGGCCGAGCCTAGTCCGATTTCGGCGAAAGCTGCAACGGCCGACTCGCGTTAAGCTTCTTTCGGCTGTAATCGAGGGAACCCAAGCCATGTCATCCATGCTCACGCCCGTCCTGGCACTGATCGTCTGGTCGCTGATCGTCTGGATATGGATGTATGCGACTCGCATTCCGGCGATGCAGAAGGCCGGCATCGATCCGCAGGTGGCGCGTCATCCGGGCTCGCTCGACGGCTTGCCCAGCAGCGCGCGGCAGGTGGCCGACAACTACAACCACCTGATGGAGCAGCCGACGATCTTCTATGCGTTGGTGTTCTATACCGTGCTCACCGCGCAGACCGATGCGCTCGACGTCTATCTCGCCTGGGGCTATGTCGCCTTGCGCGTGGTGCACTCGCTGGTCCAGTGCACGGTCAACAACGTGACCTTGCGCTTCTCGGTCTTCGGGCTGTCGACCCTGATCCTGATGGCGATCGCGGTGCGCGACGTGATGGCGCTCATCTAGAGCGCGCGGCGATCGCGGTGGCGATGTTGGCGCGGCTGTGCGGCGGCGCGCCGTCGAGCGCGCGCTCGAACCATTGCGCCGCTTCGCCCGCCCTGCCTTCGTCGGCGAGGATGGAGCCGTAGTTGTAGGCGCCGCGGAAATATCCACCCTCGGCCGACTTGCGGTACCACAGCCGCGCGGCGGCGGGATCGCGCGGGCAGCCCCAGCCCTCCTCGCAGCAGCGCGCCACCAGGTTCATCGCGCGCGCATGGCCCTGTGTCGCCGCGCGCATGTACCAGGCGAAGGCCTCGTCGCGGTCGCGCGCCACGCCCTGGCCGTCGAGCAGCAGGTGGCCCAGATTGTATTGCGCCCAGTCGAGGCCCGCGTCGGCCGCGATGCGGTAGTGCTCTGCCGCGCGCGCGAAATCCTGGGGGGCGCCCCAGCCGTTCTCGTAGCAGCGGCCCAGCATGTTGCGGGCCTCGATGTCGCCGCCGTCGGCCGCGCAGAGGAAGCAGGCGAAAGCGGCGCGCTCGTCCTTGGCCACGCCTCGACCTTCGAGCAGCATGCGGCCGAGCCGCACCTGTGCCTCGGCAATGCCGCAGGCCGCCGCCGCCTCGACCCAGGGCGCGGCCTCGGCGCCGGCGAGCAGGGCGGCCAGCTGCTCGGGCGACATCATGGTGAGGGCGGCGACCCGCCATGTTTCGTGAGAGAGGGGTTCGCGCGGCCAAACTTCGCCCGTCGTTGACGCGTTCATACCTCGCCCCACTTGCGCACGAGGTTGTGATAGACGGCGGTAAGGCGCACCAGCGCGGGGTTGTCCGGCGCGCTGCTGCCGAGCTCGACGATCGCGCGGTCGAGGTCGAACAGCATGCGCCGCTCGGCATCGTCCTTGACCATGCTCTGGATCCAGAAGAAGGCCGCGATGCGCGCGCCGCGCGTCACCGGCGCCACGCGATGCAGGCTGGTCGCGGGATAGAGGATCATGTGGCCCGGAGGCAGCTTCACGCTCTGGACGCCGAACGTGTCCTCGATCAGCAGTTCGCCGCCGTCGTAGTCGTCGTTCAGGAACAAGGTCGCCGACAGGTCGGTGCGCATGCGCCGCGGCGAGCGGGGCAGGGGGCGCATGGCGTTGTCGACATGGGCGCCGAAGGCCATGCCCTTTTCGTATCTGTTGAACAGCGGCGGGAAGACGACGCGGGGCAGCGCCGCGGTGACGAACAGCGCATTGCGCTCCAGCGCCCGCAGCACCAGGTCGCCCAGCGCGCGTGCCTCGTCGCTGTCCTCGGCGAGCTGGAGATTGTGCTTCACCTTGGCCGACTGCGGCCCGGCGGTGACGCGGCCGTCTCCCCATTGCGCCGACGCCAGGTGTCCGCGAGCTTTCTCGAGCTCGTCCGGCGTCAACACATCGGGGACGGCGACGATCAAATCAGAGGCTTCCTTCCAGGCTCAGCAGGAACGTGCGTCCGGCGCCGGGGACCATGTGGTTCTCGTCCGCGCGAACGAAGTACGAGTTCACGTAATAGAACTCGTCGGTCAAGTTGTACCCGTTCAGGCGGATGTTGAGGTTGTCGTTCACGCGATAGGCCACCATGCCGTCCAGGGTAACATGGTCCGGCGCGTGCGCGATCCGGAAAGTGCCCGGCACGGTCTCGGTGTCCACGCCGGCGGCGACGCGGCCGACATAATTGAGGCCCGCGCCGACCATCAACCCGCTGTCGAAGTCGTAGGCGGTCCACAGGTTCGCCTGGTTGTGCGCGGTGTTCGGGATCGGGCCGTGGACGCCGGGGCCGGCCAGGCCGACCGCGGTCGCGTCCAGGTAGGTATAACCCGCGATGACTTCCCAGTTCTCCGTGATGCGGCCCTGGGCGTTGAGCTCGAAGCCGTTGACCTTCTCGGTGCCGGCCAGCGCCTGAAGGTGCGGGTCGAGCGGGTCGGTGATGCGCGCGTTGGTCATCTCGGTGTTGAACAGCGCCGCAGTCAGCGACAGCAGCCCGTCGAGCACTTCGGTCTTGCCGCCGAACTCGAAGGTGCGGTCGCGCTCGGGCCCCAGGTCCTTGTTGCCGGCCGCGAGCGAGAGGTTCTCGGCCGACGGGTTGAACGAGGTGCCGTAGGAGAAATACAGGCTCGAGGTCTCGGTCGGCTTGTAGACCAGCGCGGCGCGCGGGCTGACGATGTTGTCGACGTGGTGGAAGTGCGACGGGGTGCCGAGCACCTGGTCGAAATGCGCCGAGAAGTGGTCGTAGCGCACCGCCGCGGTCAGCGTCCATTGCGGCCCGAAATCGATCGTGTCGGCCGCGAAGAGGCCGAAGGTGCGCGTCTGCGTGATCGGCGTCTGGCGGATCACGTCCTGGTGCAGCTGGCTGTCCTGGGTGAAGGGGGAGATGTCGTAAGGGTCCGGATCGAGCAGGGGCTGCGGCCGCATGACGTCGTCGACGTTCTCGAAGCGCTTCAGGCTCGCGGCTTCGGAGTCGACCTCGATGCCGGTGACCAGCGTGTGCGAAAGGCCGCCGGTCGCGAACTTCGCGGTCAGGTCGGTCTCGTTCATCAGCGTGGTGACGACGCCCTTGGAGCTCGGACGGTCGCGCAGCACGTAAACCTTGTCGAGCGGCGTGCCGAGCAGCGGGAACAGCGGGTCGTTCAGCTCGACCGGCTCGTCGTCCGCCGCGCCGGTGCATTCGGGCTCGCCCGCGAAGCGGTACTGATTGGGCGAATTGGCGTCGAAGCAGTTCGCCGTGCCGTAGATCGCGCCGGTCTGGCGGGAGTCGAACCAGTAGGAGCCGAAGCGCGAGGTGTTGCTGACCGAGAAGACGCCGTTGATCTTGTGGTCGACGCGGCCGGTCACGACTTCAACGTCGGTCTTGAAGCGGTCGTCCTGGGGCAGGCCGTAGAACGTGTCGCGCGGTACCGGGGCCGGTCGATCGAGCACGAAGGGGATGCCGTAGTCGGGGATGTTGTCTTCCTGCTGGTGGAAATATTTCAGCGTCACGGTGGTGTCGGTGCCCAGTCCCCAGGCAAAGGAGGGCGCCGCGCCCCAGCGCTGGCCGCGCACGAAGGGACGGCCTTCGACATTGTTGCGCTGTCCCATCAGCGCGATGCGCAGCGCGCTGATGTCGCCGGTGACGTAGTTCACGTCGGCGGTGGCGCGGATTTCGCCGTTGGTGCCGCCGGTGACGGTGAGGTCCTGAATCGGGAACAGCTCCGGCGCCTTGGTGACCTGGTTGATCACGCCGCCGGTCGAGCCGCGGCCGAACAGCGTCGAGGCCGGGCCCTTGTAGACCTCGATATTGGCGATATCGAAGGTGTCGCGGTCATAGATGCCGGTGTCGCGCAAGCCGTCCATGAAGTAGTCGTCGCCCGCCGGGAAGCCGCGCAGGTTCACCAGGTCGCCATGCGTACCGCCTTCGCCGGCGTTCAGCGTGATGCCCGGCACGTTCTTGAGCGCGTCCTGGAGATTGTTCACGCCCTGCTGCTGGATCACCTCGGCCGGCACGACGTTGATCGACTGCGGCGTGTTGAGGATCTTCTCGGGCATCAGGTCGATGGCGGCCTTGCGGCCGGTCACGACGACCGTCTCGACGCCCTTGTCGTTCGACGCCTGGTCGTTCGCCGCCACCTGCTGGGCAAACGCACCGGTCACCGCCGCGGCCGATGCCACGCCCAATCCCGCCGCGCCGATAACGAATTGACGCCCGCCCCGATTGCTGGATTTCACGGAATCCCTCGTGAGTTGATAATGATAACCAATAGCGGGGGGAACCTGACAAAGCCGCCCGGCTGTGTCAATGAGAATTAGTCGCAAGAAGGAATTATGACCGTACCGCTGTGGTCTTAAGACCGCTGCGAACGCGCGCTGGTGTGACGGCTGCAATCACGTCCCGGAATGGTTCGGCCTTGTCTGCAGCTGGGCGTAATTCTCGATTCCCATCTGCTCGATGAGGCGGAACTGGGTCTGCAGGAAGTCGATGTGCTCTTCCTCGCTCTCCAGGATGTCGACGAACAGCTCGCGCGTGACGTAGTCGGCGACCTTCTCGCAATGCACGATGGCGGGCTTGAGGTCGTCGCGGGCGCGCTGTTCGAGCTTGAGGTCGCAGCCCAGCACTTCGCGCACGTTCTCGCCGATCAAAAGCTTGCCCAGATCCTGCAGGTTGGGCAGGCCGCCCAGGAACAGGATGCGCTGGATCAGCCGGTCGGCATGCTTCATCTCGTCGATGGATTCGTCGTACTCCTTCTTGGCGAGCTCGGAGAGCCCCCAATCGGCGAGCATGCGCGAATGCAGGAAATACTGGTTGATCGAGGTCAGCTCGTTCTTGAGCACGAGATTGAGGAGGCGGATGACCTCCGCGTCGCCGTCGACGGAGGCGGTGGGGGAGGGCCCTATGCCGCTTTGTCCAGCGCTGCCGCGCTGCGATGCTGCTCCAGCATTTCGGCGATCGTTTCCTGGCACCGGCCGCAGTTCCTCTTGACGCCGCAGCCAGCATAGACCGCTTCGGGCGTTTGCGCGCCATCGTCGATCGCCCGGAAGATGCGCGACTCGTTCAACCGGTTGCAGACGCAGACGATCATTCGTCTCGATCCAGAGCTACGGGCGCTATATGGCGTTGTTGCGACTGATTGTCAATCTCTACTGCCGCAGGGCGGTACCGGCCGGGTTAACCTCCGGACGAAATCCAGGGTTTCCGCCATGTCCGCTGCCGTTTCCCCGACCTATGTCCATGGCGACAAGCTCGTCACGCCCGGCCCACCCCTCGATCGCGCCGGACGGCAACTGAAATGGTACCAGATCACGACCTCCGCCTTTCCGGTGCCGCCGGCGGTCGATGAGGCGGCGCGCGCCTACCTCACCGACGGCAGGCTGGAAGGCGTCGGGCCGCTGGGCTTCGTGATCCTGCATCGCTGCGGCCGCGAGTTCTATTTCCTCATCGTCTGCAGCTGGCGGGGCGAGAACGAGATCTGGGAGACCGTCTTCGCCAAGGACGGTGCCGATGCGGGCTTCGGCGATTGGCCGCGGCCGGGCCCCCATCTGCCGACCTTCTGCGTCTGGGAGATGGGCGCGGTTGCGCATGAGAGCAAAGCCTGGCGCCGCTTCCTGACGTCGGATCGCGGCCAGGCCGCGGTGACGGCCTGGCTCGCGGATCAGGTCGAGGGCGAGGTTTAGCTCAGGTATCTCGCCTCCAGCTTCGCCAGCAGCGCGGCCAGCTTGTCGACCGTCTTCTGCATGTCGACGTCGCGCGAGATCGCCTGAGGCGGCGAGACGTCGGTCTTGACCAGGTTCACCGCCTCGATCGGGTCCTTCTCCAGGTCGTACATCTCCCATTCCTGCGGGCGATGTCCCGACGGATCGAAATAGCGCGCCAGCTTGTAGTGGCTGGTGCGCACGCAGCGCACGTGGTTGGGCTGCTTCACCGGACCGGGCTGCATGGGCACCTTGGGCTTGCCGTTGGCGCCGTTGCACACCGCGTTGACGGCGTTGCAATAGACCTCGAACTCCGCATAGGAGCGCTTGGAGAAATCGTCCTCCTCGAACGGCAAGGGACCGGTGATCTCGTCGTCGGTGATGAACAGCACGCCTTCGCGCAGCGAACCGTCGTGCTCGCGCACCTCGTCGCGCTTCCACTCGCCCTTGATCAGCGGTGCCAGGTCGACGCCGGGCAGGTTGGGCACGGGACGCGACTGCATCAGCTTCTCGGCGATCTGGTGGCGCTGCAACGGGCCCACCTGCGCCAGGCCCAGTACCGTCGGCAGGATGTCGACATGGCTGGTCAGCGCGTCGCACTGCACCGGCTCGTCGTAGTCGACGCCGCTCGCCGGCCGTGCGCAGATCACCATCGGCACGTGCAGCGCTTCGGCGTAAGCGGTGTGCCACTTCTCGATCATCATGCCGTGCGCCGCGCCGTACTCGCCGTGATCGGCCAGGAAGATGACGACGGTGTTGTCGGCCTGTCCGGATTCCTCCAGCGCGTTCAGCACCGCCTCGATATGCGGATCGACGACGGCGTGCAGCCAGCCGTAGAACTGCAGGAAGCCGACCGAGTTGCCGTCCGGATCGTCGGAGAGCTGGAACGGGATGCAGCTGCGCAGGGTCGTCTCGACGGCAATGTTCATCTGCCGCGACTGGTCCTTGCCCGGCAGCGCGTCGGCGATGTTGAAGCCGAGCTTGGAGGCGAGCGCGATGCCCATCTTGTAGGCGTATTCGTGCTGGCAGCTGGGCTTTGTCGAGAGGTCCTCGTTCTGCGTCGGCGAGGCGCTGGCGCAGCCTTGCGGGAAGTTCAGCGGATTGAGCGGGATCTCGATCGTGCCTGCCGTCGGCGCCGGCGTGTATTGCGTGTCCGTCGGCACAGTGAGCGGACCGGTGGGCTTGCCGCCGACCGCCTGGCTGATGACGCCGGGATAGGTCGCGATGTCGTGCGGATTTGTGAACGAGGCGACCGCGAACCAGGGCGGGATGTTGCTCGCGTCCGGCCCGCTCGAGTTCGGATCGTTGGCCAGCATGCTGGCATAGACGCGGTTGTAGTTGTTGGCGATGCCTTGGCGGCGGATGAAGGCGCAGGCCGAGTCCGTGAAGCCGATGTCGCGGTACATGCCCAGATTGTTCGACTGGCTGCCGTGCGGCTCGGGGTACGAGGCCTCCCAATCGTCGAAGCCGTAGCGCTTCAGGGAATGCTCGGGCGGGTTGGAGACGTGCCACTTGCCGAAATAGTGCGTGGTGTAGCCGGCCTCGCGCATCCAGGTGCCCAAGGTCGGAATGCCGTCGGCGTCGAGCCAGGGGAAGTTCGGCGCGTCGCCGTTCTTGAACAACCCGTCGGTCTGGGTGACGCCGGTGCGCGTGCCGTACTGGCCGGTATAGATGACGGCGCGGCTGGGCGTGCAGGCGCTGGCGGCAATGGTGTGGTTGCGCAGCACGACCGCGTTCTTGCGCAGCTTGGACAGGCCCGGGAAGTACTGGGCATAGGTGTTGCCGCTGGAGAGCGGCTGGAAGCCCAGGACCTCTTTCAAGTCCTGCACGAACCCGCCGTCCTTGCCATAGGCGAAACGCGGAAAGCGGTATTGGTCGCAAGTGATGAGCAGGATGTTGGGGCGCGCGGGGCGGGTGGGCTTGGTGCCGCCGCCGCTTCCGCCGCCACCGCTTCCGCCCGAGCTGCCGCCGCTGTTGGTTCCTGAAGAAGACATGTTCTGTTCCCCTGCGAAGTTCCATGAAATCTACCTAAGAGCGACTATCAGGCAAGGGAAATGTGACGGCCGCAATCGCGGGCCGGCGCGGCCGCCGAGTCCGAACGGTTACTTCTTGATCTAAACGGCTACTTCTTGATCTTGAAGACACGCCGCAGCACCGGGCGCCGAGCGAGGTCGTGCTGAAGAAATAGTCGCTGTCCGCACCTCGGCCCGGCACCAAGCCGTAATAGGGAAAGCCGCCATCGCTGCTCCCGGAAAACCGGTGCAGCACGGTCTCCGTCCCGTCCGGCGCGACCTTGAAGATCGTGCCGCAGCCGACCGGGTCGTTGCAGGCGCTGGCGTAGCCGCCCGAATTGGTGGTGCGTAGAGATTGCCCTTGCCGTCGAGGAACAGCACCGAGGGCGCACCGCGTCCGTCGCCGCGTCGCCGTCCGTCGCCGGTCCTGCTGAACCCGCCCTTGAAATTGTAGAGGACCGAATAGGTGCCGTCGGACGCGATCTTGTAGACCAAGCCGCAGCCCGGGCCGTTGATCCTCCATCCGCAGTCGTGGCTGCCGCCATAGATCGTCGTCCCGAAGAGATTACCGGCCGCATCCATCACCGGCGGGGCAGCGGGCTGGGCGCTGTCCCTGCCGCCGCGGAACTTGTGCAGCACCGCCATTGCGCCGTCCGGCCCGATCCTGAAGACGTTGCCGAAGGTGTTCAGGCCGCAGCCGCCGCTCGCCGTACCGTAGATATTGTCGGCCGCGTCCACCGTGATCGCGGCTTGGGGGAAGCAGGAGTCGGGCGGACCCTTGAACCGGTAAAGCGTGGTCAGCGCGCCTTGGGTCGTGATGCGGTAGACCGTGCCGCAACCCTTCGCGCAGCGGCTGCCGATTTCTCCTCCCTGCCACGTCGTGCCGTAGAGATTGCCGGCATGGCCGAAGACCACGCCGCCCAGCGGATAGAGGCCGGCGGCGAGGTGCTGCTCGTTGAAGGTATGCAGCACGGTATAAGTGCTGTCCGGGGCCAGCCTGAACACGATGCCGCGGTTGCCGTAGCCGCCGTTTATCGTCGTGCCGAAGATATTGCCGGCCTCGTCGAGGACCATGCCGGATACCCGCGCGCCCTTGTGATTGAAGCCGTCGAAGAACGTATAAAGAACGGTTTTCTGGCCCGCGGGCGTGATCTTGAAGATCGTGCTGCAGCCCCCTTGGCTGCAGCTGTCGCCGGTGCCGCCGCCGCCGTTCATGGTGAAGCCGTATATCGCGCCCTGCGCGTCCACCGCCGCGACGGCGGGACCGACGCCACGGCCTGGCTCTGGAAGGTATAGAGCGGCGTCACGGGATGGTCGCCGGCCGATGCGACGGACAAGGCCGCCATCGCCAGGATTCAGGCGCCGGTGCAGCGTGCGAAGCGAAGCGTCCCGTTCTCCAATGGAGGGCGATTTCCTCTGGATTTCAGCGTGGTGACCATATTTCGTCTAGCGACACTTGATCGAAATTTTATTTCCCGATTACCTGTGCGGGTGCCCCGTAAAGTCCTTGCTTTCCGCGCTTGACGCCCCCGAACCACCCCTCTATATAGCCGCACCTTCCAGGACAGGCCGTCTGCGCCGGAATGCGCAAAAACGCTGTTGGGAAGCCAGTTTGAGATGCTTGAACCGCGCGACTCGTAGGAGTCCTCCGCGACTTCAAAGGGCAGGGGTCCGGAAGGGTCCTTCGCGCCCTGTTTGCCGTTTTTGCCGCCCTTTGCGGCGCTGATGAGGAAGACGAATGCCGACGATCAATCAGTTGATCCGCAAGCCGCGCGGCGAAAAGCCCAAGCGCAACAAGGTTCCGGCGCTCCAGCAGTGCCCGCAGAAGCGCGCCGTCTGCACGCGCGTCTACACCACGACCCCGAAGAAGCCGAACTCGGCGCTCCGCAAGGTCGCCAAGGTCCGCCTCACCAACGGCTACGAGGCGCTGACCTACATCCCCGGCGAAGGCCATAACCTGCAGGAGCACTCGGTGGTGCTGATCCGCGGCGGCCGCGTGAAGGACCTTCCGGGCGTGCGCTACCACATCATCCGCGGCGTGCTCGACACGCAGGGCGTGAAGGACCGCAAGCAACGCCGTTCGCTCTACGGCGCGAAGCGTCCGAAATAAGGAGAGACACAGATGTCCCGCCGCCGCCGCGCAGAGAAGCGTGAGATCGTCCCCGACGCCAAGTTCGGCGATCTCGTCCTCGCCAAGTTCATGAACAGCCTGATGTACGACGGCAAGAAGTCGGCCGCCGAAGGCATCATCTACGGCGCCTTCGACACCATCCAGTCCAAGATGAAGCAGGAGCCGCTCGCGGTGTTTCACGAGGCGCTGCGCAACGTGTCGCCGGCGATCGAGGTGAAGTCGCGGCGCGTCGGCGGCGCGACCTATCAGGTCCCCGTCGAGGTGCGCTCCGACCGCGCCCGCGCGCTGGCGATCCGCTGGATCATCACCGCCGCGCGCGCCCGCAACGAGCCGACGATGACCGGCCGCCTGTCGGGCGAGCTGATGGACGCCGCGAGCAACCGCGGCTCGGCCGTCAAGAAGCGCGAAGACACCCACAAGATGGCCGACGCCAACCGCGCCTTCTCGCACTACCGCTGGTAACGCTTAAGAACCGATCCGAGTACTGACCATGGCCCGCACGACCCCGCTCAACATGTACCGCAACATCGGCATTGCCGCGCATATCGACGCCGGCAAGACGACGACGACCGAGCGCATCCTCTATTACACGGGCAAGTCGCATAAGATCGGCGAAGTGCACGACGGCGCCGCCACCATGGACTTCATGGAGCAGGAGCAGGAGCGCGGCATCACCATCACGTCCGCCGCGACGACGTGCTTCTGGAAAGACCACCGCATCAACATCATCGACACGCCCGGCCACGTCGACTTCACCATCGAGGTCGAGCGTTCGATGCGCGTGCTCGACGGCGCGGTCGCGGTGTTCGACGCCGTCGCCGGCGTCGAGCCGCAGTCCGAGACCGTGTGGCGCCAGGCCGACAAGTACAAGGTTCCGCGCATCTGCTTCGTCAACAAGATGGACCGCACCGGCGCCGATTTCCCGCGCTGCGTCTCGATGATGATCGACCGCCTGGGCACGCGCCCGGCCGTGATCGCCTGGCCGATCGGCGGCGAGGCCGATTTCAAGGGCATCGTCGACATCGTGAGGATGAAGGCGCTGGTCTGGCACGACGAGCAGCTCGGCGCGAAGTTCGACGAGGTCGAGATTCCGGCCGACCTCAAGGCCAAGTGCGAGGAGCTGCACACCCAGCTCGTCGAGATGGCGGTCGAGGAAGACGAGAAGCTGCTCGAGGCTTATCTCGACGGCAACATGCCGTCGGTCGAGGACCTGAAGCGCTGCATCCGCAAGGGCACGACCAGCTTCCGCTTCGTGCCCGTCATGTGCGGCTCGGCGTTCAAGAACAAGGGCGTGCAGCCGCTGCTCGACGCCGTCGTCGACTACCTGCCGTCGCCGCTCGACATCCCGGCGGTCAAGGGGCAGGACCCGAAGGGCAACGAGGTCGAGCGTCCGGCCGACGACAAGGCGCCGTTCGCGGGTCTCGCGTTCAAGATCATGGACGACCCGTTCGTCGGCTCGATCACCTTCGTGCGCGTCTATTCGGGCACGATCACCTCGGGCACGGGCGCGCTGAACTCGGTCAAGGACAAGACCGAGCGCGTCGGCCGCATGTTGCTGATGCATGCCAATTCGCGTGAAGACGTGAAGGAAGCGCTGGCCGGCGACATCGTGGCACTTGCGGGCCTCAAGCTCACCACGACCGGCGAGACGCTGTGCGATCCGAACAACCCGGTCGTGCTCGAGCGCATGGAATTCCCCGACCCCGTCATCGAGGTCGCGATCGAGCCCAAGACCAAGGCCGACCAGGAGAAAATGGGCGTCGCCCTGCACCGTCTGGCGCAGGAGGATCCGTCCTTCCGCGTGTCGACGGACCAGGAGAGCGGCCAGACCATCCTCAAGGGCATGGGCGAGCTCCATCTCGACATCAAGGTCGACATCCTGCGCCGCACCTACAAGGTCGACGCCACGGTCGGCGCGCCGCAGGTCGCCTATCGCGAGACGCTGTCGAAGCCGGTCACCGTGCTCTACACGCACAAGAAGCAGACCGGCGGCTCGGGCCAGTTCGCCGAAGTGAAGATCGAGTTCGAGCCGCTGCAGCCGGGCGAAGGCTTCGTGTTCGAGAACGAGGTCGTCGGCGGCACGGTGCCGAAGGAGTTCATCCCGGCGGTCGAAAAGGGCCTGAAGGCGCAGAAGGAAAGCGGCCTGCTCGCCGGCTTCCCGGTCATCGACTTCAAGGCGACCTTGGTCGACGGCAAGTACCACGAAGTCGACTCGAACGCGCTGACCTTCGACATCGCGGCGCGCGCGGCGTTCCGCGAGCTCGCGGCGAAGGGCGCGGTCAAGCTGCTCGAGCCGATCATGAAGGTCGAGGTCGTGACGCCGGAAGACTTCCTGGGCGGCGTCATCGGC
>Ga0213876_10000524_pt1 | contig 29280 bp, 27 predicted proteins | sample BarmaccomBMRX_R9_FD_160113 | JGI IMG/M metagenome (GOLD analysis project Ga0213876, IMG submission 160113) | Root-associated microbial communities from Barbacenia macrantha in rupestrian grasslands, the National Park of Serra do Cipo, Brazil - RX_R9 | ecosystem: Host-associated > Plants > Roots... | reverse complement strand
TCGCGGCGGTGGCCGGAGGGGAGGGGCGCTGACCGCAGGAATTCCCGTACGTTCAGAGTGGCCGTTCCCTCCTTCCGTTCGGGCTGAGCCTGTCGAAGGCAGGTCCTTCCCCCCCTTCCCCATTTTCAGCAGGAATAAAGGGAGGGCTTCGACAAGCCCAGCCCGAACGGTGTTTCCGGTGAACAGATCAGCGCTTCACGCCGCCTCATACTTGTTCTCGCGCCTCCGCCCGACGAGGAGGCCGCGTTCGAGGCGGTCGCACAGGGCCGCGTAATAATCTTCGAGAAAGCCGCGGTCGTCGCCATCGTCGGGGATCGAACCCTTGCGGCGGATGGTGGCGGCGACGGTGGCGATCGCCTCGGGCAGGCCGTTCCTGAGCACGTCCTCGAGCGTCTGGAGCTCGTAGACGCCGTAGAGGCCGAGGGCGGCGTCGGTAAAGCGCCGGCGCTGGCGGCGGGCGGCGACGGCGGCGAGATCCTCGCCGAGATCGGCCTTGACGGTGCGTACCACCCAGGTGCCGGCGACGAGGTCGCCGATGCGCAGGCGATCGCGGTTGAACAGAGGGAAGAACAGGAAAATGCCGCTCCAGACCAGGGCGAACAGGGTGAGGAAGGTGTCGGCAAGGCCCTCGGCGGCCTGGGCCGCGAGGAAGGAGAGGGGCAGGAAGACCTCGATTTCGCGCATCGCGTTGCGCGCGAGGACGGCGCCGCCGGTGAGGCGGGCGCCGTCGCGGGCGACGACGCGAAGGCCCATCAGCCGCTTGCCCGGGGTCGCGCCGCGGCCCCCCATCTCGAACAGGGTGAACCAGAAATTCCTGAGGATGAAGAAGCCGACCAGCCAGAGGATGCCGAGGATCTCCGCCTTGGCGGCGAAGGCGAGGATGGCGATGACGATGGTGACGGCGACGAGGACGATCGTCATCGCCAGGAGATCGAGGGCGAAGGCACCGGCGCGGGCGCCCGCGCCCCCCAGCTCCAGCCGCAGGTCGACTCCCTCGGGCGTGACGAAGCTGCGCCGCATCGAGCGCGGGCCGCTGTCGCGGGCGCGGCGGCGGAAGGGCCACATCAGGCGCTGCGCCCCCGCGGCAGGTAGAAAAAGAGGCACCACCCAAGCAGCATGGCGCCGCCGATCGCGTAGCGGGCATTGTCGTCGACGATGGTCTGGCGGCCGACCCCCTCCAGCAGGCCGGCGACGGCGAGCATGACCACCGTGCCGGCCATGGCGAGCGCGGCGCTGCGGCCGGCGCGGACGGCGGCATCGGTGCGGCTCTCGCGCCCCGGAAAGGCGATGGCCAGGCCGATCCGCATCCCCGCCGCCGCCGAGATGCAGATGGCGAAGATCTCGGTCGTGCCGTGGATGAACAGCCACCCGAGCGCGTTCCAGCCGAGGCCCTTGGCGGCGAACACTTCGAGGAAGGCGCCGACGGTGAGGCCGTTGTAGATGACGAGGAGCACGGTCGGCACGGCGAAAGCGAAACCGAGGGCGAAGGCGAAGATTGCGATCTGGCTGTTGTGGGTGAACAGGAAGGTGGCAAAGGTGCCGAGGAGATCCTGGTGGCGCTCGTAGAGCGTGCCGCGTAGCGCCTCCACGCTCGCGGTGGGGTCGCGGCCGTTGGCGAGCTGCTGGGGGATGATGCCGTAGAACCAGCTCGGGTCCTTGGCGATGAGCAGCCACGCGACGGCGCCGCTCGCGAGGGTGAGAAGGAGGGCGACGAGCGTCTCCTTCCACAGGCCCTGCACCGCGATCGCCCAGTCGCGGGCGAAGAAGCGGCCGAGCTGGCGCCAGGCCGACGTGCGCACGCCGTAGATCTGGAAATAAGCGCGGGTCGAGAGCTGCTCGAGATAGGCGACCAGGGCGCGGTCAAGCGAGGTGTCGCGGGCGACCGACAGGGAGGAGAGGGTGGTGCGGTAGAGGCCGGGGAGGGCGAGGATGTCGTCGTCGGAGAGGCGGCCGAGGGAGCCTTTCTCGATGCGGGTGAGGATCTCGTCGAGCCGCTCCCAATCGCCCGCGTGGGCGGCGCGGAAGCGGCTGGCATTGACCAGCGGCGGGGCGGCGCTCGCGTCGAGCAGGGCGGAGGCGTTGGCGTTCACAGCAGGTTCCGGCGCTTAAGGTCGAGATAGCCGGCGACGAGGCTCTCGCCGACCCGATCATGCTCGCCTTCGATGACGTGGACGCCGAGATGCTGGAGGCGGAGGATGGCGAGGCGGCGCTCGTGGAGGAGGGCAGCGGCGGTCACGGCCCGGGTGACGTCGTCGGGCTCGGCGGGGCGGCGGGCGGCGATCGCCTCCAGCTCCTCGTCGCGCAGCACGACGACGAGGAGGAGGTGGGTGCGCACCATCTTGCGCGCGGCGCGGACCATGAAGTCGGCCGAGGTCAGGTCCGTGAACTCGGTAAACAGGACCACCATCGAGCGTCGGCTCAGCCGCGCGGAGAGCGTGGTCAAGGCGAAGGTGTAGTTGGTCTCGTCGGCCGAATAGTCGATGGCGGCGGCGAGGCGCTGCAGCTCACCGAAGGCGGCGGCGCCCGAGACGAGGCCGCTGGCGATGCGCGGGCGCGAATCGAAGGCGTGGAGGGCGACGCGGTCGCCGAGCTTCAGCGCGACCCAGGCGGTGAGCAAGGCGGCGGAGACGGCGCGGTCGACGCGCGGCAGGCCGGCGACCGGCTCGGACATCTGGCGGCCGGCATCGACGGCGAAGACGATCTGGGCGTTGCGCTCGATCCGATATTCCTTGGCGTGGAGCTTCATGTGGCGCGCCGACTGCTTCCAGTCGATGGCGCGGCGGTCCATGCCTGCGCGATATTCGACGAGGGTGTCGAAATCGGCGCCCTCGCCGCGTTGGGCCTGGGTGAGCAGGCCTTCCAGGGCATGGCGCTGGAGGAGCTGGGCACCGCGCTCGTGCAGGGGGCGCAGGTCGGGGAGGATCGGAAAGCTCTCCTCCTCGTCGCGGCGGGTCTGGCGCCAGGCAAGGCCGAGCGGCCCCTTCCAGCGCAGCCAGGCGGCGTCGATCCGCGCGAGGCCGCGCCGCAACGCCGTGACCGGAAGGAGGACGGCGCCGGCGCCGGCGTCGAGCCGGATCGCGGCGCGGCCGTCATCCTCGACGCCGAGCAGCGGGCTGACGCCGAGCGCCGCGGTCGCCGCCCGCGGCGGGCGGCGGCCGGCGATGCGCGCGGTCAGGGTGAGGTCGCGCGTCTCGCCGACGTAGGCGAAGGCGGGAAGCGCGATCGTCAGCCTGCCCTCGCGGGTCGCCAGCAGGGCGTCGAGGGCCGTGAGCAGCAACGCGGTCAGCGGCCACGCCAGGCCGAGATACCAGCGGCCCGGCGCGACCGCGGCGACGATCAGCGTCAGCGGCACGCCCGCGGCCGCCGCCGCCGCCGCGAGGCGGGTCGGGTAGATCAACGCGGCGCCTCGATTGCCTCGATGATGTCGTTCACCACCTCCTCGACGGCGCGGCCGTTGATCTCGGCGGCGGGCGACAGGATCAGGCGGTGGCGCAGCAGCGCCGGGGCGAGGCTCTTGACGTCGTCGGGGATGACGAAGTCGCGGCCGTCGAGGGCCGCGCGCGCCCGGGCGGCGCCGGCGAGCATCGCGCCGGCGCGGGGCGAGGCGCCGGTCTGGAGGTCGGCGACCTCGCGCGTGCCGCGGACGAGGGCGGCGATATAGTCGATCACCTCATCGGCGAGGCGGATGCCGGCGACGGCGTCGATGGCCGCCGTGACGGCGGCCGGGTCGGCGCGGCGCTCCACACCCCATTGCCCCGGGTCCATCGCGCTCCGCGAGGCGCCGTGGCTGGCGATGATCCGGCGCTCCTCCTCGGCGGAGGGGTAGTCGACCTTCTGCTTGAACAGGAAGCGATCGAGCTGCGCCTCCGGCAGCGGATAGACGCCCTGCTGCTCGATGGGGTTCTGGGTCGCGACGACCATGAAGCGGTCGGAAAGGGCGAGGCTGTCGCCGTCGATGGTGACGGTGCGCTCCTGCATCGCCTCGAGCAGGGCGGCCTGGGTCTTGGGCGGCGTGCGGTTGATCTCGTCGGCGAGGAGCAATTCGGTGAAGATCGGCCCCCGCGTCAGGGTGAAGGTCGAGGTCTGGAAGTTGAACAGATTGGCGCCGATGATGTCGCCCGGCATCAGATCGGGGGTGAACTGGATGCGGCCGAAATCGAGGCCGACGGCGCGGGCGAAGCTGTGCGCGATCAGCGTCTTGGCCGTGCCGGGCGCCCCCTCGAGCAGGATGTGGCCGCCGGAGAAGAGGGCGACCAGCATCAGCTGCGCCGTCTCCTCCTGGCCGACGACGGCCTTGGCGACCTCGCCGCGTATCGCGTCGCCGAGCGCGCGTACCTCGTCCACTGTCACCTGAGTTTCTCCTCTTGCCAGTCGTGGAGCGCCTGGGCGGCGCCGAGCAGATGGTCCCGGTCCCGCGCGTCGGCGGCGGCCGCGGCGAGTTCCGAAAAGGGACGGCCGCCGAGGCCGTCGAGATAGGCGTCGACCGCGGCCCCCTGCAGGCGCGCGGGCACTCCGAAGGCGGTGGCGGCGCGCTGGCGCACGAGCTCGGCATAACGGGTGCCGAGCGCCGCCTGCCGCCGTGCCTTGCGGACCAGGGCCGCGGCATTGTCGACGAGCGCCGCCTTGCCGAAGGCGAGCGCGCGCGGCGGCCGGCGCGGGGCGCCGAAGCGGAACAGGCCGTGCAGTCCGGCGAGGAGGATCGCGGCCGCGAGCGCGAGGGTGGTGGCGAGGAAGGGCGGGTCGAAGGCGAGCTTCAGCGGGCTCTTCGAGCGGCCGAGGCCGTTCATCGTCACGTCGAACAGGATGGTCCGCGCATCGGTGGCGTTGAGATAGTCGAGCAAGGCGAGCGCGGCGCCCGCTTGGTGCAGGTCGGCCATGGCGCGGTTGTCGATCAGGTCGGGATCGGCAAGGACGTAGGTGCGGCCATGGTCGATCTGCCCGATCACGATGCGGCCGTCCGCGTCGGTGACGATCGGCGTCAGCCCCTTGCCCGACATCGTCTGGAGCGCGCCGGGTGCGGTGAAGCGCATCTCGGCCGGCGCTTCGGCGGGAACGGTGCGGAGCGGCTTGCCGGCCTCGCGATGGCGCTCCACGGTGAGCGGATGCTGCGGCGCGAGCAGGCGCTCGGGATCGGAGGGGGGGCGCAGGCCGATCGTCTTGATCCAGCCGGCATGGCCCGGGTCGCCGACCGTCTGCCATTTCGGCATGACGAGCAGGATCGGCTTGCCCTCGTGCCGGCGCAGCAGGTCGGAAAGATCGTCGGCCCCGCGCTCGGGGGTGGCGACGACCAGCGCCTCCTCGTCGTCGAGGCGGGAGAGGTCGCGCACGATCTCGGGCCGGCGGCCGGTCGCCTCGGCGAGCCGGACGAGGGCGCTGAAGCCGGTCGCCCCGTTGGACAAAGCGTGGCTGCCGCCGTTGCGTCCGGAGCGCAGGTCCGGCGCGTAGGCGCCGAGCACGAGCATGCCGACGAAGGCGAGGATCCCGACGACCGCGATCAGCCCGATCACCGCCGGATGAAAGGGGTTGTCGCCGCGTCTTCCGCTGCCGGCGTCGACGTCGCTCATGCCTTCCAGGCCCGCGGGAGGACGAAGTCGGCATAGGCGCCGCGCGCCGCGTCCCAATCGGCGGCGCCGACCGCGCGGCCGCCGAACAGGCTGCGCTCGACGCTCGCGGCGATGCCGGCGAAGAGGCCTCGTGCCGCCTCCGGGACGGCACCGGCGGCGGCGAGCTCCCGGCTGGTCAGCGCCGGACGGACGAGGCGCGGTCGCCGGCGGGCGATGTCCTCCACCGAACGCAGCAGCAGATGGTGGATCGCCTCGGCGTAGCGCCCCTCCCCGGCAAGGCGGTCGGCTTCCTCGAGCCAGGCGCGGGCGGGCGCTTCCTCGGGTCGCCACTCCTCGTCTTCGGCCGCGGCGACCGTTGCGAGGCGCCGGCGGCGATAGGGCCATTCCCATCGGGCGTGGCGCAGGCCCCGCCACAGGATGAGGAGGAGCGTGGCCGCGGCGAGCGCGATCACCGCCCAGAGGAAGATCTTCGCCCACGGCGCGTCGGGGAGGAAGGAATCGACCCAGCGGAAGAAGCGACCGACGGGCCGCAGCGCCTTGCCGAGGGCATGGAGGAAATGAAGCAGCCATTCCGGCGGCCGCGGCGGCTCGACTCGCTGGAGCTGGAACTGGACGTCCGGATCGGCGGTGAGGGCGCGGTGCGCGGCTTCCAGCTTGGCGGCGGCCGCCGCCTGCGCCTGCGCTTCCCCTGCCACCTCTCGTCCCCGCCAAGGCCCCTTGCGGCGCAGAGGTTTAGCCGAAGGCGTAAGGCGCGCAACGGCAAAATGGCGCTGGACACGGCCGAGCGGCTGCGCCAGCTTTCCGGCGTCATTGGCGGGGAGAGCGACATGGCCACGGCGGCGGCGGATGCGGGTGGGGCCCACGTTTCCATCGAGCGGGTGTTCGGCCGGGCCTTCGGTACGATCCGGGCCAATCCGGTCGCGACGCTTGGCATCTCCTTTCTGTTCAGTGCGGTGCCCACCGTCGCGCTCAACCTCGCCGTCCAGGGGCGGCAGGCGGAGCTTCTGGTGCGGGTCGGCGCCTGGGGCCTCATCGGCTTCGGCATCGCGATGGTAGTCGCTGGCATCGTCATCTCGGCGATCACGCAAGGGGCGCTGGTACGCGCCACCGCCGCCCACAGCCGCGGCCGTGAGTCGAGTTTCGTGGAGTCGGTCTCGGCGGGCCTTGCCGTCGTCATCCCGCTGTTCCTGACCAGTCTCCTCGCCGCGCTCGGCATCGGCGCGGCGATGATCCTGCTGATCGTGCCGGGCATCATGCTCTACTGCGCCTGGGTGGTGGCGACGCCGGCGGTGGTCGAGGAGCGGCTCTGGCCGTTCGCGGCGCTCGGGCGGAGCAGCGACCTCACCCGCGGCGCGCGTTGGAAGGTGTTCGCGATCCTGCTCATCCTGTTGGTCTGCTACTGGGTGCTGTCCGCCGTCGTGGCGGCGGTGTCGATGCAATTCTCCGGCGGCATGCAGGCGTTCACTGCCATGAACAGGTCGGGTCAGCTGCCTATCGCCTTCCTCGTCGTGAGCGGCGTCGTCCAAACCATCGTCGCCTGCGTGTGGGGCGTGTGCATCTCGTCGCTCTACATCGAACTGCGCGACTGGAAGGACGGGCCGCCGAGCGAGGCGCTGGCGGAGGTGTTCGCGTAGCGAAGTCGCTGCTAACGGCGCTCGCATGATCGCCTTACCGCTGCTCGCTCTGCTCACCGGGCCCGCCATTGCCCCGCCCGCTCATGCCGCGCCGGCGGCGCCGACCGCCGAAGCGTTGATGCGGGCGGACGACGAGGCCGTGCGGCGCGGCTTCACGAAGACCCGAAAAACGATCCCGCTCGCTTTCCAGGGAAGCTACCGCCGCACGCTGGCCGAATGCGGACAGGCGACCGATACCGCGCTCGCCATCGGTGCGACGAGCCTCTCCCTCCCCGGCAAGGACGCCGACGTGCAGGAAGTCCGGGTCGAAGGAACCCGCAAGATCGTCGTCACCTCGATCTACGAAGGCGGGGGTGAGGTCTGGGAGAAGAGCGAGACGCTGCTGCTGGGACGGGACGGGAAGAGCGTCGGCTTCCAGCTCGAGACGGGGCCGTATACGCGGGTGCGATGTCCCACACCCTGATTCCCCCGGGGAAAGCGGGAAGCCTAAGCGCCTGATTGCCCACGATCTTATGAGCGTGACTTTGTTCGTTCGAACGAACATAATCCGCGAATGATCTCCGCTCGCCTCCTCGACGTTGCCATCGACCGTTTTGGAGAAAGCGGGTTCGCTGGAGCCAGCACGCGCGAGATCGCGCGCGCCTCGGGAACGGCGATGTCGTCGATCACCTACCATTTCGGCGGCAAGGAAGGACTGTACCTTGCCGCTGCCGAGCATATCGCGGCGAAGATCGCCGAGCGGCAGATGCCGGCGCTGACGGCGGCGCAGGCGGCGGCGGAGGGGCCGCGCGACGCGGCGCTGGCCGCGGCGCTCGCGCTGCTGGACGGCTTCGCGCAAATGATGCTGCGGCCGGAATCGGCGCCCTGGGCGCGGTTCATCATGCGCGAGCAGCAGGCGCCGACCCAGGCATTCGAGCGGCTCTGGGCGAAGGGCATGAAGCCGATCGCCGGGACCTTCGTTCGCCTCGTCGCGCGCGCTCGTCCCGACCTCGCCGAGATCGAGGCGCGGGCGACGGCGCTCCTGCTGTTCGGCCAGGCGATGATCCTGCGCGGCGGCCGCGCCTCGGCATGCAAGCTGCTCGAGGTCGAGACGCTGGACGAGGAGACGGGTGCGCTGCTCCGCGCCCGCCTGCGCGCCAACGCCCTTTGCATCCTTTCGGAGACGAAGCGATGACCCGACGCCGCCTCATCCTCCTCGCGCTGGTCCTCGCGGTCGCGGTGGCGGCCCTCGCGACGCGCGGCTTCGGTCTGATCGCCAGGAAGGAGGAGGGGCCGCTCACCCTCCACGGCAATGTCGACATACGCGAGGTCGACCTCGCCTTCCGCGTGCCGGGTCGGATCGCGCGCATCGCCGTCGAGGAGGGGCAGAAGGTGCGGGCGGGGGACGAGCTCGCCGCGCTCGACACCGCGAGCCTCGAGGCGCGGATCGGCGAGGCGGGCGCGCAGGTCGAGCAGGCGCGGGCGCAGCTTGCGAAGGTCAGGAACGGCAACCGGCCGCAGGATATCGGCCAGGCGCGCGCCCGCGTCGCCGCGGCCTCCGCGGCGGCAAAGGCGGCGGAGGAGCAGTATCGGCGCCGCGCGGCACTGGTCGGGCCGGGGGCGATCAGCCGCGCCGTCTGGGACCAGACTGTCGCCGATCGCAACCGGGCGCGGGCCCAGCTTGCCGAGGCGCAGCAGGCGCTCTCCCTGGTGCGGACGGGCAGCCGGCCCGAGGACGTCGCCGCTGCCGGCGCCCAGCTCCGGGCGGCGGAGGCGGCCCGCACCAGCGCCGCGACGGACCTGAACGACACGCGCCTCCTCGCGCCACTGGACGCCGTGGTGGAGACGCGGGCGCAGGAGCCCGGCGCGATCGTCCAGGCCGGGCAGGCGGTGCTGACCCTGGCCATGCCACGGCCGCTCAGGGTCCGCGCCTATGTTTCGGAGCCCGACCTGTCGCGGATCGGCCCGGGCATGCCGGTCGAGGTGACGGCCGACGGCAATCCGCGCACCTACCGCGGCAATATCGGCTGGATCTCGCCCAAGGCTGAGTTCACGCCGCGCTCGGTCGAGACCGAGAATCTGCGCACCGACCTCGTCTACCGGCTGCGGATCGTGGTTGCCGATCCGGACGACGCGCTGCGCCAGGGCCAGCCGGTCACCATCCGCATCCCCCGCGCCCGGCCGAAGGCGCGGTGATGGACGGGCCGGTCGCCCGCGCCGACGGCATCGTCAAGCGGTTCGGCACCGGGGCACCGGCGCTCGACGGCGTGGCGATCGCGATTGCGCCGGGGCGGATCACCGGCCTCGTCGGGCCGGACGGCGCGGGCAAGACGACGCTCATCCGCCTGCTCGCCGGGCTCATGGCGGCCGATGCCGGCACCATCGAGGTGCTCGGGCGGGCGCCGGGCGATGCGCGCGATGCGATCGGCTACATGCCGCAGCGCTTCGGTCTGTACGAGGACCTCACCGTCCAGGAGAATCTCGATCTCTACGCAGAGCTGCGGGCGCTGCCGCGAAGCGAGCGGGCGGAGGTGTTCGGCAAGCTTCTCGAATTCACCGACCTCGCCCGCTTCCGTTCGCGTCTTGCCGGGCGCTTGTCCGGGGGCATGAAGCAGAAGCTCGGCCTCGCCTGCGCGCTGGTCAAGGCGCCGCGGCTGCTGCTGCTCGACGAGCCGGGCGTCGGCGTCGACCCGATCAGCCGGCGCGAGCTGTGGGCGATGGTCGGCGACCTCAAGCGCGAGGGGATCGGCGTCCTCTGGTCGACCGCCTATCTCGACGAGGCGGAGAAATGCGACTGCGTCTACCTCCTCAACGCCGGCAAGTTGCTGTTCGAGGGCCCGCCGGCGGCGCTGACCGGCCGGGTCGACGACCGCGTGATCCGGATCAGCGGCTTCGAGGAACGGCGCCGCCGCTTCCTCACCGAGGCGCTCGACCGGCCGGAGGTGATCGACGGCACCATCCAAGGGCGGAGCGTGCGGCTGCTGCTCCGGGAGGGGGCAAGCTTCCAGCCGCCGCCCCACGCGACGGTCGATCTGGCACCGCCGCGCTTCGAAGACGGCTTCGTCGAGATATTGGGCGGGGGCCCGACGGGGACCAGCCGGCTCGCGGAGCGCTATCGGACGATTCCGGAGACGGACCGGCCGGTGATCGAGGCGAAGGGGCTGACGAAGCGCTTCGGCGACTTCACCGCCGCCGAGGACATGCGCTTCGAGATTCCGCGCGGGCGGATCTTCGGCCTCCTCGGCCCCAACGGCGCGGGCAAGTCGACGACGTTCAAGATGCTGTGCGGCCTGCTGACGCCCACCGCCGGCACCGGCGCCGTCGCCGGCTTCGACCTGCGGAGCGCCGCGGCCGACGCGCGGGCCCAGCTCGGCTACATGGCGCAGAAATTCTCGCTCTACGGCAACCTTTCGGTGCGGCAGAATCTCGATTTCTTCGCCGGCGCCTATGAGCTGTCCCGCGCCGACGCCGCCCGCGCCATCGACGAGGCGCTCGACGTGTTCGAGTTGGAGCGGGTGGCGGGCCGGGACGCGGGGTCGCTGCCGCTTGGGTTCAAGCAACGCCTCGCCCTGGCCTGCGCGGTGCTCCACCAGCCACCCGTGCTGTTCCTCGACGAGCCGACGTCCGGCGTCGATCCGGTGATGCGGCGCGAATTCTGGACGCACATCAACGGCCTCGTCGAGAAGGGCGTGACGGTGCTCGTCACTACCCATTTCATGGACGAGGCGGAATATTGCGACGAGGTGACGCTCATCTACCGCGCCGTCCAGATCGCCACCGGCACGCCGGACGATCTGAAGGCCGACGCGGCGACGCTCGCCGGCCTCGACGATCCGACGATGGAGGAGGCCTTCATCGCGCTGATCGAGGAGCATGATCGCGCCCACGGCGTGCGGGCGGAGGCGGCATGAGGCTCCGCGACGCCGCCCTCGACGCGCGGTGCCTCCGCGCGCTCATTGCCAAGGAGCTGGCGCAGATCGCGCGCGACCCCTCGACCTTCCTCATCGCCTTCGCGCTGCCGTTGTTGCTGCTCTTCCTGTTCGGCTATGCGGTGTCGCTCGACACGACGCGGACGCGGATCGCCGTCGTGGTGCAGGACGACAGCGCGCCGGCGCTCCGCCTCGCCGAGTCGTACCGCCGCTCGCCTTATTTCGAGGTGACGATGGCGCGCTCGCTCGCGTCCGTCAGGGGCATGATGGTCGACGGCAGCGCGCGCGGTGTCGTCGTCATCCCGCAAGGGTTCGGCGAGGGCGTCAAGCGGCGGGCGCCGCCGCCCATCCAGGTAATCACCGACGGCTCGCAGCCGAACACCGCGAGCTTCGTCGGCACCTACGCGGAAGGCGTGCGGCAGAGCTGGGCGGCGGCGGAAGGGCTCGGCCCCGCGCCCGCCGCAACCGGCCCGCCGATCGCCCTCTCGCCGCGCTTCTGGTTCAACCCCGACCTCCGGAGCCGCTATTTCCTCGTCCCGGGCTCGATCGCCATCGTCATGACGATGATCGGGACGCTGCTCACCGCGCTCGTCGTCGCGCGCGAGTGGGAGCGCGGCACGATGGAAGCGATGATGGCGACGCCGATCTCGATGGCCGAGTTCATCGCCTCCAAGGTCATCCCCTATTTCCTCCTGGCCATGGCCTCGATGGCGCTGTGCACCCTTCTCGCCGTTTTCGCCTTCGGCGTGCCGTTCCGCGGCTCGATCCTCGCGCTGCTCGCCGTCGCATCGGCGTTTCTGATGCCGGCACTCGGGCTAGGCCTGTTCATCTCCGCTTCGACCAAGAACCAGTTCGTCGCCAGCCAGATCGCGCTGCTCACCGCCTTCCTGCCCACCTTCCTGCTCTCCGGCTTCATCTTCGAGATCGGCTCGATGCCGTTGCCGATCCGGATCATCACCTATGCGGTGCCGGCCCGCTATCTCATCCCGTCGCTCCAGACGGTGTTCCTCGCCGGCGACTATTGGGGGCTGCTGCTCCCGAACATCGGCATCATGCTCGGCTTCGGCTTCCTGTTCTTCGCCCTGTCGTTCCGCGTCACGCGCCGGAGCCTCGACTGATGCGGCGCCTCCGCGCCATGATCGTGAAGGAAATCTGGGCGGTGCTGCGCGACCCGAGGACCCGCATCGTCCTGGTCGTGCCGCCCTTCCTCCAGCTCTTCATCTTCGCCTTCGCGACGACGCTCGACGTCAGGAACGCCGAGCTGGCGGTGCTCGACCGCAGCGGCGGCCGGGCGGCGGTGGAGCTCATCCAGCGGATCGAGGGAAGCCCCAACGTGCGCCGCGTCCGCCGTCTTGCCTCGGAACGCGCGCTTGCCGAGGCGATCGACGACGAGCAGGCGATCGCCGCGCTCGTCATTCCCGAAGGCTTCGCTCGCGACGTCGCGGCGGGACGGCCGGCGACGGCCGGCCTCGTCCTCGACGGGCGCCGTTCCAACGCCGCGCAGATCCTCGCCGGCTACGTCCAGCAGATCGCCCTCGGCCTCGGCGCGGAGCTCAAGCCGCGGATCGCCCGCGCCGCCGGCGCCTCGGAGGTGACGGCGTGGTACAATCCGGCGCTCGATTATATCTGGTTCACCCTACCGTCGCTGATCGCGATCATCGTCTCGGTCGCCGGTCTCGCCATCACCTCGCAGACGGTCGCGCGCGAGCGCGAGCTGGGCACGTTCGACCAGCTGATGGTCTCTCCGCTCCGCGTCCACGAGATCCTGATCGGCAAGATGGTGCCGCCTTTCCTGGTCGGGACGCTGAACGGAACCCTCTACATGGTGGCGGCGCGGGTCGTGTTCGGGGTGCCGTTCACGGGGTCGCTGCTGCTCTTCTACCCGGCCTTGTGGATCTACATGCTGGCGCTGATCGGCGTGGGGATGCTCGTCTCGGCGGCGTCGCAGACGCAGCAGCAGGCCTTCCTCGGCTCGTTCCTGGCGACCACGCCGCTCATCCTCCTTTCGGGCTATGCGAGTCCGATCGACAACATGCCGGGCTGGCTGCAGGTCGTCACCTACGCCGACCCGGCCCGATACTTTCTGGTCATCGACCAAGGGCTGTTCCTGAAGGCGATGCCGGCCTCGGTCGTGCTGCAGCAGCTCTGGCCGCTCGCCCTCATCGCCTGCGTCACCTTGAGCGCCGCGGCGTGGCTGTTCCGCGCCCGCATGGAGTGAAGACGATGCGCCGCCTCCCCCTCTTCCTCGCGTTCGTGCTGACCGGCTGCACCGTCGGCCCGAACTATCATCGGCCGCAGGCGAAGGTCGGTTCCGACTGGATCGAGGCCGGCACCCCGGGCCCCGTCGACCGGCAATGGTGGGAAAGGTTCAACGACCCGCAACTGACGGCGCTGGTGAACCGCGCGCTTGCGTCGGGCCCGGACCTGGCGGAAGCGCGCGCGCGGCTCGCCGAGGCGCGGGCGAACCGCGAGGCGGCGCAGGGCGGGCGGCTCCCCGCCGTCGCCGCGCGCGGCAGCGGGACGGAGAATGTCGTCAGCGAGAACGGCCAGATCCCGGTCGCGAAGATCCCCGCCTTCCCCCGCAGCTTCAGCCTGTTCGACATCGGCTTCGATGCGAGCTGGGAGCTCGACTTCTGGGGCCGCCGCACCCGCCAGGTCGAGGCGGCGGCGGCGCGCGAGGACGCCGCCTTGTTCGCCCGGCGCGACGTCATGCTGACGCTGATCGCCGAAGTCGCGCGCAACTACGTGGACCTGCGCGCGGGCCAGGCGGATGTCGCCGCGCTGGTCGAGACGGCCGCCGCCGACGCCGAGCTGGTACGGCTCGGACGGTTACGGCTCCGCGCCGGCGAGATTTCGCAGCTCGACCAGGACAAGGCGGAGGCGGCGGCGAGGGCCAGTGCCGCCCTGGTGCCCGAGGCAAGGGCGCGCGCGGCGGCCGCCGCGTACCGGATCGCAACCCTGGTCGGGGCGCCGCCGGACGAGGTGGTGCCGCCCCTTCTCGCCCCGGCGATCCTGCCCGCCGCGCCGGACGCGATCCTGGTCGGCGTGCGGTCGGAGCTGCTCACCCGTCGCCCCGACGTCGCCCGCGCGGAACGCGATCTCGCCGCCGCCACCGCCGACATCGGGGTCGCCAAGGCCGACCTCTTCCCGCGCTTCAGCCTGCTCGGCAGCCTCGGCCAGCAGGCGCAGAATCCGGCCGACCTTCTCTCGACGCACTCGGCCCGGCTGCAGATCGGGCCCAGCTTTTCCTGGCCGATCTTCTCCGGCGGCACGATCCGTGCCCAGATCCGCGCCGCCGATGCGCGCGCGCAGGCCGCGGCGGCGCGGTACGAAAAGGCGGTGATCGCCGCGCTTTCCGACAGCGAGTCAGCGATCAATCGCTTCCTCAACGCGCGGGAGGCTCTCGCCGATGCCGAAGCCTCGCTCGCCGGGGAGCGGGCGGCATTTGCGCTGACGGAGCGCCGCGCCCGCGCCGGCGAGGACGATCGCCTCGCGCTGGCCCGCGCCGCCCAAGCCACGACGGCCGCCCAGCGCCGCCGTGACCAGGCCGCGGCGGCGAAGGCACAGGCGGCCGTCGGGCTTTACAAGGCGCTTGGCGGAGGGTGGCGCGATGAGGGCTCGCCAGTTTCAAAATGAGACGGTAAAGCAACGAGATGGCAGACGCAGAGACGAAACCCCTCGCCGCGCGGGAGCGCGACCTGTTCGAGTCGATCCGGCATACGCCGATGGCGATGCTGATCACCAACCCGCGCCTTCCGGACAATCCAATCGTCGCCGCGAACGCTGCCTTTTGCGCGCTCACGGGGTACCCGGAGACCGAAATCCTTGGCCGCAATTGCCGCTTCCTCACCGGGCGCGAGACCGATCCGGCCTGCTCGGCCATACTTCGCGACGCAATCGCGGCGGGCCGCCCGGCGCTGACCGAGATCGTCAATTATCGGAAGGACGGCTCGCCGTTCCGGAACGCGGTGATGATTGCGCCCGTCGCCGGCACGGGCGGGCGGCCCGATTACTTCATCGGATCCCAGGTCGAGGTGCCCGCGGAGGCGGCGGTCGACGGCGGCGTCCGGCGCGAGCGGGCGCGGGCGCTGACCCGCAAGCTCACCCCCCGGCAGAGCCAGGTGCTCCGGGAAATGGCGCTCGGCTACCGCAACAAGCAGATCGCCGCCCGCCTCGGCATCGACGAGAAGACGGTGAAGATGCACCGCGCCGCGATGCTCGACCGGCTCGGCGCGCCGACCTCGGCCGACGCCATCCGCATCGGCGTGGAGGCGGGGCTCTGAAGCTCGGGGGACAGTCTATTGACTGTCCCCGTTGAGGCGCCGGAGGGGGACAGCCAATAGGCTGTCCCCGGTACCGTCATCGCGTCATCCGGTATGGCGTGAAGTTGCCGAGGACGCAGACGGGGCCGGGGATGCTCATGCCGGGCGACACGGAGCGGACATGGTCGCCGCGGCAGTAGCGGCCGCCCCAGGTCTCGGTGACCAGGGTCGCGCTCGGATCGAGGCCGGGGCAGGGCGCTTCCAGTCGGTTGATCCAGGTGGTGCGGCCGACCTCCACCGCCAGCGTCCGGGGGTCGAGGACGTGGAGCGACTGCTGCGCGTCCAGCGGCACGCAGCTCTCCGGCGGGCCGGCCGTGCGTCCGGCCGTCGCGGCGGCGAATTCGTCGCGGGCCGGCTGCGCCGCGGTGCAGGCCGCGAGGGCGAGGAGGAAAGGCAGGGCGCGCATCGCGCTGCTCAACGCGCCGCCGCGCCGGAGGATGCGCCGTCGAGGCGGCGGCCGAGGCCGACGAAGAAGTAGATAAGCGCGGGCACCAGCACCAGCGAGAGCACGACTTTGGCCAGCATCTGGCCGAGCATGAGGTCGAGGATCGGCCGCTCGCCGTAGAAGGAGATGGTGATGAACAGCAACGTGTCGACGATCTGCGAGGCGACGCTCGCCACCATCGCGCGCAACCACAACAGCCGCGAGCCTTCGCTGCCGGCGAGCTTCGAGAAGATGAGGACGTTCAACGTCTGCGAGGTGCCGTAGGCGATGAGGCCGGCCAGCATCATCCGCGCGCCCTGGCCGAGGATGATAGGGAAGGCCGCCTTGGCGGGCTCGTACATCCCTGGATCGGTGGGCAGCGTAAGGACCAGCTGGATGAGGGCCATCGACACGATCAGCGGCACGAAGCCGAAGCGGACCAGCCGGTCGGCGGTGGCGCGGCCGTGCAGCTCGGCGATGGTGCTGGCGAGGACGACGAGCAGGATGAACCCGAAGATCCCCGCCTCGACCGCCAGGGGCCCCATGGCGACCTGCTTCGCGCCGAGCACGCCGGCGATGCAGACCATGCCGCCGTAGAAGATCGAGAAGGCGAAGAGCGACAGCGGCACGGCGCGCGGCGGTGAGGTTTCCATGGGGATGGGTGCGTAACGGGTTTCGCCCCGGCCAAAAAGGGCTTTCCGTCGCAGCGCTTTGCCGTCATCAGTGCGGCCCGTGACCCAAGCCCGCCTGAACGTCCTCGCGATCGGCGATGCGATCGTGGACGTGATCGCCTCGACCGACGACGACTTCCTCACCGCCGAAGGGCTGGTGAAGGGCTCGATGCGCCTGATCGACGCCGAGGAGGCGACGCGGCTCTATGCGCATATGGGCCAGGCGCGCGAGACTAGCGGCGGCTCGGCGGCGAACACGATGGCCGGAATCGCCGCGATGGGCGGTCGCGCGGGGTTCGTCGGTCAGGTCGCGGCCGACCAGCTGGGCGAGATTTTCGCCCACGACATCCACGCGCTGGGTGTCGAATATGAGACGAGGCCGCTCGATTCGGCGGCGCCCACCGGCCGCTGCCTGATCCTCGTCACGCCGGATGGGCAGCGGACGATGAACACGTTCGCCGGCGCCTCGCACCAGCTGTCGGCCGACGCGCTCGATCCCGCGCAGATCGCCGACGCCGCCATCCTCTACCTCGAGGCCTATCTGTGGGTCCCGGACGGGCCGCGGGCGGCGATGCTGAAGGCGATCGAGATCGCCAAGGCCGCCGGCCGCAAGGTGGCGCTGACCCTTTCGGACATCGCCTGCATCGACAAGCGCCGCGACAGCTTCGTCGAGCTGATCAGGAACGACGGTCTGGACCTGCTCTTCGCCAACGAGGCGGAGATCCTGTCGTTGACGGGGGAAAGCGACTTCGACCGCGCCGTCGCCGTGTTCGCCGACAAGGTGCCGCTGCTCGTCGTCACCTGCAGCGAAAAGGGCGCCGTCGCGATCGAGAGCGGTCGGCGCGTGCACGTGCCGGCGGCGCGGGTCGAGAAGGTGGTGGACACGACCGGCGCCGGCGACCTGTTCGCGGCCGGCTTCCTGTTCGGCCAGGCGGGGGAGCGGCCGCTCGAGGACTGCCTGCGCCTCGGCTCGCTCTGCGCGGCGGAGATCATCTCCCATTTCGGCGCCCGCCCGGAGGCGGATCTGAAGGCGTTGGTGAAGTGAGGCGCGGGCGCACCTGTTGCTCCCCGGAACGGGGAGGAGCAAGATGAAAAACCTCGCCGTCTATTGCGGGTCCTCGATGGGGACCGATCCCGCCTTCGCCGACACGGCGCGCGCGCTCGGGGAGGAGATGGCGCGGCGGGGGATCGCATTGGTCTACGGCGGCGGTCATCGCGGGCTGATGGGCGTGGTCGCCGATGCCGTGCTCGGGGCCGGTGGCGAGGCCTATGGCGTGATCCCGCAGGCCTTGGTCGACCTGGAGGTCGCGCATACCGGTCTCACCGAGCTGCACACCGTCTCGAACATGCACGAGCGCAAGGCGAAGATGACGGAGCTCACCGACGCCTTCGTCGCTCTGCCCGGCGGCATCGGCACCTTCGACGAATTGTTCGAGGCCTGGACCTGGAACGCGCTCGGCTACCATGCCAAGCCGTTCGCCTTGCTCGACGTCTCGGGATTCTGGGACGGGCTGGTCGACTTCCTTGACCACACGACGCGGAGCGGGTTCATGTCGCAGGCGCGGCGCGATCAGCTGATCGTCGCCGCCGATATAGGGGAAGCGCTCGACCGGCTCGCTGCGGCCGCGGGGACGCGCGAACGCGGCATGGTCTGGTGAGAGCATAAGGGGGAGGGGAATGAACCATCTGATCGGTATCGCCGGGATCGCGGCGATCCTCCTCATTGCCTTCCTGCTGTCGTCGAACCGACGCGCGATCCGCATCCGCGTCGTCGCCTCGGCCTTCGCGCTGCAGGCGGGCATCGCCGTGCTGGTGCTCTACACGAGCTGGGGCAAGGCCGGCATCGAGCAGCTCTCCGGGGGCGTCTCCAACCTGCTCGGCTATGCCAACAAGGGCACCGAATTCCTGTTCGGCCCGGAGGACAAGAACCCGCTCGCCCACACCTTCGCGCTGGGCGCGCTGCCGGTGATCATCTTCTTCGCGTCCATCGTGGCCATTCTCTACTATCTCGGGGTCATGCAGCGCATCGTCCGCTGGGTCGGCGGCGCGATCGGCTGGATCACCGGCATCGGCCGGGTCGAATCGCTGTCCGCGGCGGCGAACATCTTCGTCGGCCAGAGCGAGTCGCCGCTGGTCGTGCGGCCCTATCTCGCCGGGCTGACGCCGGCGCAGCTGTTCACGGTGATGACGGTCGGCATGGCGGGCGTGGCGGGAACGATCCTGCTCGCCTACGCCCAGCTGCTCGGCGCCCAGGCGCTGCCCTTCCTGCTCGCGGCCGCGTTCATGTCCGCGCCGGGCGGCATCCTCATGGCCAAGATCATGCAGCCGGACGAACCGCCGGCGGACGAGCTGCCGCTCGAAGGCGCCGCGCCGGCGCCCGAGCAGGTCGACGTCGCCGAAACATTCGAAGAGGGCGAGCGGCCGGCCAATATCATCATGGCCGCCGCCCAGGGCGCACAGACCGGCGTGCGGCTGGCCGTGGCCGTCGGAGCGATGGTGCTCGCCTTCGTCGCCCTGGTCGCCCTCGCCAACGGGCTGCTCACCGGCATCGGCAACTGGTTCCACGTGAAGGATCTCAGCTTCCAGGCGATCGTCGGCGCCGTGTTCAAGCCGATCATGTTCCTGATCGGCATCCCCTGGAACGAGGCCGGCGCCGCGGGCGGGCTGTTCGGCACGAAGGTCGTCCTCAACGAGTTCGTCGCCTTCATCGACCTCGGCAACCCGGCGAGCCCGGCCGCGGTGCTGAGTCCGCGCAGCCGCGCCATCGTCACCTTCGCGCTGTGCGGCTTCGCCAATTTCAGCTCGATCGCGATCCAGATGGCGGTGACCGGCGGCCTCGCCCCGAGCCAGCGGCCGGTCATCGCCCGCCTCGGCATCAAGGCGCTGATCGCCGGCTCGCTCGCCAACCTGATGAGCGCGGCGCTCGCGGGATTGCTTCTCCCGGGTTGAGCGCCGCAGCTTCCGGCTCTAAGCCCGCGCGCTTTCGATTCGGACGCGGCCGCAGCGATTGGCGGCACCACCCCCTTTTGCAGTAGAATGAAGCCATGAACGATCTCGTCACCCCCAAGCGCGTCTTCCATCCCGCCCGCGAGGATGCGGAAGTCGCCAACCGCCCGACCGAGGCGCCGCAGACCCAGCACGCCGCCTACCGCCTCGCCTTCCAGGACATGGACTTCCTGTTGCGCGAGGACTTGAGGCCGGTCCGCTTCCAGCTCGAGCTGCTGAAGCCCGAGCTGCTGCTGGACGAGGCGAATATCGAATCGACTTTCGTCTTCTACGGCTCGGCCCGGATTCCCGAGCCGGACAAGGCCGAGGCGCTGATCGCCAATGCCGCCACCGACTATCAGCGCCTCGTCGCCGAGCGGCTCCGCGCAAAGGCGAAATATTATGACGAGGCGCGGCGCCTCGCCCGGATCGTCAGCCGCGTCGAGCCGACCGACGACGGCAAGCGCCAGTTCGTCGTCTGCTCGGGCGGCGGGCCGTCCATCATGGAAGCGGCGAATCGCGGCGCCTGCGACGAGGGACAGGAATCGGTCGGCCTCAACATCGTGCTCCGCCACGAGCAGATGCCGAACCCCTATGTGACGCCGGCCCTGTCCTTCCAGTTCCACTATTTCGCGCTGAGGAAGATGCACTTCCTGCTCCGCGCCCGCGCCGTCGCGGTCTTCCCCGGCGGCTACGGCACGTTCGACGAGATGTTCGAGCTGCTGACCCTCATCCAGACGGGCAAGGTGAAGCCGCTCCCGATCGTCCTGTTCGGCCGCGAATTCTGGGAGCGGGTGGTGAACTGGGAGGCGCTGGCCGAGGAGGGCGTGATCAACCTCGACGACCTCGACCTGTTCAAGTTCGTCGAAAGCGCCGAGGAGGCGTGGGACCATGTCCGCGCCTACTGGTCCGAGCAGGGCGAGACCCTGGTCGCCGCCTGATCCGCATTTGCCCTTAGTTGGCTTCGAGGAGCCGGAGGTCTAAACCCGCCTTATGGACATGCCCACCACCCGCAAGGTCGCCTCGGTCTCGTTGAAGGCGTCGGAGACCGACCCCGAAGGCTTCGCCGAGGAGCTTGGCACCTCGTTCGAACGCTACGGCTTCGCGATCATCGCCGACCACGGCATTCCCGCCGACCTCATCGCGCGGGCGGAGGAGAAGGCGAAGGCCTTCTTCGCGCTGCCGGAAGACGTGAAGCGCGGCTACAAGATCGAGGGCGGGGGCGGCGCGCGCGGCTACACGCCGTTCGGCATCGAGACCGCCAAGGGCGCGACCGCCTACGACCTCAAGGAATTCTGGCACGTCGGCCGCGAGCTGCCGCCGGGCCACCCTTATGCCGAGGTGATGGCGCCCAACGTCTGGCCGGAGGAGGTGCAGTCGTTCCGCGACACCTTCCTCGAGCTGTTCGCCGCCTTCGACACGGCCGGCCTCCGGATCCTCGCGGCGATCGCCCGCCACCTCGGCCTGCCGCAGGATTATTTCGTGGACCCGGTGAAGGACGGCAATTCGGTCCTCCGGCTGCTCCATTATCCGCCGATTCCGGGCGACGGGCCGAACGTCCGCGCCGGCGCGCACGAGGACATCAATACCATCACCCTGCTGCTCGGCGCCGAGGAAGCGGGGCTCCAGCTGCTCGACCGCGACGGCAACTGGCTGCCGGTGACGCCGAACGAGGGCGAGCTCGCGGTCAATATCGGCGACATGCTCCAGCGCCTCACCAACAACGTGCTGCGCTCGACCACCCACCGGGTCGTCAACCCGCCGCCCGAGCGGCGCGGGATGTCGCGCTACTCGATGCCCTTCTTCCTCCACTTCCGGCCGGACTTCCTGATCGAGACGCTGCCGAGCTGCATCACGCCCGAGCGGCCGAACCTCTACCCTGAGCCGATCACGGCCCACGACTACCTCCTGGAGCGGCTCAGGGAGATCAAATTGGTCTAAAGCTCCTCCCCGGGACGGGGAGGGGCTTTAGCCCGCATCCTTCAAATTGGCCGGACCGAAGCCGTGCGGGATGAGGTCGGAAATGCGGTCCACCCGCGTCTCGGTCCCGTCCCCGTTCGCCGAGATCACCTCCACATCCGTCCCGGCCAGCTGCGCCGCCTCGAGGATCGACTGGCGGCAGCCGCCGCAGGAGGTGACGACCGAATCGCCTCTCAACTCGGCGCCGAGGACGTGGCCGCCGGCGACGGCGATGCGCGCGATCTTGTCGAGGCCGAACGCCGCCTGCGCGGCGGTCAACGCGGCGATCTCGCCGCAGACGCCGAGCCGGTAGCAGGCATTCTCCATGTTCGCCCCGACGGCCACCTCGCCATCGATCGATTCGATCGCGCAGCCGACGGAGAAGCGGGAATAAGGGGCGTAGGCGCGGAGCGCCGCCGCGCGGGCGCGTTCGACGAGGGAAGGGATGTCGCTCATCGCGCCGTCATAGCCCCGCAATAGCGAAAGCGTAACTGGCGCCGCGCGCCGTTGCCGCTAGGGTGCGCCGCGCCCGCCGGCGCGATTCGGGGCCGTGCCGCCGCGGGCGCGTGGTCCGTTCGTTCGTGAGGAGCCCGTTCGATGTCCCGCCTGCCCGCCCTCCTCGCCGCCGCCGCGGTCCTCTCCAGCCTTGCCGTGCCCGCGCCGGCGCTCGCCTGGGGCCGCACCGGCCACCGCGTCATCGCCGCCATTGCCAGCGAGAATGTGAGCGGCCTCACCCGCGCCAACATCCGCGCCATCCTCGGCACCGAAAGCCTGGACGAGGCTGCGACCTGGCCGGACGAGATGCGCTCCGACCCCGATCCCTTCTGGCAGAAGACCGCGACGCCCTGGCATTATGTCACCGTCGCCGGCCACGAATATGACGTCGCGCCGCCCGAGGGCGACGCGTTGACGGCGCTACGCCGCTTCACCGCCGTGTTGCGGGACCCGGCGGCGTCCCTCAAGGACCGCCAGCTGGCGCTGCGCTTCGTCGTTCACCTCGTCGGCGACCTCCACCAGCCGCTCCATGCCGGCAACGGCACCGACAAGGGCGGCAACGAGGTCAAGGTGACGTTCGACGGGCGCCCGACCAACCTCCATTCGGTGTGGGACTCGGGGCTGGTCGACGAGGAGCAATTGTCGTTCAGCGAATATGCGGCGCGGCTGGAGCGCCGGACGACGCCCGAGGAGGTCGTCGCCTGGTGGGACGCGGACCCCCGCGACTGGGTGCGCGAGAGCGCGACGATCCGCGACACGATCTACCCGAAGGATCCGAAGCTCGGCTGGGATTATTCCTTCCGCATGCAGCCGATCGTGAAGCGCCGCCTCGCCCAGGGCGGCGTCAGGCTGGCGGCCTATCTCGACTGGGTCTTCGCCAAGGCGCAGGCGCCCGAGGCGGGGCCGCAAAGGACGCGGCGGCACGGATAGTTCCGCGCTCGGGGACAGTCTATCTGACTGTCCCCCGTTAGGCGGCCGTAGCGGGGACAGCCAATAGGCTGTCCCCGATCGTTCGAGTTCACCTGAACGGCGGCTCGTCGAAGCTGCGGAGCTTGCGCGAGTGGAGGTTGGCGCCGTCTTCCTTGAGGAGCCGGAGCGCCTCGATGCCGATCCTGAGGTGCTGGCTGATCGCCCGCTCGTAGAAGGCGTTCGCCTGGCCGGGCAGCTTGATCTCGCCGTGGAGCGGCTTGTCGGAGACGCACAGCAAGGTGCCGTAGGGAACGCGGAAGCGATAGCCTTGGGCGGCGACGGTCGCCGATTCCATGTCGATGGCGACGGCGCGCGACTGGTTGAAGCGCACCGCCGACTGGCTGTAGCGCAGCTCCCAGTTGCGGTCGTCCGTGGTGACGACCGTGCCGGTGCGCAGCCGGCGCTTGAGGCTCTGCGGCTCCTCGCCGGTCACCTGTGCGGCGGCGTCGAACAGCGCCTGCTGGACCTCGGCGATGGCCGGCAGCGGGATCTCGGTCGGCAGCACGTCGTCCAGGACATGGTCGTCGCGCAGATAGGCATGGGCGAGGACATAGTCGCCGATCGTCTGGCTCGGCCTCAGGCCGCCGCAATGGCCGATCATCAGCCATGCCTCGGGCCGCATCACGGCGAGATGGTCGCACACCGTCTTCGCGTTGGAGGGGCCGACGCCGATATTGACGAGCGTGATCCCGCCGCCATTCGGCGCGATGAGGTGGTAAGCCGGCATCTGGTGCCGGCGCCAGCCGCCTTCCGTGACCTTGGCGACCGCGTCCGGCGTGTCGGCGGTGACGAACACCCCGCCGGCGGCGGAGAGGGCTTCATAGGGGCTTCCCTCGCGTTGCAGCTCCTCGACCGACCAGCGCACGAACTCGTCGACGTACCGGACGTAATTGGTGAACAGCAGGTAGCGCTGGGTATGCTCGGAGGGCGTGCCCGTATAGTGGCGGAGGCGCGCGAGACTGAAATCGACCCGCGGCCCGTCGAACAGCGACAGCGGGCGGCTCGGCCGCAGCGCGTGGTCCCACGTTCCGTCGGCGATCTCGTCGCCGATATGGGCGAGCTCGGTGGTCGGGAACCAGCGGCCGAGATCGGCGGCAAGGGCACCGTCGAGGCGCAGGTCGTCGGTGCCGTCGAGCACATAGGGATAGGGGATCTCGCTCGCGGAGCGGCCGACCGACAGCTCGACGTCGTAATCGCAGGTGAGCAGCTCGAGCTGCTCGGTCAGGTATTTCCGGAACAGGCGCGGCTTGGCGATGCTCGTCGCGTAGCGGCCGGGACGGTTGAGGCGGCCGTAGGCGCGGGTCGGGAAAGCCGTCGGCGTCAGGTTGCGATAGTCGACGCGCAGCTCGGGATAGGCGAACAAGCCCTTGGCCCGCGCCTGCGGATCGGGGCGGACGCCCTCGCTCAGGTAGCGGGCGAGCGCCGTGCGGAGGGCGGCGGTCGACTCTTCGGCGATGCTCGCCAGCTGGTCGATCAGGGCGGGAATGTCGTGGCGGCTGCTCATCGCGCGGCCTCGCCGCGGCCGGGGCCGGCGCGGCGCCGGCGGGGGGTCTCGTTCCTTGTCATCCCGGCTCCTTAAGCGAGATGGGGCCGACCCGGAAGCGTCGGCGGGCCGGCGCAACCGTGGCGAATCGGCAACGGTGCCGCGAGAAATGTCGCGCTCATCTTCGACTCGTCGGCTGGTTCAGGCGCCGCACCTTGGTGCGATGGCGCGGCTCGGCTATCGGAGACGAGAAGCGATTCTTGCGGGGGAGCGCTTCCATAACAGCATCGGTCAGGAATCCCGGCCGCCGTCGCGCGGACGTTCTTCCGGACGAAACACGATTGCAACACAGCTGGTGCAGGGCGTCCCGCGACGTCCAGGCAAGGGGTTGAGGCAAAATGAAAAAGTTCACACTTCTGTGCGCGACGAGCGCGCTCGTCATTCCGGGTGCCGCCTTCGCGCAGTCGACCGGCACGGCGGAAATGGAAAAGGACGCCATCGTCATCACCGGGACGCGCACGAAGTCGGTGGGCGGCGTCGAGGTTCCCCCGACCACCAAGACCCGCGAAGTGCTGAACTCCGAGTTCATCCAGCGCCAGGTTCCCGGCCAGTCGATCAACGAGGTGATCAACCAGCTGCCGGGCGTCAGCTTCACCAACAACGACCCGTTCGGCTCGGCCGGCGGCTCGCTGATCATCCGCGGCTTCGACAACAGCCGCATCGCCGAGACGTTCGACGGCATGCCCCTCAACGACACCGGCAACTACGCGATCTTCTCGAACCAGATGCTCGATTCCGAGCTGATCGAGCAGGTCAACGTCAGCCTCGGCTCGACCGACGTCGACAGCCCGACCGCCGCGGCGACGGGCAGCACCGTGAACTACCGTTCGCGTCGTCCGTACGAGCAGTTCACCGCCCGCATCCAGGGCTCCTACGGCTGGTTCGACGGCGGCGACTATTTCCGCACCTTCGGCGTCGTCGACACCGGCAACCTGACCTCGTTCGGCACCCGCGCCTGGGGTTCGGCGAGCATGGCCACCAACGACAACGTCTACGGTCACCGCGGCAAGATCTACAAGCAGCAGTACAATGCGGTGCTCTACCAGCCGCTCGCCCACAATGGCGACTTCATCATGCTGGGCGTCCACTACAACCAGAACCGCAACAACTTCTTCGGCTCGATCCCGCTGCGGACCGATCCGTTCACGGTCGTCGGCTGCGACCCGAGCAAGACGACCTGCGTCGCCCGCGTAGTCGGCTCGGACACCAGCAACCGGTTCCCGCTGACCAAGGCGGAGCGCAACTACACGGTCGCGCGCTGCACCATCAATACCGTGGCGCGGCCCGGCCTGGCCGACGCGGCCAATGGCTGCGGCAGCGCCTTCGAGGAGCGCCTGAACCCGTCCGACACCGGCAACGTGCGCGCCCAGTCGCGCTTCACGCTGGCGGACCATCTCGTCCTTACCATCGACCCGAGCTTCCAGTGGGTGAAGGCGAATGGCGGCGGCACTGTCGTCGCCCAGGAAGGCCTGCGCGACGTCAATCCGGCGGGCGGCACCGCCACGCCGAACCAGTGCGTCGCGGCGACCCCGCCGGCGAACACGAGCTGCCAGATCGGCTATCTCGGCGGCACGCCCTATTTCGGCCGTGACCTCAACGGCGATGGCGACCGGCTCGACACCGTCCGCCTGCTCGCGCCGAGCCAGACCCGCACCAACCGCTGGGGCGTCAACGCGTCGCTGCGCTACGACATCACCGAGACGCAGACGGTCCGCGTCATCGCATCCTACGACCGCGGCCTGCACCGCCAGACCGGCGAGACCGGCCTCCTGGAGATTAACGGCGAGCCGTTCCAGGCCTTCCCGGTCAACGATCCGGTCATCGCCGCCAACGGCGACGTGCTGGAGAAGCGCGATCGTAAGTCGATCGCCATCCTCGAGCAGGTCGGCGCCGAATATCGCGGCGAGTTCTTCGACCGTCGCCTGACCGTCAACCTCGGCGTTCGCGCTCCGCACTTCATTCGCGACCTCACCAACAATTGCCTCACCTCGAGCGCGAGCGGCTTCGTCGAGTGCTTCGGCCAGAACAGCGCCGGCCTCGCCGCCTACCAGCAGTTCAACCCGACGGTGAAGGTCGCCGGCGTCGACCAGCCGGTCCAGGGCCCGCAGCACCGCCGCCTTACCTACAATGCGGTCCTGCCCAACGTCGGCCTGCTGTTCGATCTCGGCAACAATGCGTCGATCTTCGCGAACTATTCGCGCGGCCTGCAGGTGCCGAGCACCGACAATCTCTACAACAACTTCTTCTTCGCCATCAGCAATCCGCGCGCGAAGCCGAAGCCGGAGACCACCGACAACTTCGACATCGGCGCGCGCTACCGGTCGAGCAAGCTGATCGCCCAGGCCTCCTTCTGGTACACGATCTTCCAGAACCGGCTGGCTTCGGCCTACGACCCCGACCTCGACCAGAACGTGTTCCGGAACCTCGGCACCGTCCACAAGTACGGCGTCGACGCGAGCATGTCGTACCAGGTGATCCCGCAGCTCCAGTTCTACGTCTACGGCTCGTATCTCTGGTCGCGGATCCAGAGCAACGTCGCCGCCGGCGAGTGCAACGGGACTCTGGTAAGCCCCACCTGCCCGGCCGGCACCGCCGCGGGCACGCCGATCTACGCGTTGACCCAGGGGCACCGGGAATCGGGCGCTCCGGTCTACACGTTCGGCGCCGCCGTCCAGGCCAATCTCGGCCCGCTCGAGCTGCGCCTGCAGGCGAAGCGCACCGGCCCGCGCTACGTCAACGACATCAACCAGCCGCTCATCCTGTGCAGCGCGGCGTTCCAGAACGTCCTCGACTGCCCGTCGACGGCGACGAAGGTGCAGGTCTACGGCGCGAAGACCCCGGCCTACACCACGGTCGACCTCGGCGCGCGTCTGCCGATGGGCTGGGCCGGTCTCAACAACGGGACCTACCTCCAGTTCAACGTGACCAACGTGTTCGACAAGCTCTACGTCGGCAATTTCGGCGGCCAGCTGCTCAACACCAGCGTCCCGTTCGTCCAGATCGGCGCCCCCCGGGCGTTCGTCCTGACGCTCAACATCGCGACCCGCTAAGGATCGCCTGACGAGACGGGGAGGGCGTCGCGGCGCAGCCGCGGCGCCCTTCCTCGTCTCAGCCGCCTGTCGTGCCGCCGGCGGCGTCGTCGTCCGCCGATGCTTGAGATGGCGACGGCATTTGCCTACTCCGCAAAATTGAACGCGGGAGACGCACGATCGCCAAACGGGACGACACGTCGAACCTCATGTGGGGCGGCCGCTTCGCCGGCGGCCCCTCGGCGCTGATGCGCGAGATCAACGCCTCGATCGGCTTCGACAAAAGGCTATGGCGGCAGGACATCGCCGCCAGCCTCGCCCATGTCGCGATGCTCGAGACGCAGGGCATCGTGTCCGAGGAGGACGAGAGCGCGATCGCCGAGGGTCTCGAGCGGATCGAGGACGAGTACTGCCTCAAAGGCGTGCCCGAGGATCCGGCGCTCGAGGACATCCACATGCATGTCGAGGCGCGGCTGGCCGAGCTTATCGGACCCGCCGCCGGCCGCCTCCACACGGCCCGCTCGCGCAACGACCAGGTCGCGACTGACTTCAAGCTCTGGGTCCGCGATTCCATCGACGAGGTGGACCGCGCGCTCAACGCCTTCCAGCGCGTGCTCGTCGCCCGCGCGGAGGAGCATGCCGAGAGCGTGATGCCCGGCTTCACCCATCTCCAGACGGCGCAGCCGGTGACGCTCGGCCACCATCTCATGGCCTATTACGAAATGCTGCGGCGCGACCGGTCGCGCTTCGCGGATGCGCGCGCGCGGCTCAACCAATGCCCGCTCGGCGCCGCCGCGCTCGCCGGGACGGGCTTTCCGATCGACCGCGAGGCGACGGCAGCCGCGCTCGGCTTCGACGGCCCGACGGCGAACTCGCTGGACAGCGTCTCGGACCGCGATTTCGCCCTCGATTATCTGATGGCGGCGACGCAATGCGTCCTCCATCTGTCACGGCTCGCCGAAGAGCTGATCGTCTGGGCGAGCCAGCCCTTCGGCTTCGTCCGGCTGCCGGACGCCTTTTCGACGGGTTCGTCGATCATGCCGCAGAAGCGTAATCCCGACGCGGCCGAGCTGGTCCGCGGCCATGCGGGCCGCATCGCCGGGGCGATGGTGTCGCTCACCATGACGATGAAGGGCCTGCCGCTCGCTTATTCGAAGGACATGCAGGACGACAAGCCGCCGGTGTTCGAGGCCCACGACCTGCTGATGCTGTCGCTCCAGGCGCTGGCCGGCATGGTCGAGGCGACGGACTTCGACACCGGCCGGATGCGCGCCGCGGCCGAAGCGGGCTTCGCCACCGCCACCGACCTCGCCGACTGGCTGGTGCGCGAGGCGAACGTTCCCTTCCGCGAGGCCCACCACATTACCGGCCGCGCCGTGAAGGCCGCCGAGGAACGCGGTTGCGCCCTGGCCGACCTCTCCGACGCGGTGCTGGGCGAGATCGACCCGCGCCTCGACGCACGCGTCCGCGCCGTCCTCACCGTCGACGCCTCGGTCCGCAGCCGCACCAGCTACGGCGGGACCGCCCCGGGACGGGTGCGCGAGCAGATCAAGCGGGCGAAGAAAGCGCTCGCCGGCTGATTTCAACCGGATATCGGGGCGCTGGGGCAGCATCGAGCCGGCCTCGCGGGTTCAATGAACGCATCGACGAGCCCTAGAGCATTCTGCATTTAGATGGATGCATATCCGGCGTTGGCGATGTAGTTGGCGCATTCGTCTGGTGTGAAGCGGTCGAGGAGGGAGCCGATGCGACGCCAGGTTGCCTCGACCGTTCGCTC
>Ga0213876_10000523_pt1 | contig 29424 bp, 29 predicted proteins | sample BarmaccomBMRX_R9_FD_160113 | JGI IMG/M metagenome (GOLD analysis project Ga0213876, IMG submission 160113) | Root-associated microbial communities from Barbacenia macrantha in rupestrian grasslands, the National Park of Serra do Cipo, Brazil - RX_R9 | ecosystem: Host-associated > Plants > Roots... | reverse complement strand
AGGATCATGAGAAGCTTCGATTTCACCCCCTATCGCCGCTCCACGATCGGCTTCGACCGATTGTTCGAATTCCTCGAGAATGCAAACCGCGAGCAGGCGGACAATTATCCCCCCTACGACATCGAGAAGCTGAGCGACGACCGCTACCGGATCACGCTCGCCGTCGCCGGGTTCAGCCCGAACGACATCGACATCACGGCCCGTCAGAACCTGCTGACGATCACCGGCCGCAAGGCGGAGAGCCGCAACCGCGACGGCAATTACGTCCACATGGGCATCGCCACCCGCGCGTTCGAGCGTCGCTTCGAGCTCGCCGATTTCGTGCGTGTCGACAATGCCGACATGAAGGACGGTCTGCTCGCTATCGAGCTGGTGCGCGAGATCCCGGACGCGATGAAGCCGCGCAAGGTCGAGATCAACGGCGGCGAGCGGCGGACCATCGACGCCGAGAGCGGCCCCAAGGCCGACGTGCCCGCGGAAGGCGAACGCGCCGACGCCTGATCGGTCCGCAAAGTGGGGACAGGTACGTACCTGTCCCCATTTTTGCCATTTCTGCCGAGAGACCGCCGCGGTTCGAGCCGATAGATGCCCGGACCTTCGAGAAACCGAAGAAGGCGGCGACACGGTGAAACGGCCCAGCAGACTGCGCCATCCCTTCGCGCTTGTCGCGCAAGGCTTCCTCGCCGCCGCGCTCGTCTTCGCGGCGTTCGATCCGACGCTGGTCGGCTCCGGCTCCGCCGGCGACGAGGCCCAGGCGAACGCGCTGCTGGCCGAGCTGCTCAACAGCTGATCGCGCTAAGGGAACGGCCGGGCGCCCGCACTGTCCCCGCGCTTGTCGCAAGGCACCGTCCGCTTATCTTCCGTTAAGCCTTCGACCGCCATGCCGGTGTCCGGGATCGCGCCGGGCGCGCCGCGGCGGCCGATCACCGAGAGACGCTAGAGGAGGCGGGCCGCTGCGCCCGACGGTGGGTATATGTTGACCAAGCTTCGCAGTCCCGTCGCGCTGGTGACCGAGGGTTTCCTCGCCGGCGCGCTGCTCTTCCTCGCCGCCAATCCGGGTTTCCTTCACCACCGCTCCGCCGGCGACGACCGCGCCGCCGCTCTCGTCCAGGAGCTGATCCGCTAGGCGCTTGCACCGCGGCGCGGCGCGCGTATAGGCGGTCCATGGTTCGCTTTACGTTCGCCGGGCAGGAGCTGATGGCGCTGCCGCAGGGCGCGCTGTTCTGGCCGGCGCGCCGCGCGCTCCTGCTTGCCGACCTCCACCTCGAGAAAGCGAGCTGGTTCGCGCGGCTGGGGCAGATGCTCCCGCCCTACGATTCGATCGCCACGCTGGCGGATCTCACGGCGCTCGTCGCGGCGACGTCCGCCCGCGAAGTCTGGTGCCTCGGCGACAGTTTCCACGACCGCTTCGGCTGCGAGCGCCTGCCCGAGCGCGCGCGCGCGATGCTGACCGCGCTCACCGCCGCGACGCGCTGGACCTGGATCGCCGGCAACCACGATGCCGGCCTGCTGGACCATTGCGGCGGCGCGATCGTCGCGGAAACCGAAGTGGACGGGCTGCTGCTGCGCCACGAGGCCGACCCCGCCGAGCAGCGCCCGGAGCTGTCGGGGCATTTCCACCCCAAGCTGCGCATCACCCAGCGGGGCCGGCAGGTCTCGCGCCGCTGCTTCGTCGCAACGGAGACCAAGCTGATTCTCCCCGCATTCGGCGCGCTGACCGGCGGCCTGGACGCCGCGCATCCGGAGATCGTCCGCGCCGTCGGGCCCGGCGCCGAGGCGCTGGTGCCGGTCGCGGATCGGCTGCTGCGTTTCCCTCTCGCCGCCTAGGGCCGCCAGAGGCCGGGAAAGTTCGCCTTCAGCGCCGCGAGCTTCGGCAGGTCCCAGCGACGGATGTAGGGGCTGTCCGGGTGCTTGCGCTCATAGCCCTGATGATAGTCCTCGGCGGCATAGAAGGCGCCGGTCTCGACCTTCGTCACCACCCGCTGCGGAAAAGCACGGGCGGCGTTGAGCTGGGCGATATAGGCGCTCGCCGCCCGCCGCTGCGCCGCGTCCTGGGGAAAGATGGCGGAGCGGTAGCTCGGGCCGACATCGGGCGTCTGGCGGTTCAACTCGGTCGGGTTGTGCGATGAGAAGAAGACGCGCAGCAGCTGGCCGTAGCTGACTTGACGCGGGTCGAAGACGATACGCACCGATTCGGCGTGGCCGGTGGTCTCCGTCCCGACCTTCGGATAGGTGGCGTCGGCGCGGCTGCCGCCGGCATAGCCCGCGGTGACCGCGCGCACCCCCTTCACATGCTCGAACACGCCCTGCATTCCCCAGAAGCAGCCGCCCGCGAAGACGGCGGTCTGGCTGGCGCCGGCGGCGGGCACGTCGATCTTGGGCGGCGGTGCCGCGGCAGCGCTGGCGGGCGCTGCAGGCATCAGCAACCAGGCGGCACCCGCGAGCGCGGCGGCGCCGACGGCGGCAGTGGTCAGGATCTTCATGACGAGGGTCTCCAAAGCTGTGCGCCCACAAGCCCCCTGAGGCTGTTGCCGATCAGGAACCCGTGCCTCAGATCGTCTTCGCGCAGGTCGGCTTCAAGGGCTCGTCCCTCCTCGAGCAGCCGTTCGCGCAGAATTCCCGGCAGCAGGCCTCGCGCCGACGGCGGCGTCAGCAGCTTTCGGTCCCGCTCGACGAACACGGTCGTGAAGCTTCCCTCCGTCACGAATCCTGCCGGATCGACGAAAACGACCTCGAAGGAGTCGCCGCGGGCCTCGTCGTAGAAGCGCCGGTCGCTGGTCTTGTGGCGCAGCCGGAAGTCGGACGGATCCACCGGCAGCGCCGCCAGCTTCACCGTCACGGCCTCGACCGGCGCCGGCGGCAGCGGCCGGGTCTCGACCGCCAACGCGCCGCTTCGCGACAGAAGCAGCCGCAGCCGCCGCGGCGCGCGCAAAGCGAAGGTCGCGGCCTGGAGCTCGTTGCGGGCATGGTGGCGGTCGAAGGTGAAGCCGAGCGCCGCGGCGCTTCGCTTCATCCGCGCGAGATGGCGCTCCAGCTCGGCGATGCCCGCCTCGGGATCGAAGCGCATCGTCTCGATCAGGTCGAAGCGCCGGTCCGTCTCCACGAAAGCTCCCTTGGCAAGGCATTCCCGCCACTCGTCGGCCGGACGGCTGTCGGCGACGATGCCGGAGCCCAGGCCGATCCGCGCGCGGCTCTCCCCGTCGCGCAGGACGAGAGTGCGGATCGCGACATTGAACGCGGCTTCCCCGTCCGGTGCAAGCCGGCCGATGCTGCCGGTGTAGACGCCGCGGGTGCGCCGTTCGAGCCCGTGGAGGATTTCCTGCGCCCGGATCTTGGGCGCACCGGTGATCGACCCGCACGGGAAGATCGCTTCGACGACGTCGACCGGGCCCAGCCCCGCGCGCAGCGTGGCGGTAACCGTCGACGTCATCTGCTGGAGCGTGGGATAGCGCTCCACCTCGAACAGCCGCGGCACCTGGACGCTGCCCCGCGCGGCCACGCGCGACAGGTCGTTCCGCAGCAGGTCGACGATCATCAGGTTCTCGGCGCGCTGCTTAGGATCGGACCGCAGGGCCTCGGGATCGGCCTCGGGCGGGGCCGTGCCCTTCATCGGCCGCGCGGTGATCCGCCCCGCCTCGATCGTGAAGAACAGCTCCGGAGACAAGGAAAGAAGCCAGTGCGAGCCCGTGAACACCACGCCGCCCCACCCCGCCCGCGCACGCGGCCGCAGCGCCGCGTAGAGAGCGAGCGGATGGCCGGCAATTGCCACGTCTGCCTCGAAGGTGAGATTCGCCTGGTAGACGTCGCCTTCGAGGATGTGCGCCTGGATCGCCGCGACCGCCGAGAGATAGGAGTCGCGGTCCATCGCCGCGCGTGGCGCCCCGGCCCAGGCCCCCGCCGGCGCCGGCAGCGCGTCGAAGCCGACTTCCTCGACCCGATCGAACAGGCCGAACCACAGCAGCGGCGTCTCCGCATCCCGCGGTGCGAGCGGCGCCAGCCTGGGCTCCAGGGCATGGCCCGCTTCGTAGGCGAGAAACCCGGCGGCCTCCCGGTTCGCCGCGCGCAGCCGCTCCAGCGCCGGCGCGACATCCTCGATCCGGCGCGCTTCGATGATCTCCGCCGGCGCGCGGTAGAGGCGCGCGCCCTGCCCGCCCCAGCCGTCGAGAAGGACGAATGGCGTGCCGCCTTGCCAGAAGCGGGCAGGGGGTCCATCTCGCCCGGCGTCAGGAGGATTTCCGGTGGTTTCCAGCGTCTTCGACCTCTTCAAGATCGGCGTGGGCCCGTCCAGCTCCCACACGATGGGGCCGATGACGGCGGCGTGCCGCTTTGTCGAGACGCTGCGGGGCGGCGGCCGCTTCGACGCCGCCGAACGCGTCGAAGTTCGCCTCTACGGCTCGCTGGCGCTGACCGGCAAGGGCCACGCCACCGACCGGGCGATCCTCCTTGGACTTTCCGGCCAGCGTCCGGACCGGATCGATCCCGACGAGGCGGAGCGGATCGTCGCCGGGATCCGCGAGTCCGGCGTGCTTCGTCTCGGCGGCGCGCGCGACATCGGCTTCGACGAGGCGCGGGACCTGCTCTTCCTCCAGAAGGAGCGGCTGCCGCACCATTCGAACGGCATGCGCTTCGCCGCCTTCGACGGCGCCGGCGCGGATGTCGGGAGCGGCGTCTATTATTCGACGGGCGGCGGCGCCGTGGTCGACGAGGGCGCGATCGCCCGCAACGCACCGCCGGACGGCGTCTGGGACATTCCCTACAATTACCGGTCGGCCGCGGAGCTCCTCGCCATCGCTGCGCGCGAGGGGCTCGGCATCGCCGAGGTCGCTCGCGCCAACGAGCGCGCCCACCTCTCCGACGCGGAGATCGATTCGCGCCTCGCCGCCATCGCGCAGGCGATGGAGGGGTGCATCGACCGCGGCATCGCCCAGGGCGGCATTCTTCCCGGCGGCCTCAAGGTCAAGCGGCGCGCCCCCGGGCTCTACCGCCTGCTCCTGGAACGCGCCGAGCGCATGCTCTCCGACCCGCTGACCGTGATCGACTGGGTCAACCTCTGGGCGCTGGCGGTGAACGAGGAAAATGCCGCCGGCGGCCGCGTCGTCACCGCCCCGACCAACGGCGCCGCCGGCATCGTCCCCGCGATCCTGCGCTACTATCGCCGGTTCACGCCCCAGGCGAACGACGAGGGCGTGCGCACCTTCCTCCTCACAGCGGCAGCGGTCGGCTCGCTGTTCAAGGAGAATGCCTCCATCTCGGGGGCCGAGGTCGGCTGCCAGGGCGAAGTGGGCGTCGCCTGCTCGATGGCCGCCGCCGGGCTCACCGCGGCGCTCGGCGGCACCCCGGCGCAGATCGAGAATGCCGCCGAAATCGGCATGGAACACAATCTCGGCCTCACCTGCGATCCGGTCGGCGGCCTCGTCCAGGTCCCCTGCATCGAGCGCAACGCCGTCGGCGCGATCAAGGCGATCGAGGCGAGCCGCCTCGCCCTCGCCGGCGACGGCTCCCATCTCGTCAGCCTCGATCAGGTGATCGAGACGATGCGGCGCACCGGCCTCGACATGAACGAGCGCTACAAGGAGACCAGCCTCGGCGGGCTCGCGGTCAACGTGGTGGAGTGCTGACGCGCCGATGGACTACGCCTTCGCCGCCGCGATCCTGCTGCTCCTCGCCTGGTTCGTCCGGAACGACGCCGCCGAATATGCCGCCTTCAAGGCGCTGACCGACACCATTCAGCGCCAGCGGGAGTTCCAGCGCTGGACGCTGCGCTCGTTCCTCTTCTTCTTCGCGGGGGCGGTGGTGGTGCTCGCGCTGCTCGGGAGGATCGACGCCCTCTGGCGGATGCCGCCCGAATTCGCGCCGCTTGCGCGCGTCGTGGCGATGCGGCTTTCGAGGGAGGATCATTTCCTCCTCTTCGTCATCGGCGGCGCGTTCGGCGGCGGCCTGCTCGGCGCGAGCCTCGCGCCGTTGCTGAAGAAGCGAAGGGCGCCCGAGCCGGTGGTGATCGGCGATATCGCGCCGCTCATGCCCCGGAATGCGATGGAGCGGCGCTGGACCGCGCTGCTCGCTCTCAATGCCGGACCGGCCGAGGAAGTCTTTTTCCGCCTGCTGCTGCCGCTGGTCTTCACGCTGGCGACGGGACGGCCGCTCGCCGCCTTCATCGTCGCCGGCGTCGTCTTCGGCCTCGTCCATTTCTATCAGGGATGGGCCGGGATCGTCGGAACAATGGTCGTCGGCGCGCTGTTGGCCTGTCTCTACCTCGCGGCCGGGACGATCTGGGTACCGGCAATCCTGCATTCGCTCATGAACCTCAATTCCCTCTGGTTGCGGCCCTGGCTCGCGTCGCGGGCAGACCGGCGTCTCAGCGCCTGAGGTTCGCCGCCAGCCATTCCTCGACCGCCCGATACGACGAGCGACCCTTCGGCGGCGAGTCGCCCAGGCCGGTCGCGAAGAAGGCGATGCCGCGGCCGGTCGCGGGGTCGATCCAGAGGCCGGAGCGGACGCCATAGGCGTCGCCGGCGTGACCGGTGCGGGGGCGGCGGTCGCCGAACAGGTCGTCGGTGGAGCATTGGGCGGTGGTCTGGGTGGCGAGACCATAGCCGCAGTAGAAGCCCTCCTCGGTCTCGCCGTTCGCGCCGTCATGACGCCAGTGGAGGTGCTCCATCTCGGCGATGCTCGCCTCGGCGAGGAAGCGGCGGCCGTCGGCGAGGCGGCCGCGGCGCAGCAGCAGCCCACCGACCTTGGCGAGATCGGCCATCGAGATGCGCAGCCCTCCCTGGGGCGAGAAGAGGCCGCCGTTGGTGCCCAGCCGGTAGGCCTCGAGATCGCAGCTGCCGTCCGCGGGGGCGTAGACGAGGCACGGCGGCGGCGCGCCGCGCAGGTCGTCCTTCACCGCCTTGCCATCGGGCGCATAGAGCACGACGGCTCGCGCCAGCGTGGCAGTGGAGCAGCCGCTCCAGTTCATGCAGCCGGAGATGCCGAGCGGCGCCAGCACCAGGCGCCGCATCAGCCGGTCGAAGCGCTCCCCCGTCACCCTCTCCATCGCCGTCGCGACGATCGGGAAATTGAGATTGGTGTAGCGGAAATAGGTGCCGGGCGCGTGGACGGCGTCCCACGCCTTCGGATCGCGGACATGCGCTTCGACGGTCGTGCCGAGCGGCAGGACATAGTCCGCCGCGTCGGTCAGGCTGGAGCGGTGGGAGAGGAGCAGCCGCAGGGTGATCGGCGCGTCGGGGAAGGCGGGGTTTCTCAGCCGCCAGCCGAGATAGTCGGAGACGTCGCGGTCGAGGTCGAGCCTGCCCTGCTCGACCAGGCGCATGACGCCGAGCGCGACGTGGAGCTTGGTGACCGAGGCGACGCGGACGGGATCGTCGATCGTCGCCTTGCGTCCGGTGGCGCGGTCGGCGAGCCCGCCGGCGCCGGCGCGAAGAATGTGGTGATCGTCGAAGACGGCCCAGGCCCAGCTCGCCGGTGTCGGCGGCGGCGGCGGAGGCTGCGGCGTCATCGTCGCGCAGCCGGCGAGGACAGTGGCGGCGAGCAGGACAAGAGGCTTCATTCCTCCTCCTCGAGATAGCGCACGATCGCCTCGGCGGCGTCCTCGGCGGAAAGGCGGCCGGTGTCGACCCGGAGCTCCGGCGCCTCGGGCGGCTCGTAGGGCGCGCCGATGCCGGTGAAGTTCGGGATGCGGCCGGCGCGGGCCTTGGCGTAGAGGCCCTTCGGATCGCGCCGCTCCGCCTCGGCGAGCGCGACGTCGACGAATATCTCGACGAAGTCGCCTTCGGGCAGCATCGCCCGCACCATCCGGCGCTCGGACCGATAGGGGCTGATGAAGGCGGCGAGGACGATGAGCCCGCCATCGAGCATCAGCTTCGCCGTCTCGCCGACGCGGCGGATATTCTCGGCGCGGTCGGCTTCCGAGAAGCCGAGGTCGCGGTTGAGGCCGAGCCGGACGTTGTCGCCGTCGAGGAGGAAGGTGTGGCGCCCGCGCGCGTGCAGCTTCGCCTCGACGAGGTTGGCGATGGTCGACTTGCCGGCGCCCGACAGACCGGTGAACCACAGCAGCCGCGGCCGCTGGCCCTTGAGGCCGGCGCGCGCTTCCCGCGTCACCTGGAGCGCCTGCGGGTGGAGGTTCTGCGAGCGGCGCAGGGCGTGGCGGATGAGGCCGGCGCCGACCGTGTCGTTGGTGACGCGGTCGATCAGGATGAAGCCGCCGAGGTCGCGGCTCCTCTCGTACGGCGCGTGGACGAGGGGCCTGTCGGTCCACAGGTCGCAGACGCCGATGCCGTTCAGCGCGAGCGTCCGCGCCGGCGCCGGCTCCAGCGTCGTCATGTCGATCTCGTGCTTGGGCGGTTGCAGGGTGGCGAGGCAGGTCTGGGTAGCGAGCTTCAGCGCATATTGGCGGCCCGGCACCAGCTCCTCATGCGCCATCCAGACGATGGTAGCTTCGAACTGGTCGGCGACGTCGGGCGCGCCGTAGCTGCTGACGACGTCGCCGCGCGAGCAGTCCACTTCGCTCGTGAAGGCGAGGGCGATCGACTCGCCGGCCCGTGCGCAGTCCGCGTCCGCGCCGGCGACGAGCACGCGCGCGACGGTGGCCTCCACCTCCGCCGGCAGGATCCAGACGCGCTCCCCCTTCGCCACCTTGCCGCTGGCAACGAGCCCGGCGGCGCCGCGAAAGCCGCCGTCGCGGATCGCCGTCTGCACGGGCAGCCAGAAAGGTCCGTCGGCGCGAAGCGCCTTCGGCTCGGCCGTTTCGAGGTGAGCGAGGAGGGTGGGTCCTTCATACCAGCGCATCGCGTCCGAGCCGCGCGTGACGTTGTCGCCGACCGTGGCGGAGACGGGGATGGCGACGAACGCGTCGGCAACGACGCGGAAATCGGCGACGATGCGATCGAAGACGGCGCGGTCGTAGCCGACCAGGTCCATCTTGTTGACCACCAGCACGATGGTGCCGACGCCCAGCAGGCGGCACAGGAAGGCGTGCCGCCGGCTCTGCTCGAGCACGCCCTTCCGGGCGTCGACCAGCACCAGCGCCAGTTCGGAGGTCGAGGCGCCGGTGACGAGGTTCCTGGTATATTGCTCGTGCCCGGGGGCGTCCGCGACGACGAACTTGCGCCTGTCGGTCTCGAAGAAGCGCCAGGCGACGTCGATGGTGATGCCCTGCTCGCGCTCCGCCTCGAGCCCGTCGACCAAGCGCGACAGGTCGCCGCCGCACTGGGCGAGCTCGTCCTCATAGGCCGAGCCGGTCTCGTAGAGCAGGCGGCCGAGCAGGCTCGACTTGCCGTCGTCGACCGAGCCGCAGGTGATGAGGCGAAGCAGCGTCTTCTCGGGCGCCGCGGCCGGGGGCGGCGGCTTGCGGCGGCGGAACAGGGCCATCAGAAATAGCCCTCCCGCTTCTTGCGCTCCATCGAGGCGGCGCCGTCGCGATCGATGATCCGGCCCTGCCGCTCCGAGAGGCGGTCGCGCCGCATCTCGTCGAGCAACTCGGCGATCGTCGTTGCGCGGCTCTCGATCGCGCCGGACAGCGGGTAGCAGCCGAGGGTCCGGAAGCGGACCCAGCGCTCCTCCGCCTCGCCCGGTTCGGCCCGGAGGCGGTCGTCGTCGACCATCAGGATCGTGCCGTCGCGCACCACCGTCGGACGCGGCGCCGCGAAATAGAGATCCGAAACCTCGATCCCTTCCGCTTCAACGTAGGACCACACGTCGCGCTCGGTCCAATTGGAGAGCGGAAAGATGCGGAAGCTCTCCCCCTTGGCTTTGCGGGCGTTGTAGAGCCGCCAGAGCTCCGGCCGCTGGCGCTTCGGATCCCAGCGCTGGCCGGCAGCGCGGAACGAGAAGATGCGCTCCTTCGCCCGCACCCTCTCTTCGTCGCGGCGCGCGCCGCCGATCGCCGCGTCGAAGCCCCCCGCCTCCAGCGCCTGCTTCAGCCCGTCGGTCTTCCACATCTGGGTGTGCAGCGCCGAACCGTGGTCGAGCGGGTTGATGCCGCGCGCGTCCGCCTCGGGGTTGCGGTGGACGATGAGCTCCATCCGCGCTTCGGCCGCGGCCTTGTCGCGCAGCGCATACATCGACCGAAACTTCCAGGTCGTGTCGACGTGGAGCAGCGGGAACGGCGGCGGCGCCGGCGCGAAGGCCTGCTTCGCCAGGTGAAGGAGGACCGAGCTGTCCTTCCCGGCCGAATAGAGCATGACCGGCCGCTCGCTTTCGGCCACCGCCTCGCGCAGGATGTGGATCGCCTCGGCCTCGAGCCGCTGGAGGTGCGTGAGCGTCATCGCGCCGCCACCCTTAATGGCCCGTTCGCGCCGGTTGCAACTTCCCCGGGCCGAGGCCATGTGCCGGGGATGTCCGAACCGCCCCTCAAGGCCGTCATCGTCCCGGTGACGCCGCTCCAGCAGAATTCGACTCTGCTCTGGTGCACGACGACCATGAAGGGCGCCTTCACCGATCCCGGCGGCGACCTCGACCGGCTGAAGGCGGCGGCGCGCCAGCATGGCGTGGAGGTCGAGAAGATCCTCCTCACCCACGGCCATATCGACCATTGCGGCTCCGCCAAGATCCTCGCCGACGAGCTGGGCGTCCCGATCGAGGGGCCGCACGAAGCGGACCGCTTCTGGATCGCCCGCCTCGAGGACGACGGACGCAATTACGGCATCACCGGCAAGGTCTTCGAATCGGACCGCTGGCTGGCCAACGGCGACACGGTGACGGTCGGCGCGCTGACCTTCGACGTCTACCATTGCCCCGGCCACACGCCGGGCCACGTCGTCTTCCACCATCCGCCCTCGAAGCTCGCCATCGTCGGCGACGTCCTGTTCAGGGGCTCGATCGGCCGCACCGACTTTCCGATGGGCAACCACCAGGACCTGATCGACGCCATCACCCAGCGCCTCTGGCCGCTCGGGTCCGACACGATGTTCGTGCCCGGTCACGGTCCGATGTCGAGCTTCGGCCAGGAGCGGCAGAGCAACCCGTTCGTCGCAGACCGGGTGCTCGCCCGCCCCGCCTGAGCCGAGCTCTGGCGATTGTCCACAAATCCGTTCGGGCTGAGCCTGTCGAAGCCTTGTCCTTCCTTGCTGAGGAGGAAGAAAGACAGGCCTTCGACAGGCTCAGGCCGAACGGTGCCTGAGTGTCGGCGCACCGAGCAAGGGGTGGCGCCGTGTCGCCGTGCAGCCTATCTGCCGCCGCGAACGACAGGAGACATGCCGCCATGGCCAACGAACTCAACACCCTCGTCCTCAACCTCGATTCGGGCGGGGACGTCGTCATCCGGCTGCGGCCGGACCTCGCGCCGGGCCACGTCCAGCGTATCCGCGAGCTGGTCGAGGAAGGCTTTTACGATGGCGTCGTCTTCCACCGCGTCATCCCCGGCTTCATGGCGCAGGGCGGCGACCCGACCGGGACGGGCATGGGCGGGTCGAACCGGCCGGACCTCAAGGCCGAATTCTCCAACGCCCCGCACGTGCGCGGCGTCGCCTCGATGGCGCGCGCGCAGAATCCGAACAGCGCCAACAGCCAGTTCTTCATCTGCTTCGACGACGCCCGTTTCCTCGACGGCCAGTACACCGTCTGGGGCGAGGTCGTCGAAGGCATGGAGCATGTCGACGCCCTCCCGAAGGGCGAGCCGCCGCGCCAGCCCGGCAAGATCGTCAAGGCCAGCCTGAGGCCCTAGCGCCGTGGCGGCGCGCCCCGTCACCCTCATCACCGGCGCCTCGGCGGGACTGGGCGTCGAATTCGCGCGCCTCTGCTCCGCGCGGGGCGACGAGCTGGTGCTGGTCGCCCGGCGGCGGGAGCGGCTCGACGCGCTGGCGCGGGAGCTCGGCAAGGCGCACGTCTTCGCCGCCGACCTCGCCGCGCCCGGCGCCGCCGCGGCCCTGATCGGCGAGGTGGAGGCGGCGGGGCTCCAGGTCGAGACGCTGATCAACAATGCCGGCTTCGGCCTCGCCGGCCGCTTCGACGAACAACCGCCGGAGCGGCAGACGGCGATGATCGACCTCGACATGCGGGTGCTTACCGAGCTGTGCCGCCTGGTCCTGCCCGGCATGGTCGCCAACCGCCGCGGCTTCGTCCTCAACGTCGCCTCCACCGCGGCTTTTCAGCCCGGCCCGTACATGGCCGTCTATTATGCCTCGAAGAGCTACGTCCTCTCCCTCACCGAGGCGACCCACGAGGAGCTGAAGGACAGCGGCGTCCACGTCACCGCGCTCTGCCCCGGTCCGACCGCGACCGAGTTCTTCGAAGTCGCGGGCGATCCGAACGGCAAGCTCGCAAAGCTCGCCGTCCCCGCCCGCGCGGTGGCCGAGGCGGGACTCGCGGGTCTCGCGAGGAACCGCGCCATCGTTATCCCGGGCCGCACCAACAAGCTGACGGCACAGGCCTCGCGCTTCCTCCCGCGCGCGACCATGCGGCGGATCGTCGCCCGGCTGAAAAGCTAGGCGGCGGCGTCCGCGAACAGCCAGTCGTGGAAGAGCCGGACCGGCCGGCGGTTGATCGACGAGCGGCGGCACGCGAACCAGTAAGCGTAGGGACTCGGCGCGGCGATCCCGAACAGCTGGACGAGCCTTTCGTCCTGCGACGCCTTGAGGTGGCTTTCCAGCATGAACGCGACCCCGAGCCCCTCCGCGGCGGCGTCGAGGATCAGCTGGCCCGAATCGAAATGGTCGATCGCCGCCGGCTGGAGGTCCGGCAGCCCGACCGCCTCACGCCAATAATCGAACGTGTCGGGCAGGTCGCGGTGGAGGAAGATGGTGGTCCGGCCGAGCTCGGCGGGGTCGCGCAGCGCCTCCGCCCCCTCCGCGAGGCGCCAGGCGCCGATCGCCACCACCCGGTCCTCGGCATCGATGCGGCGGGAATAGAGGTGCGGGTCGATCTCCACGGCCACCGCGATCACCGCGTCGAGCCCCTCGTCGAGCCGCGCCAGGAGGTGCGCGCCGGTGTCGATGTCGATGTGCAGCTCCGGATGCGCGGCGCGCAACTCGGGCAGGTGCTGCATCATCCGCTGCGAGGCGAAGAGCGGCGGCACGCCGAGCCTCAGGCGCATCAGCTCCTGACCGCCGAGCGCCCGCTCCATCGCCATCGCGAGGCTGTCGAGGGCCGGCGCGATCTCCGAGAGCAGCTGCTCGCCCTCGGCGTTGAGATGGATCGCCTGGTGCCGCCGCTCGAACAGAAGATGGCCCACGAACCGCTCCAGCGCCTGAATCCGGCGGGTCAGCGCCGGCGATGACAAGGCCAGGGCCTCGGCGGCGGCCTTGACCGAGCCGAGCCGTGCGACCTGCACGAACGCCTCGATCGCGGTGAGGGGCGGCAGCCTGCGCATCCTTGCTCCCATTTTCCTTTATCTTGCAACGCACTAGCGCGGCTTCGGCGCGGCAGGGGCGGAAATCCGCCTTTTCCCGCATGCATATTTTGCACCCATATAGCATTTCTTCGCACTTGCACAATGTCTGCTGCAGCGCGAAAAGAACCCTGCCTTTCAGGCATCCTCTCCTAACAAACTTTCGGCCGGTCCCTTGCGGACCGGCCTTTTTTTTGCGCGCGGTCCAGTGGATCGGCCCTTTTTTTGCCTGTGCGGACCCGCCGGGGTGGAACCGCCGTTGTCCTCGCTTATCTCCCGCGCCTGACGAAAGGACGATGATGGCGGACGAGGAACGGCAGCCGACGCGGCTGCAGGTGGCGACGATGCGGCCCGAGGACAGCGGCCGCGGCCTCGCGCGCCTCCCCCGGCGGCTGATGGCCGAGCTCGGCCTCGGCGAGGGCGACGTCGTCGAGATCACCGGCAAGCGCGCCACGCCGGCCCGCGCCGTCGCCCCCTATCCCGAGGACGAGGGCCTCGACATCATCCGCCTCGACGGCCTCCAGCGCGCCAATGCCGAGATCGGCTCGGGCGACTTCGTCACCTTGCGCAAGGCCGAATCGAAGCCCGCCCAGCGCGTCGTCTTCGCCCCCGCGCAGAAGAATCTGCGCCTCCACGGCTCGGCTCAGGCATTGAAGCGCAGCTTCGGCATGAAGCCGCTGACCGCCGGCGACATCGTCGCCACCACCGGGCAGCAGCAGGTGCAGCGCGGCGACATCCCGCCCGAGCTGCGCCAGATGCTCGCCTCGCCCGCTTACGCCCTGCAGGAGATCCGCCTCACCGTCGTCTCCTCGACCCCCAAGGGCATCGTCCATATCGACGCCACCACCGAGGTCGAGCTGCTTCCCGAATATACCGAGGCCGCCGAGACCCGCCGCGCCGACGTCACCTACGACGATCTCGGCGGCATGGGCGCGACGATCGACCAGCTGCGCGAGATGGTCGAGCTCCCGCTGCGCTACCCCGAGATCTTCGAGCGACTGGGCGTCGACCCGCCCAAGGGCGTCCTCCTCTACGGCCCGCCCGGCACCGGCAAGACCCGCCTCGCCCGCGCCGTCGCCAACGAGAGCGACGCCAATTTCTTCCACATTGCCGGCCCGGAGATCATGGGCTCGGCTTATGGCGAGAGCGAGCGGCGCCTGCGCGAGGTATTCGAGGAAGCGGGCAAGGCCTCCCCCTCGATCATCTTCATCGACGAGATCGATTCGATCGCCCCCAAGCGCGGCCAGGTCCAGGGCGAGACGGAGAAGCGGCTCGTCGCCCAGCTATTGACCCTCCTCGACGGCCTCGAGCCGCGCCAGAACCTCATCGTCATCGCCGCGACCAACCGCCCCGAGGCGATCGACGAGGCGCTCCGCCGCCCCGGTCGCTTCGACCGCGAGATCGTCATCGGCGTCCCCGACGAGCGCGGCCGTCGCGAGATCCTCGCCATCCACACCCGCGGCATGCCCCTCGACGGCGGCGTCAATCTCCCCGAGCTCGCCCGCCGCACCTACGGCTTCGTCGGCGCCGACCTCGCCGCCCTCGTCCGCGAGGCGGCGATCGAGGCGGTCCGCCGCATCATGCCGCAGATCAACCTCGAGGAAGGGACGATCCCGCACGAGGTGCTCGACACCCTCTCGGTCAAGGGCGGCGACTTCGAGGAGGCGCTGAAGCGCGTCCAGCCCTCGGCGATGCGCGAGGTGATGGTGCAGGCGCCCAATATCGGCTGGGACGATGTCGGCGGCGTCGACGAGGCGCGCGAGCGGCTGAGAGAAGGCGTCGAGCTGCCCCTCAAGCACCCCGACGCCTTCAAGCGCATGGGCATCCGTCCCGCCAAGGGCTTCCTCCTCTACGGCCCGCCCGGCACGGGCAAGACCCTCCTCGCCAAGGCCACCGCCCGCGAGGCGGAAGCGAACTTCATTGCCACCAAGTCGTCGGACCTGCTCAGCAAATGGTATGGCGAGAGCGAGCAGCAGATCGCCCGCCTGTTCGCCCGCGCGCGCCAGGTCGCGCCGACCGTCATCTTCATCGACGAACTGGACAGCCTCGTCCCCGCCCGCGGGGGCGGGCTCGGCGAGCCCCAGGTGACGGAGCGCGTCGTCAACACCATCCTCGCCGAGATGGACGGACTCGAGGAGCTGGGCTCGGTGGTGGTGATCGGCGCGACCAACCGGCCCAACCTCGTCGACCCGGCCCTGCTCCGCCCGGGCCGTTTCGACGAACTGATCTATGTCTCCGTGCCCGACGAGGCCGGGCGCCGCCACATCCTGGGCATCCACACCGGGAAGATGCCGCTGGCCGAGGACGTCGACCTCGATTCCCTCGCCCGCCGCACCGACCGCTTCACCGGCGCCGACCTCGAGGACCTCGTCCGCCGCGCCGGCCTCCACGCGCTGCGCGCGTCGATGGCAGCGGCGACGGTGACGATGGCTGATTTCGACCGCGCCCTCGACGACACCCGCGCCAGCGTCACCCCCGAAATGGAACGCGACTACGAACGCATCCAGGCCAGCCTCAAGCAGGACGCGATGAGCTCGGCGGCAGGCATCGGCTTCGTCGCCCCCGGCATGCTGACGCCGCGCGGGCCGAAGGGGTAAGAGAATTGGGGACACGTACTTTTTCGTGAAAAAGTACGTGTCCCCTTTGTCCCCACCCCCTGGGATGCCAGCCTTTGCCGGCATGACGGTCAGGGCCGAATCTGCCACCCCGCCCACGCCGCCAGCCCGAGCATGATCGCCGCCACCGCCGCGAACGGCAGCGGCCTCGATAGCTCATAGAGCGCCACCGCCGCCGCGGGGGCGGCGATGTACGCCACGCCGTTCACCGAGGTCACCATCCCCGCCACCGCATTCTGCTCCTCCGGCCCCACCGCGAGCGAGGCGCCGCTGGTGAAGCCGGGGCGGAAGAAGCCGAAGCCGAGCGAGGCCAAAGCGAAGCCGAGGGTGAGACCGTAGGCGCCGCTGGCGAGGCCGGTCGCCAGCGTGCCGACCCCGGCCAGCCCGCAGCCCCACAGGACGAGCTGGCGCGGCGTCATCGCGAAGAAGGGAATGAGCGCCCATTGCGCCAGCAGCGTCGCGCCGGCGCCGGCCATCAGCACGATGGCGATATGCTGCTGCGCCTCGGCCAGCGGGGCGCCGGAGCGGTCGATGACGAGGAAGCCGATGACGCCCAACAAGGCGGCGTTGCCGTGGCCGCCGACGATGCCGATGACTTGCCAGGGGAGGATGCGCCGGTCCGTCCAGGCGAGGCGCGGTTCGTTCGCCGCGCGGCTGTGACCGCCCCGCGTGAGGGTGCCCATCGACGGGAATTCGACGACCTCGCCCCGCGCGTCGCTGCGCGGCGTGTCGTCGGGGAGGCGCAGGATCAGCGCGGCCAGCACCACCGCGGCGATCAAGGCGAAGACGAACAGCGGCCCCGCGAGGCCCAGCGGGGCGAACACGAACAAGGGCGCGATCGCCGGCCCGATGATCGTGCCGAGCCCGAAGGAGGAGGCGATCGCGGCGAGGCTGGCGGTGCGCTGCTCACCTTCGGTGCGCGCCGCGACATAGGCCTGCACAGCCGGCGGGGAGGCCGAACCGAGGATGCCGTAGATTGCCCGCCCGACGATGAAGACTGGAAATACGAGCGCCGCCGGGATGACGCCGCGCAGGCCGAGCGCCAGCACCGTCCCGCACACCAGCATCGAGGCGATGAAGCCGATCAGCCCCAGCCGCATCAGCGCCCGCCGCCCCCGCCGGTCGGCGCGGTGCGCCCAGTGCGGCGCCAGCGCCACCCAGGCGATCGCCGACAGGCTGAACGCCACCGCGACCCACAGATCGGCGATGTGGAGCTGCCGTCCGATCGCCGGCATCAGCGACTGCATCGCCGTATTGCCCGAGGCGGCGACGAGCATCACGGCGAAGAGAAGGGCGAAGCGTTCGCGCGAGGCGAAGAGGGCCATGACGACAGGTCCCGGAAAGCCAACCATCCGTCGCGCCGCGGGGGCGGCGGGTCCGGCGGCGCGGGCCGGCCTTGCCATTGCCGCGTTGATTTGCCAACGCAGGCGGCTCAGCAGATCGAAACGGGACGTGGCATGACCTTCACCGGCGAACAAGCACAACGGAGCCGCGCCTTCGCCCGGCGCGGCGGCGGCGGCGGTCCGCTCTGGCAGTTCCTGCGCGGGTTCCTGAAGCACCCGGTGATGGTGGGCTCGGTCATCCCGTCGTCCAAAGTGCTCATCGACAAGATGCTGGCTCCGGTCGACTGGGCCAATTGCAAGCTGTTCGTGGAATACGGCCCCGGGGTCGGCACCTTCACCCAGGAAGTGCTGAACCGGCTGGCGCCCGACGCCATCCTGCTGACCATCGACACCAACTCCGACTTCACCACGTACCTCAGCCGCAAGATCCGCGATTCGCGCCTGCGCGCGGTGACGGGCTCCGCCGCCGACGTGCGCACGATCATGGCCGACTTCGGCCTCACCGAGGCGGACTACATTCTCTCCGGCCTTCCCTTCTCGACGCTGCCGCCCGGCATCGGCCCGAAGATCGCGGAGGAGACCGCCGAGGCCCTGCGCCCCGGCGGAGCCTTCCTGGTCTATCAATTCTCCCCCAAGGTCCGGCAGTTCATCGCCCCCTATTTCGACCGCATCGACCGCGGCTTCGAGTGGGTGAACATTCCGCCTGCGACCTTGTTTTGGGCGTGGAAAGACTGAGCGGCCGAGCGCAGCGAAGCCGGCGCCAAAGGCGCCGCCTGAGCAGCGCGTAGAGACCGCGAAGTCCGGCCGGCGGGTCGCCTTGGCGAACCCGTCCGACGTCACGGGATTCACTCCCGTGACGGCTCCGGCCCAAGTGGCTTAGCGCCTCGGCGCCCACCTTCTCCGTTCGGGCTGAGCTTGTCGAAGCCCTGTCCTTCTCTCTCGCTCGAAAGAGGCGAAATACAGGGCTTCGACACGCTCAGCCCGAACGGTGTCTCGGCTCAAGGCAAGCGCCCACACTGCTTCCCTTCCGTCATTGCGAGGAGCGCAGCGACGAAGCAATCCACGCGCCGCGCGCCGCACCTCGATTGCTTCGCTGCGCTGGCAATGACGGTTCAGGCGGCCCAACGGGCCGCTACGCCGCCTCCTCGCGCCCGAAATTGAGCCGCTTGGTGATCCGGTAGTCCGCGATCGCCACCACGAAGTAAGCAAACGCCCACCTCATCCGGTTGAGCAAAGTCCGCTGCTTGCGGTGGCTCTCGCGGGTCACCGGATTGCTGTTGGCGATCTCGCCATCGACGAACTTGCGCATCGCCGCGGAAAACGCCGGATCGTTGACCCGCAGCATCATCTCCAGGTTCAGATAGAGGCTGCGCATGTCGAGATTGGCCGAGCCGATATGGACGACTCCGTCGACCACGAAGAGCTTGGTGTGCATCTTCGTCGCCGCATATTCGAACACCTTCACCCGGCGCTTCAGGAGCCACCAGTAGAAAGCCCGCGCCGCGTCGACCGCGACATTGTGGTCGGATTTCTCGGCCGTCACTAGCCGCGCCTCGCCGTGCCTGGCGATGCGGCCGATGCGCAGCAGCATGCCGGGGCTCGGCGCGAAATAGGCGGCGATGATGTCGATGCGGCGGGCGCGGCGCATGTCGCGGCGCATCGCCCGCGCCCAGGGGCTCAAACGCCGGGTCGGGCCGCCGAACAGCCAGTGCAGCTTGCCCTCGGTGATGCTGTGCTGCTGGAGCAGGCGGCGGATATCGCGGATGCTCGCCTCGGGCGCCCGGGCCCACCCGAACAGATCATCGAAATATTTGGTGAGGCAGGCGGTGCTGTCCCCCTCGACCTCCAGGCCGAGATCTCGCCACGCACCGGATGCGATCGTTCCGAAATAATCGTCGGAGATGTTGAACCCGCCGATGATGACCTTGCGTCCGTCGGCGAGCGCCAGCTTCTGGTGGTTCCTGAGCAGGTAGCGGCGCCCGTAGCGCGGGCTGAAGCGGCAGAAGCGCACGTCGCTGTCGAGCAGGGGTTGCCAGAAGGCCTTGCTGGTCGTCGCGCCGAAGCCGTCGACGAGCAGCGACACCAGCACGCCGCGTCCCGCCGCCGCGATCAGCGCGTCGCGCACCCGCGTGCCGGCCGCGTCGTCGAGGAAGATGTAGTAGAGGACGCGCACCGTTTCCTTGGCTCCGTCGATGAGCCCGATCAGCGCGTCGAGCCGCTCCGGCCCGTCGGCGAGGAGGGTGAGGCGGTTCCCGGCCACCTCGACGGACACGGCCTGGGCGGGATTATGCTCGGCTGCGTCGGCCATCGGGAAAGGGCATGGCCGGGCCGGCGGCGGAGGGCAAGCCCCACCCCGAATCATTGACATTCGCCCCCCTCGTCCGTATCTCGCCGCCTTTCCCCCGATCCTTGTGCTCAACGGAGTTGCCGGATGGCGCGCGTTACCGTCGAAGATTGCGTCGACAAGATCCCGAACCGTTTCGACCTCGTCCTGCTTTCGGCCCAGCGCGCGCGCCAGGTGTCGGGTGGGGCCGAGCTGACGATCGACCGCGACCGCGACAAGAACCCCGTCGTGGCGCTGCGTGAGATCGCCGAGGAGACGGTGAAGCCCAGGCATCTCGAAGAGGCGCTGATCGGCAGCCTCCAGCGCGTCCAGATCGACGACGACGAGGCGCCGGATGAGATCGGCTCGCTGTCGCAGTCGGCCGAGGCGCTCCGCCTCACCGCCGCCGCCCCGCCCCGCAACAACAATGCCGGCGGCGATTACGAGTAACCGGGAGGCGCCGGGCCGCGAGGCCGGCGCCTTCTTCCTGTTCGACACCGCGCTCGGCCGCTGCGCCCTCGTCTGGCGCGGCGGGAGCATCATCGGCGCCGCCCTGCCGGAACGCGATGACGCGGCGATGCGCCGCAGCCTCTTCCGCCGCTTTCCCGGCGCGCTGGAGGCCGACCCGCCGACCTTCGTCCGGACCGCCGCGGAGCGCGTCGCCCGCCACCTTTCCGGCCACTTCTCCGACTTTTCGGACCTTCCTGTCGACGTTGCGGGAGCATCCGACTTCGAGCGTGCGGTCTATGCCGCCGCCCTCGCCATACCCTGCGGCGAGACCCGCACCTATGGCGACCTCGCCCGCGCCGTCGGCCAGCCGCAGGCGGCGCAGGCGGTCGGGGTGGCGCTGGGCCGCAATCCGGTGCCGATCCTCGTCCCCTGCCACCGCATCGTCGCCGGCGCCGGCCGCACCGGCGGCTTCTCCGCCGCCGGCGGCGTCGCGACCAAGTTCCGCATCCTCGAGATCGAGCGCGCGAAGCTTCCGGGGGAAGGGGAGGGGCTGTTCGCGGAGCTGCCGCTCAAGGTGAAGCCACGCTAGGCGCAATGGGGACACGTACCGTTCGGCACGAAAGGTACGTGTCCCCTGTTCTACGTGTCCCTCTACAACTCCGAGCGGTCCACCCACTCCAGCTCGCCGCGCGTCAGCGGGCGCATGTCGGCGTCGCGCACCGCCATCGGCGCGATCGGGCGCCGCGTCGCCTTGTCGACCAGCACGGGATTGCTCGGGCCGCTCGCCACCCAGCGCTCGCCCCATTCCCTCAGCGACAGCAGCACCGGCAGCAGGTCGAGGCCCTTGTCGGTCAGACGGTAGGCGACGCGGCGGCGGTCGGCGGGGTCGGGCTCGCGGCGGAGGATGCCGTTCTCGACGAGCCGGCCGAGGCGGTTGGAAAGGATATTGCGGGCGATGCCCAGCGTCGACTGGAATTCCTCGAAATGCTGGAGGCCGTTGAAGGCGCCGCGCAGGATCAGGAACGACCAGCGCTCGCCCACCGTCTCCAGCGCGGCGGCGATCGAGCAGGTCCGCAGCAGTTCGCGGTGACGGTCGAGATCGAGCACGAGAGCGATCCTAGCCGCTTTGTTCCGGCTTGAACATGGCGCCCATCTTATCGGTTGCAATTGGAAACTATTATGGTACTCGGTTGCATATTGCAACTGAGACAGGGAAATACCGCGATGCGCGACACTTTCGCCACCTTTGCCGGCCTCCTCCTCGCCGGCGCCGGCGCCAACCTCTACCGCGCCGAGCCCGCCGCGCCGCCGGCCAAGGCGCGGGTGATCGCCGGCGAGACCGTGTGGCGCTGCGGGCCGGACGGGTGCACCGCCGGCAGCAGCGGCGCCCGGCCGCTGGTCGACTGCCAGGGCCTCGTCCGCGCCGTCGGGCCGGTGAAGAGCTTCGCCGTCGCCGGCGCGCCGCTGCCCGCCGACCAGCTCGAAAAATGCAACGCGCGGCGGCGCTGACGCTTCAAAACTTGCATCGTCCCCGCGCCGCACCCAATGAGGGGCGGTGCTGAGGCAATATGAACTGGTCGAGAAGGTCCGGTCCTACGATCCGGACGCCGACGAGGCGATGATCAACCGCGCCTACGTCTTCTCGATGCAGAAGCACGGGTCGCAGAAGCGCGCCTCGGGCGATCCCTATTACAGCCATCCGATCGAGGTGGCCGGCATCCTGACCGATCTCCATCTCGACGACGAGACCATCGTCACCGCCATCCTCCACGACACGATCGAGGATACGGTGGCGACGCCCGAGGAGGTGGAGAAGCATTTCGGCCCCAACGTCGCCCGCCTCGTCGACGGCGTCACCAAGCTCTCCAAGATCGAGGCGCAGTCCGAGAGCCAGCGGGCGGCGGAGAACTTGCGCAAGTTCCTGCTCGCCATGTCGGGCGACATCCGCGTGCTGCTAGTCAAGCTCGCGGACCGGCTGCACAACATGCGCACGCTCCACTTCATCAAGAGCGAGGAGAAGCGCCGCCGCATCGCCCGCGAGACGATGGACATCTACGCCCCGCTCGCCGAGCGGATCGGCATGTACGAGTTCATGACCGAGATGCAGACGCTGGCCTTCCGAGAGCTGGAGCCGGACGCCTATGCCTCGATCGCCAAGCGGCTGGAGCAGCTCCACAAGGGCGAGGGCGATCTCATCGAGCGCATCGCCCGCGGCTTGAAGGCGCATCTCGAGGCGAACGGCGTCGAGGCGCAGGTGCAGGGGCGCGAGAAGCATCCTTACTCGATCTGGCGCAAGATGGCCGAGCGCCACGTCAGCTTCGAGCAATTGTCCGACGTCATGGCCTTCCGCGCCGTCGTCGGCTCCGTCGAGGAATGCTACCAGACGCTCGGCCTCATCCACCGCCGCTGGCCGGTGGTGCCGGGGCGGTTCAAGGATTTCATCTCGACGCCGAAGCGCAACGGCTACCGCTCGCTCCACACGACGATCATCCACGACGAGCAGATGCGGATCGAGATCCAGATCCGCACCGCCGAGATGCACGCCCAGGCCGAGCACGGCCTCGCCGCCCACTGGGCCTACAAGGAAGGCGTGCCCGAGGAGGCGACGGCGGACCATCCGTGGATCAGCGACCTCGTCGAGATTCTCGAACATGCCGCCTCAGCGGAGGAGCTGCTCGAGCATACCCGCATGGCGATGTACCAGGACCGGATCTTCGCCTTCACCCCGAAGGGGGAGCTGATCCAGCTGCCCAAGGGCGCGACGCCGGTCGATTTCGCCTATGCCGTCCACACCGACCTCGGCGACCAGACGGTCGGCGCGAAGATCAACGGCCGCGTCATGCCGCTGCGCACGCCGCTCGAGAACGGCGACCAGGTCGAGATCCTGGTCTCCAAGGCGCAGCATCCGCAGCCCGCCTGGCTGACCTTCGTGGTCACCGGCAAGGCACGCGCCAAGATCCGACGCTTCGTCAAGTCGAAGGAGCGGGAGGAGACCATCGCGCTCGGCCGCAAGATCTACGAGGAAATCGTCCAGCGCCTCCCCCAGCCGCTCGGCTGGGAGGCGATGGCAGAGGCGCTGAAGCGGCTCCACTTCCCCGACGACGCGACCCTGATGGAAGCGATCGCGCTGAAGCGCGTGTCCGACGTCGCCGTGATGGAAGCCCTGATCCCTGGCTCGACCGGCAAGGACGGGGTCAAGCCCCCGCCGCAGCGCACCGCCATCTCGATCAAGGGCCTCACCCCCGGCGTCGCCTTCAAGCTGGCCGAATGCTGCCATCCCATTCCGGGCGACCGCATCGTCGGCCTCCGCCGCGAGGACGAGGAGATCGAAGTCCACGCGATCGGCTGCGACAGCCTGGCCGCGGGCATCGACGCCGACTGGGTCGACCTCGCCTGGGGGGACGAATCGGACGGCGGCACGGCGCGCCTGTGCGTCGTCGTGCGCAACGAGCCCGGGGCCCTCGCCGCGGTCGCCGGCGTGCTCGGCAATTACGGCGCCAACATCGTGTCGATGGAGCAGGCGAGCCGCGACGGCAGCTTCCACACCTTCCGCTTCGACGTCGAGGTGCACGACGTCCAGCACCTGATGCGGATCATCGCCGCGCTCCGCGCGACGGAAGCCGTGTCGAGCGCCGAGCGCCTCTGACCATGGCCGGGGGGGACGCAAAGGCGATGACCTACGGCGGCTACCTCGCCCTCGACGTCCTGCTGGGCGCCCAGCACCCGCTGTCGGATCAACCGGACGAGCTGCTCTTCATCATCATCCACCAGACCAAGGAGCTGTGGCTGAAGCAGGCGATCGCCGAGCTTGCCTCGTCCGCCAGCCTGATTCGCGCCGACCGCCTCGTCGAGGTGCACAAGAGCCTGTCGCGCGTGTCGCGCATCCAGGCGGTGATGACGCTTTCCTGGGACGTCTTGGCGACGATGACCCCGTCCGATTATTCCGGCTTCCGCGAAGTGCTCGGCACCAGCTCCGGTTTCCAGTCCGCCCAGTTTCGCGAGTTCGAATACCGCCTCGGCCTCAAGGAAGGCGGGCACCTCAAATTCCAGGAGGAGGGCTCCGGCGCCTATGCCGCCCTGATGGCCGCGCTAGAGGCGCCGAGCCTGTGGGACGAAGCCAATGCCGCGCTCGCCCGGGGCGGCTTCCCGGTCCCTCGCGAGGCGTTGGAGCGCGACTGGCGGGAGCCCTACACCCCCAGCGCGGGCGTCGAGGCGGCGTGGACCGAAGTCTATCGCGATCCCCACCGCCATTGGCCCTTCTACCAGCTCGCCGAAAAGCTGGTCGACCTGGACGATGCCCTCACCGCGTGGCGCCAGAAACATGTGCTGACGGTCGAGCGGATCATCGGCGCCAAGCGCGGCACCGGCGGCACCGCCGGCGTCGCCTATCTCCAGACCACACTCCCCAAGCGCGCCTTCCCGGAGCTCTGGTCGCTGAGGACGCGGTTGTAAGCGACCGGCGTCCGATCGAGGTCGTCACCCCGGACTTGATCCGGGGTCCGCCTTTTTTCCAGCATCACGTGGCCGAGGAGGTGGATGCCGGGTCATGTCCGGCATGACGGCCTAGTCTCAGATCCCCGCCCGCCACGGTTGCCCGGCGCGGATCGCCGCGATCTCGTCGGCGGCGATGCGTTCGCGGGCGCCGAGGCTCGGATGGCTGCGGAAGATCTGTGGGAACCAATCGAACTTCCCGAGATAGCGGCGCCAGAAGGGAATCGCCGCGTCGAGGTCGTAACCCGCCGCGGCCATCAGCCGCAGCCCGAAGCGGTCCGCGTCGGCCTCGCGCTTCCAGATGTTGCTGGCATGGATGCCGAGCCCCGCCAGCACGCCCTCCTCACTCCGGGTCGCCGGGTGGCCGAGAATGTCGTGCGCCATTTCGTGGCCGAGGACGACGGCGAGCTCGTCGTCATTGCGGACGTAATCGAGCATCGACGTGGTCATCACCACATAGGTGCCGGTCGCGAAGGCGTTCGTCTGGTCGGAGCGGGCGAGGCGAATGCGGCCGAGGCAGGCGGGGAGCGAATCGAGGCGCAGGCGCAACTCGCTCCCGCCGCGCAGGACGAGGAGCTCGGCGGGCCCCTGCCGGAGCGCGTCCTCGAGCTGGCGTTCCGTCGCCTCCAGCCGGCGGCGCCAGACGGTCCGCTCGCGGATCCCGGCAATCTCGCTCGGTGACGGAAAGACGGCCCCGTTCACGGCCAGGAAGACGTCACCGGCGACGAGGCCGGCCCTGGCAGCGGGGCTGCCGGCGATCACGCTCAGCACCCCCGGCCCGCGATCGAGCCCGTAGCGGGCGACCATCAGCGGACGGTCCTTCACCTCATATTCGGCGAGGTGGTGGAACAGCATGCCGGTGAGAGGCCAGGCGCCGGGGCAGAGCGGCCGGCCGGCGAGCGCCAGGCGATAGGCTACCTTGGCGACCCGGAGGTCGGCCCGGCGAAGAGTCGATTCGCCGGCTTCGCCCGCAGCGGATGCGGCGGGCGGCGCCTTGGCCTCGATGGCGGGGAGCGGCGCCGCCGGCCACAGCAATCCGGCGATCAGCAAGGCCGCGGCGCGTCGCATCGTCGATCTTCTCTGGACGCAAAAAATCGGCCGGATGAAGGCTTCCTCACCCGGCCGGATTTCACAGACTGGCGAGTACCCGCCGCCCGATCACGGGCTGTGCGGGAGGTCGCCGTCGTTGTTGCCGCGGGTGGCGGCGATGATGCCGAGGATGATCGCGATGAGAGCGATCAGCGGAATGATGAAGCCGCCGCGGAGCTCGCTGCCCGAGACGTTCTCACCGGCCGGGGCGACTTCTGTCGCCGCCGTCTGCGCGGCCGCCATGGTCGGCGCGGCCATCAACGCAACCGAGGCGGTCGCAGCGATAATACCTTTGAAACCCACGTCAGCTTCTCCCTTCGTACTCGAGCCTGTTTTCTCGCGGTTCAGCGGTCCTCCTATCCGAGCAGCCGGCGGCTGTCTAGTCCCGAATGGCAGGGCCCGATCACCTCGAAGCGCTCCGTATCCCCGTCTAGTTTACGAAGCTTGAAGCGCACAACCCCTCTGCCGCCCCAAGGTTCACGGTCGCGGCATGATCGTGCCGCCCCTGTTGCAGCGGAGCGACAGTGGCCGGGCGGCGGGCGAGTCGCGGCGGGTGCGGCCATTGCGCGCGGTCCGATCCTGTTTCAGAAGCTGGCCCGCCTTGAGGAGGAGGAAGCGCGACTTGGCCCATCTCACCGCGCTGCGCCGCGGCGGCGCCTGGCTGCTCGCCATCCTGTTGCTGCTCGCGGCCGCGCCGGCGACGGCGGCGGTCACCATCACTTTCTACTCGCACGAGCTCGGCTCCTCCTTCCCCCACGCCTTCGTGACGATGGCGGGGGCGCCGGACCGCGGCGGCCCGGCCCTGAACGTCGATTACGGCTTCACCGCCAAGGCGATCACCCCGGCGATCCTGTGGGGCCGGGTCGGCGGCGAGGTCGTCTCCGACCACGGCGCCGCCTACATACGCGGCAGCGACCGCCACTTCTCGCTGACGCTCAGCGACGACGAATATGACCGGGTGATGGCCACGATCGCGCGCTGGCGCGCCGCGCCGCAGCCCTCGTACGACCTCGGCACCCACAATTGCGTCCACTTCGTCGCCGATCTCGCCCGCAGCCTCGGCATGGCCGCCGACACGCCCAAGAACCTGATGAAGAAGCCGCGCTCCTATCTCGAGCACCTCACCGCCGAGAACCGGCCGTGGCTGGCCGCCCACCACGCCACCTTCTGGCGCGGCCCGTCCGCCACGCAGCAGCCCAAGCAGCAGCCGAAGCCGCAGCCGAAGCCGCAGAAGGAGCCGTACCGGCAGCCGCTGCGCGTGCCTTCGTCTTGACTTTGCCGCGCCGATCCACCTTAGCGGCGGCGAGGCCCGGCCTCCCCTGATCTCCCTGCCAAGCGAGCGAAAATGAGCGTTTCCCGCAACGAAAAGGTCGTCGTGGTCGGCCTCGGCTATGTCGGCCTGCCGCTCGCCGTGGCGCTGGCGAAGCGCTTCGACGTCACCGGGCTCGACATCGACGCCGCCCGCGTCGACGAGCTGAAGGCGGGCCGCGACCGCACGCGCGAGGTGACGGGGGACCAGCTCGCCGCTTCGACGCTCGCTTTGACCCACCGGGCCGAGGATTGCCGCGGGGCCGACATCTACATCGTTACGGTGCCGACACCGGTCGACGCGGAGAACCGGCCGGACCTGGGACCGGTCGTGTCGGCGACCCGCTCCGTCGCCGCATTGCTCGACCCGGCCCGCAAACCGATCGTCGTCTACGAGAGCACGGTCTATCCCGGCGTCACCGAGGAGGTGTGCGGGCCGCTGATCGAGGAGCTTTCGGGCCTGCGCCGCGGCATCGACTTCTTCCTCGGCTACTCGCCGGAGCGGATCAATCCGGGGGATCGCGAACATACCGTCGACCGCATCGTCAAGGTCGTGGCGGGCGAGAATCCGGCCGTCCTGGAGCGCCTCGCCGCCCTTTACGGCGCCGCGACGAGCGCCGGCGTGTTCCGCGCGGCCTCGATCAAGGCCGCCGAGGCGGCGAAGGTGATCGAGAACGCCCAGCGCGACATCAACATCGCCTTCATGAACGAAATCACCCAGATTTTCGCGAAGCTCGACATCTCGATCTGGGACGTGCTCGCGGCGGCGGGGACCAAGTGGAACTTCCTCAGGTTCCAGCCCGGCCTCGTCGGCGGCCACTGCATCGGCGTCGATCCTTATTATCTCAGCTTCCGCGCCCAGCAGCTCGGGATCGAGCCGCACGTCATCCTTGCCGGCCGCGCGATCAACGACCGCATGGGGGCTTGGGTCGCCGAGCGGCTGCACGACCGCCGGGGAAAGGCCGGCACGGCGCTCGTCATGGGCCTCACGTTCAAGGAAAACGTGCCGGACCTCAGGAACAGCCGCGTCATCGACGTGATCCGCCGGCTGGAGGAGCTCGGCCACAAGGTCACGATCCACGACCCCCTCGCGGATCCGGCGGAGGCGCGTCACGAATATGGGGTGGACCTCGATCCGGCGGCGCTGGATCGACGCTACGACCTCGTCCTCGCCGCCGTCGCGCACGACGCCTATCGCGCCTTGGCCGACGACACCGTCGCGGCGCTCGTCGCCGACGGCGGCCTCCTCGCCGACCTCAAGAACCTCTACGCGGACCGGACCCTGGCCGGCGTGGAGCGCTGGTCGCTCTAATGCCTCCCCATGAGCTGCGGCTCATGGGGAGGGGGCACCATGCGAGAACCGCTCACCTCAGTGCAGGCTACCCCTCCACCAGGTTTCACCTGGTTCCCCTCCCCATCTGGCGATGGGGAGGCCTTTCAGAGGCCGTGATACTGCCGGTACCAGTCGACGAACTTCGGGATGCCTTCCGCGATCGTCGTCGTCGGTTCGAAGCCGAGGTCGCGTTGGATGGCGCTGATGTCGGCATAGGTGTCGCGCACGTCGCCCGGCTGCATCGGCAGCAGGCGGCGCTCGGCCTTGCGGCCGCAGGCCTCCTCGAGCAGGTCGATCATCCGCCCAAGCTCCTCGGAGCGATGGTTGCCGATATTGTAGAGCCGGTGCGGCGCGCGGCTGCCGCCGGCCTTCTCGGTCCCGTCGTCCGGCGCCGGATGGTCGAGGCTCGCGACGACCCCCGCGACGATGTCATCGATAAAGGTGAAGTCGCGACGCATATCGCCTTCGCCGAACACCTGGATCGGCTCGCCGGCGAAGATCGCCCTGGCGAACAGCCACATCGCCATGTCCGGACGGCCCCACGGCCCGTAGACGGTGAAGAACCTGAGGCCGGTCTGCGGCAGCCGGTAGAGGTGGGCATAGGTCTCGCTGATCAGCTCGTCGGCCTTCTTGGTGGCGGCGTAGAGCGAGAGCGGATGGTCGACCCGGTCCTCGACCCGGAAGGGCAGGCTGTCATTGCCGCCGTAGACCGAGGAGGAGGAGGCGTAGACGAAATTCTCGGTCCCGCGCGCCCGCGCCGCTTCGAGCATGTTCAAGTGTCCGACGAGGTTCGAATGGACGTACGCGTGGGGGTTCTCGATCGAATAGCGCACGCCCGCCTGCGCGCCGAGATGGACGATCCGGTCGAAATCCTGCCCTTCCAGGGCGCGCGTCAGCGCCGCATTGTCGGCGAAGTCGACCTCGAGGAAGGTGAACCCCCCCTCGCGGCCGAGCTGCGCGAGGCGGTCGCGCTTCAGCGCCACCGAATAATAGGCGTTGACGTTGTCGAGCCCGATCACCCGCTCGCCGCGTGCAAGCAGCCGGCGCGCGACATGGAAGCCGATGAAGCCGGCGGCGCCGGTGACGAGGGTGGAGCGCATCAGGAAAGGGATCCGTTTCGAAGCCTGAGGCGGCGCTTAGACGAAAGC
>Ga0213876_10000522_pt1 | contig 29437 bp, 30 predicted proteins | sample BarmaccomBMRX_R9_FD_160113 | JGI IMG/M metagenome (GOLD analysis project Ga0213876, IMG submission 160113) | Root-associated microbial communities from Barbacenia macrantha in rupestrian grasslands, the National Park of Serra do Cipo, Brazil - RX_R9 | ecosystem: Host-associated > Plants > Roots... | reverse complement strand
TCAGCGACGAGCGGTTCGCCGTAGCATCGCGGGCCTCGGTGAGGGTTGTGAGGGCGGCTTGTCTCAATCTCGGCTCCAGATCGGGTGCCGCGTCATGCCAGGCCGGATTTTCGCAATACACCTCGATGGTTTCCGTCACGCCGCGCCTTCCTTCTTGCGGTAGCGCTGCGGGAGGCCCGTAGCCTCGCTGTCGGCGTAAGCGCGGACGATGCGCGAGACCAAGGGATGCCGCACGACATCTTCATCGCTGAATCGCGCCTGGGCCACGCCTTCCACATCGCCAAGGATGGCCAGCGACTCGTTCAGCCCTTCCGCACGGCCGCTTGGCAGATCGCTTTGCGACGGATCGCCGGTCACCACCATGCGGCTGTCCTCGCCGAGGCGCGTGAGAAACATCTTCATCTGCGCGGAGGTGCAGTTCTGCGCTTCGTCGAGGATAACGAAAGCCCGCGCCAGCGTGCGGCCCCGCATGAAGGCGAGGGGCGCGACCTCGATCGTTCCCGCATCGATCAGCCGGTTGCACTGATCGCCGATCGTCTCGAACAGCGCGTCGTAAAGCGGCCTAAGATAGGGGTCGATTTTCTCCCGCAAATCTCCGGGAAGAAAGCCCAGCCGTTCTCCGGCTTCCAGAGCCGGCCGGGAGAGGATCACCCGCTCCACGCGCCGTTCGTATAGCAGGTGCGCGCCAAATGCCGCAGCCAAATAGGTCTTGCCCGTGCCCGCCGGCCCGATGCCGAACACGAGTGGATGTGTGCGCATCAAATCCAGATACGCGATCTGTGCCGGCGAGCGAGCGCGCACGATGCGGCCTCCGGAGGTCTTTATGGCAGGAGCTCCGAAATCGCCGTCGGATTTGGCCGACTCGCGGCTCGCGAAACGGATCTCCGCATCGACCTCGGCGGTGCCAATATCTTCGCCACCTTCAAGGCGCGCGTACAATGCCCGGAGCACCAGGGCGGCGCGCTCGCGCGACTCCGGGGAGCCTTCAGCGGCAACCAAATTTCCTCGGGTGGCAATGCGCACACCCAATTTTTGCTCGAGACGTACGAAGTGCTGCTGATGGGCACCGCCCAACGCCGCAAACAGCGCGTTGTCGGGAAACTCAAGCGTGACTTGCTCGCGGGTGGTTCGGCGGCTCTTGGTGGAATTCGGGCTCAATGCGCCGGCACCTGTTCGCAATCCGGACGCAGCAGGCTGCCGCGCAAGCTGTTTGCCAAAGCCTCGTCGATTTGCACGTCGACCATGGTTCCAATCAGATGGAAGGCGCCATCCACATGCACCGGCTGCAAATAGGGCGATCGCCCGACAGCCTGTCCCCGTTCGCGGCCGGCCTTTTCGAACAGCAACGGCATGCGACGACCTTCGCAGGCCTTGCCGAATGCGTTCTGTTGCGTCGTCAACAGGCCCTGCAGCTCCTGAAGTCGCGCGGACTTGACGGGCTCGGGCACCTGTTTGCGTGCGGCGGCGGCCGGTGTGCCGGGGCGCCGGCTGTATTTGAAGGAAAAAGCTTGCGCGTAGCTGACCGTGCGCACCAGCGCCAACGTATCTTCGAAATCGGCATCGGTTTCGCCCGGATATCCGACAATGAAGTCCGAGGAGAACGCGATATCGGCGCGGGCTTCGCGGATGCGCTCGATGAGACGCAGGTAGTGATCTCTCGTGTGCTGGCGGTTCATGGCGGCAAGCACCGCATCCGATCCGGATTGCACCGGCAGATGCAGGTGGGGCATCAGTTTTCCGAGACTGCCGTGAGCGGCAATCAGATCGTCGGCCATATCGCGCGGATGGCTGGTCGTGTAGCGCAGCCGCTCCAGGCCGTCGATTTCAGCGAGCTGCTGCAGAAGACGCGCCAGACTCCATGTCTCACCATCCGGCCCTTCGCCGCGATAGGCGTTTACGTTCTGCCCAAGCAGCGTGATTTCGCGCGCGCCATGTTCAACGAGGCGGCGTGCTTCGGCCTCGATCTGGATCGCCGGGCGCGAATACTCCGCGCCCCGCGTGTACGGCACCACGCAGAATGTGCAGAACTTGTCGCAGCCTTCCTGGATTGTCAGAAACGCCGTCGGCGCGCTCGCTCCCGAAGATGCGGAAAGAACATCGAATTTTTCTTCCGGAGCGAAGTCGGTTTCCAGCGCGCTGCTGGCATCGCGCGCGGCGCGCGCCACCAATTCCGGAAAACGGTGCAGCGATTGCGGGCCGACGACGATATCCACCGCGCTTTGGCGCCGCGTGATTTCCCGGCCCTCCGCCTGCGCAACGCAGCCGGCAACGGCGATCACCATGGATTCACCGCGGCTTGCCCGTTCCTCCTTCATCCGGCGCAGGCGGCCAAGCTCCGAGTAGACCTTCTCGGCCGCCTTTTCGCGAATGTGACAGGTGTTAAGGACAACCATGTCCGCGTCTTGCGCGGTCGCGGAAGCGACGAAGCCCAGGGGTGCCAGCGAGTCCGCAATCCGCGCGGAATCGTAGACGTTCATCTGGCAGCCATAGGTTTTGATGAAAAGCTTTTTCATGCTTGCCGTTCCGGCCGACGGTTATGCGTGATCGGCCTGCGTACTGGCAAGCAAGTCCGGTTTGTGCGCGCGCGAGGCGGGATGCTTGGCGGCACCGGGGGACGACTTGAGAGCCAAATCGCAATACAGGCCCGCGAGCGCCCGCGCCTGACCGTCTCTGACAGCGGCTTCCGAGGCGGCCGAGAGTGCTTTGCGATCGAGCGCCGACGTGATCGTCATAGAGGGGTGGAACTCCACGACCACGTCGAAAGGTCCGGCTTTCACGGCATCCCAAAGGTGGGGCACCAGATCCATATCGCCGTACCAGGCGAACAGCGGACGGTTCTCGCGACCCATCGGAATGCCGTGAAGCCCGACATAGCTCACAGAAACGGGTTGCACGGGCACATATTGGATCTTCCCCTGCGCGTCCGTACCGACTTCCGATTCGGCCGCTCCCATCAGCGCGCTGCGGAAAGGCAGAACGCGATTGCCGTCGCTGGACGTGCCTTCCGGAAACAGCACGAGCGCATCGCCTTCCAGGAGACGCTTGCGGATATCCTGCCGCGCCGCTGCGGCCTGGCTGCGCCTTTCCCGTTCAACGAAGACCGTCTCCTGCAGACGCGCCAGCGTCCCGAAAAATGGCCAGCGGCCAACTTCTTTCTTGGCCACAAACGAAACCCGCGCCGCGCAAGAAAGGACAAGGATATCGAAATAGGAGCTGTGGTTCGCCGCCATCAGCACGCCACGATTCTGAATGGGCGTTCCGATAATCGTAACGCGAATGCCGAAGAGCTTGCAGAGCCAGCGATGATACCGGTTGGGGAAAGTCTTTCGGCGGGGCAGGCGGAGCCGCAACGCCAATGACTGCCAGGGAATGCCGATCAGCGTCGCGACGAAAAAGACAAACAAAATGGTTGCCGCCCGCAGGGACTGCATCAGTTACCGGTCGCTGTTTTTCCGCGTGTTTCGTGGAACTCCATAGAGTTCGAGGCGATGGTCGACAAGCTCGAAGCCGAGCTCCTCGGCAACACGGCGCTGCAGAATCTCGATTTCCTCGTTGCGGAATTCGATGACCTTGCCGGACTGCACGTCGATGAGATGATCGTGGTGCGAATCGTGCACTTCTTCGTATCGCGAACGGCCGTCGCGAAAGTCATGGCGTTCCAGGATGCCGGCATCTTCGAAAAGGCGAACCGTCCTGTACACCGTCGCAATCGAGATATGCGGATCGATGGTCGAGGCGCGCCGGTAGAGCTCCTCTGCGTCCGGATGATCGGTCGCTTCCGACAGCACGCGCGCGATCACGCGCCGCTGGTCGGTCATGCGCAGGCCTTTTTCGGCACAGAGTTTTTCGATGCGAGTCATGCGGGTTTCGATAATGGCCTGCTCTCAACATTAATGGAGTTGCCAGTCAATTCCCATCCATCAACGTCCGCCGCAGAACAAGTGCATCTGCGAACGCCTCGCAATCGCGATAGTAGTTGCGCCGCCGTCCCACCTCCACAAACGCCAGCCTGCGATAGAGGCGGAGCGCGGCTCCATTGCCGGCGTCCACCTCCAGAAACATCGCTTCGCCGCCGCGCTCAACCGCTGAGGTCATAGCGCCCTGCATGAGTGACATGCCGACACCGGCATTGCGATGCTCCGGCACGACGCCGAGCGTGACAACCTCGCTCTCGTCAGCCGCCGATCGAATGACGACAAATCCGGCAATCTGTAATTCCGTTATTTCGGCCAGCAGCACGAGCGTGTTTTCCGCCTGCAGCCAATTGCCGAAAACGTGTTCGTCCCACCCATCGCGAAAACAGCGGGCGTGGGCGTTCGCGAGTGCGGCGGCGTGGCGGGGCTCCGCGGCGACGATCCGCATCACGGCGGGCTATTCACGCGCGCATCCGGCGGCCGCAGATAGAGCGGCGCCGGTGGCAAGCCAGTGTGCGGACGCGAAAGCGCGAGACGTGCCACATGCAATGCATCGGGCGCCGTAATCGCGCTCAGAATACATTCTGCGCCATCCGCGGCATAAACTTCGTGTCCCGCGTTCCCTGCCGTGCCCGCAAACGCAAGTGCGCCGGCCTCGGATTTCAACTCCTGGCGAATTGCGCGGACCGCGTCGTTCGTTGAGAGCAGCGCGGGTTCGATCAGGGTGCCGTTGGGGCTATACAACCCCGCATAGACTTCGTCCCGCTTGGCATCGTGGAGCACCGCGGCGAAGCGCGCGGCGCTCTGTTCCAGCGCGGCGGCCGCCATCGCTTCCAGACTGGTGATCCCGATCAGTGGCAGCTTCAGCGCGACACGCAAACCCCGCATGAAGGCAAGGCCAACGCGCTGCCCCGTGAACGTTCCGGGCCCGGTCGTCACGGCCAGGCGCTGCAGATCGCGGAATTCCGCCCGCGCCTCGCTCATCGCGGATTGCACCATGGGTGCCAGGGCTTCGGCGTGGCCGCGCTGCATCGATTCAAAATGATGCGCCAGAACACGATCGCCGTGGAGCAACGCAACCGAGCAGGCGCCGAGCGCAGTATCGACAGCAAGAATTTTCATTGGAAGGTGGCGGTCAAATCAGACCGCTTCGACCGCGCTCACTTCCGGAATGTAGTGGCGCAGCATGTTCTCGATTCCGTGCTTCAAGGTGAGGACGGAAGACGGACAACCGGCGCAGGAGCCTCGCATGTAGAGCGAGACAATGCCGGTCTTTCCATCGAAGCCGCGGAAGATGATATCGCCGCCGTCTTGGGCGACCGCCGGGCGCACGCGCGTGTCCAGCAGTTCCTTGATCTGCCCGACGATCTCAACATCTTCTTCGGAATAGTTCTCATCGGCTTCATCCGGTTCGTTGGCACCGCTCTCGAACAGCGGCAATTCGCGGGTGAAGTGCTCCATGATCGCGCCGAGGATGGAGGGCTTGAGATGTCGCCAGTCTCCGTCCGACTTTGTCACCGAAATAAAATCCGATCCAAAGAAGACGCGCGACACGCCATCGACCTCGAACAGCGCGGCGGCAAGCGGTGACCGCGTCGCCGCACCGCGGTCCGGAAAATCCGCGACCGCGCCTTCAGTCATGACTTCGCGGCCCGGAAGGAACTTCAACGTTGCCGGATTGGGCGTCGATTCTGTTTGAATAAACATCTCGTTTCACGGCGCCGGGCGCCTCTCCTGTCCTTACATGACCTTCGGCATTGGCTGGATCAAGGCAGCTCAGAAATCCGAAGCAATGCCCTTGCGTTCCCAGTCACCGTACCGGGTTGGCTCCGGCCCTTGGGGCCCATTTCGCTCAGGCTCCAATTTGGCAGACGGTGCCGCTTTTCTACGGATCTCTGCTTCCGCCGCGGCGCGCCTGCCCGCCTCCCGGATACGCGCGGCAATCTCGGCATTCCGGGCGTTCTTGACCGCCATGACAGGGAGCCTACATCAGTCGTGACCTGAATACCTAAGCCTCGGACACAAAAAGACAATGAACCTTTTTCGCACCGGCATCCTGATGGCGCTGCTGACCGGCATCTTTCTCGCGGTCGGCTACCTTATCGGCGGCGGGGCCGGAATGGCGATGGCGTTTCTCTTCGCCGCGGGCACGAACCTCTTCGCCTACTGGAATTCCGACAAGATGGTCTTGTCGATGTACGGCGCCCGCCAGGTCGACGAAACGAGCGCGCCGGAACTCGTCCACATCGTGCGGCGGCTGGCGGAGGCCGATGGTTTGCCGATGCCGCGCGTGTTCATCGCGGAGAACGACCAGCCAAATGCCTTTGCGACGGGGCGCAATCCCGAGAATGCCGCCGTGTGCGCGACCACCGGGCTGCTCAACCGGCTCAACAGCGAGGAATTGGCCGGCGTGCTCGCGCATGAACTCAGCCATGTGAAGAATCGCGATACGCTGACAATGACCATCGTCGCCACCATCGGCGGCGCCGTCGGCATGCTGGCGAATTTCGCCTTCTTCATGGGCGGCCGCCGCAACAATCCTCTCGGTATGGTGGGCGCCGTACTGGTTGCGATTCTTGCGCCGCTTGCCGCCATGCTGGTGCAGATGGCGATCAGCCGCGCCCGCGAATTCGAGGCGGACCGCTCCGGCGCCCTTCTTTCGGGCCGGCCGCTGTGGCTGGCGTCCGCTTTACAGCGAATTGAGTCGGCCGCCGGGCAGATTGAAAATCCGGATGCCGAAGCCAATCCGGCGACCGCCCACATGTTCATCATCAACCCGCTGCATGGTGGCGGCATTTCAAGCCTGTTCGCCAGCCATCCCTCCACCGAAGAGCGCATCGCCAGGCTGCAGGCGATGGCCGGCGAGATGGGCCAGGCGCCGAAGCCCGGTCCCTGGAGCTGAGGTGGCGGAACACCGCGCTGCATCCGGAATCCCCTCGCGTCGTGCAGCTACTGCGATTTTGACGGAGGTGCTGCGCAAGCGCCGCCCGCTGGACGAGGCGCAAGAGGCGGTGCTCGCCTCAAGTCATCTTGAGCCTCGCTATGCCGGATTTGCGCAGGCGATCGCCCGCGAGACTTTGCGAAGACTTGGGCAGCTACAGGCGCTCATCGCCACCTTCGTTTCAAAAATGCCGCCGCAACATCGCGCCGGGACCACGCTTGAAATTCTGCTGGCCGGCGCCTGTGAGCTGCTGTTCCTGAAAACGCCGCCGCACGCGGCCGTAGACGCCGCGAACGAGCTTGCCGCGGGCGATTCAAACGCCGTCCACTTCAAGCCGCTTATCAATGCGGTTATGCGCCGCATCGCCCGCGAAGGCGCAACTGTTGTCTCCATGCAAGACGCGGCGCGTTTGAATACGCCCGACTGGCTGTGGTCGAGGTGGAGCGCCACCTACGGCGAGGAAATCGCGCGCGAGATTGCGACGTCACACCTCGCGCAGCCGCCGCTCGATATTCATCCGAACGCCGGTGCCGCAAGCTCGCCGGAAGGTTCCGGACTCCCGGGGGGACTCGTGCGCCTCGCCGAATTCGGCCGCGTTCGGGAACTGCCGGGCTATGCGGGAGGCGATTGGTGGGTGCAGGATTTCGCGGCGAGCCTGCCGGCGCGATTGCTCGGCGATGTGCACGGACGGACGGTGATCGATCTCTGCGCAGCGCCGGGAGGAAAATGCGCGCAGCTTGCCGCCGTAGGCGCGCAGGTGGTCGCGGTGGAGCGCGATCCGGCGCGGCTGAAGCGGCTCGCGCAAAATCTGGAGCGCCTTCATCTCCATGCGGAGCTGATCGAATCCGATGTGCGCGATTTCACGCCGAAGGAACTCGCGCCCTTTGTGCTTCTGGACGCGCCGTGCAGCGCCACCGGCACGATCCGCCGCCATCCCGACCTTCCCTGGATCAAGAGCGCAGCGGATGTGAATACCTGCGCCGATGCGGCAAGCGAACTGCTCGATTCCGCTGCCGCCATGGTAGGGGCCGGGGGCTTGCTTGTGTTCGCGGTCTGCTCGCTCGAACAAGAAGAAGGGCCGGAGCAAATCGAAGCATTTCTTGCTCGCCGTTCAGACTTTCAGCGCGTGCCGATCGAAGGCAGCGAGGTCTTTGGCATGGGCGAACTCATCCGCGATGGCGACCTGCGGACGCTGCCAAGCCATCTCGCCGCACGAGGTGGAATGGACGGCTTCTACGCAGCGCGTCTCCGCCGCTCAGGATGAAAGGCGGCCCAGCGCGTAGGCCAGGGCCAGATAGATTTTTCCCGTGTCCGCGCTGAGCAGGGTCGAGGCGAGCAGGCCTCCATTATCGCCTTCGCGCGCGCGCTCAAGCAGCTTCTCGAATTCCGTGATGTAGGCGTTCGCCGCTTCGCGAAACTGCGGATTTTCGCGGTTGAGCGTGGCGATTCTGCCGACGGCATCTTGATCGATCGAATTCGCGATGCGACGTGCGAACACGGTGCGGTCGCCGGCAAGATAACGCCGCCAGTCTTCATCGCTGGGCGCCCCTTCAACGCTTATCGAATCGAGATCGACGGCGATGTCGGCCAGCGCCGCTTCGAGCGCCCCCAAAGCCGCGGCCGCGACCGGCTTGAGGTCACGGCCTTTTCCCTCGCCGGAATCAACGGCGGAAAGCAGCGTGCTCATTTCCCACGATTTGGGCTCACCGGCCACGTCCCTTTTCCGTGTACGTTGCGTCAGCTTGCGCGCGCGACTGAGAAGGCCGTCCGACTCCGCCTGCTGCTCGACCTCGAGCGCATTTCCATTCCCGGCACGTGCGGTTACACGCCCCGCGCTGCGCGCATGAATGGTCGACAGAGTCCGGGCGGAGATGCTGAGTATCTCCTCGGTCTCACCACGAACAAGCTCGCGAACTTTTGCCGCTTCCTGCTGCGCGGCGATCGGAAGCTGCGCCAGGTGCTTTTCGATTTCCACGACGGTGTCCGACAGCGACGCCTTGATCAGGTTGGTTCTGTCTGAAAGCTCTGTCGCCGCCTGAATCAATTTGTGACACTCGGCCATGGCTTCGCCGACCAGTGAGTTGGCGCTCGCCTTTGCTTGTGCCGCCGTGTCGCCGATCAGCGCCTGCGCACCCGTGCCGGCGTCGTGGAGGGAGCCGACAAGCTTGACGAGCATGCCGTTGGCGACATCGCAGATCTGCTTTACCTGCTCGGCTTCGCGTCCAAAATTGGCGGTCAATTGCGTGGCGCGCGCGGCCCCCGCCGACATGATGCTCTCAAGCTGCCGCTCGGTTTCGCCGGCCATCGTCTCGAATACCTTGGCTTGGCCGCTGAGTGCCCCGATGGACTGCTCCAACGCCGCGCGCTGGCGGCCAAGCGCGGTCTCCAGGGTTGCGCCTTCGGTTTTCAGGCTTTCGACAAGATCGCTCATGGCGGTCCGGTGCTTCTCGTATCGGCCGAGCAGAAATTCCGAGCGGCTCATGGCTGCTTCGGAAACTGCCTCGATCTGCTTTGCCTGTCTGTCGAATCCGACCGCGGCGGCCTGGGGCGCCTCGGCCGCCGCCTGCGCCGCCGCGCGGAAACTGGCCGACTGGGTTTCGAGCAATTGGCCCGCGTTTTTGAGCGCGGCTTCGGTAGACTCCATCATGCTCTTCAGCTGGGCGGCGCGTCCCGCCAGAAGCTCGCTCGCGCGCGTACCGGTGTCGGCGAGCGATCCGGACATCTGGTCCAGGCGCTCGCGTTCCTGTCCCAGCCGGGCCGCAATCGCCTCCGTGCGAACATCGGCGCGCGCGGACGCTTCATTCACGGCGGCGATTTGCGCCTCGAGAACGGATTCGAGCGAGCGCAGCCGTGCGAACGCGCCATCCAGGCCCGCGTTCAGGCCGTCCAGCTCGCGGCGCACGGTGCGGCCGAGGCGGACAGCAACGCGCGCGGCTGTTTCGTCGGTGGAAAACATGCGCTCCGTGGCCTCGGCCATCGCTTCGGCGGCGAAGGCAAGCTGCTGGCCCCGGACGAAAGCCCACGCGCAGATAAGTATCATGACCGGAGGGGCCAGCGCGGCGAAGGCCACAAGCGCCAGGGCCTCCTTCGGCATCGCCGATAATCCGCTGACCCCAAAATAACCCCAGATGTAGGCGGCCGCCCCTCCGAGCCAGAACGCCCCAAGGGTGATCGCGAAGATCAACGGTCCGATCGGCTGTGGCGGGGTGCGAAAGTGGCGCTCCGGCTCCGGCGCGGAGGCTTCCGCAGTCGGCAACATTACGGTGGATTTCCGCTCGGTCCCGCTAAGCGCCACGATATGCCCCATTGTTCAACCCGCACGCATCTTAACCATGTTCAGCCGGTCCAGGCGAGCGAAAGCTGTCGCGGGCTTGTGGGTAGCCGATTGAAATCAGGCCGTTAACGGGGTGTTTCCTGCTCAGGGCAGAAACTGGAATCCCGAGCCATGGCCATATCCCTGATCCCTCAGCCGCCCGTCGATCTGCAGCATCTGGCCCGCTATACGGGCGGCGACCCTGTTCTCGACTCCGAGATTCTCCGTCTTTTCGTCAAACAGTCCGCGGAACTGATGGCCGAGCTTCCGGCAGCCCTTGCGACAGGCGATCGGGAGCGTTGGCACCATATTGCCCACTCCCTCAAGGGGGCGGCCCGTGGCATCGGCGCCTTTGAATTCGCGGACATTGCCGCCGAGGCCGACGCGCTCAATCCGGTCGGGGCGCCAGGGATAGCCAGCGAATTAATCTCAAAACTTCAGATGCGCATGGCGGCGGTGCATGATTTCGTGCAGGATTTCGCCGTGGCGGCTACCTGAGCACCGGCTGTTCTGCCCAATGTTGCGTTGCGGCAATAGCCCCTATAAGCCCGCCGTCTCGCAATCCATTCGGCGCAATTCATGGCCGCAAGGCACGAAACCGATGTTGCCATTCTGGGCGCGGGGCCGATCGGCCTGTTCGCGGTGTTCGAGCTTGGACTGCTCGATCTCAAGGCGCATCTGATCGACATTCTCGACCGGCCGGGCGGCCAGTGTACGGAGCTGTATCCTGAAAAGCCGATCTACGACATTCCAGGCCTGCCGGTGGTCAGCGGGCAGGAACTCACCGACCGGCTGGTCGACCAGATCAAGCCGTTCGGGGCCCAATTCCACCTGAATCAAATGGCTTGCGGCCTGGATCGTCTGGACGATGGCCGCTGGCGGCTGAAAACTGATGCGGGAACAGAGGTCATCGCGCCGGTGGTGGTGGTCGCGGCGGGCGCGGGCAGTTTCGTACCCAAACGACCACCGATCGCAGGCATCGCCGATTACGAAGGCAAATCCGTCTTCTATGCCGTGCGCAAGATGGAGGCTTTCCGCGGCAAGAATATCCTGATCGCAGGCGGTGGCGACAGCGCGCTCGACTGGACCATCAATCTGGCGCCCATCGCCGCAAAATTGACTCTGGTGCATCACCGCGACGGATTTCGCGCGCAAGTCCACAGCGTCAACCAGATGCGCGAGCTGGCCGCGCACGGCAAGATCAATTTCGAAATCGCCAGCGTCAAGGCGCTGCACGGGGCGAACGGTCAACTCGAGGGAGTGACACTGGCGAGCCCGGACAAACGCGAATGGCAGCATGCCTGCGATACCTTCATGCCGTTCTTCGGGCTCACCATAAAGTTGGGACCCATCGCCGAGTTCGGTCTCAATCTGCATGAGGACCTCATTCCGGTGGATACGGCGAAGTTCGAAAGCTCGACGCCCGGAATCTTTGCCATAGGCGACATCAACACCTATCCCGGCAAACTCAAGCTCATCCTGTGCGGATTTCACGAAGCGGCATTGATGGCGCAGGCGGCGTTTCACGTCTGCCGCCCGAACGAGAAGCTGCGTTTCCAGTACACGACGTCCTCCTCGAGCCTGCAAAAAAAATTGGGAGTCGCTTGATGGCGCACGGCGCCCCTGTTCCCTATTTCGTCATCGCCCGCTTCATGCGGGCGACCCAATTTTGTTTTCTAATTGGGTCACCCGGATCGCGCTGTTTTGCGCGACCGGGTGATGACGAGTTGCATCGAGTTCCGGAAAATCACACATGAAGATCATCGCGACAGACCGCAAAGGCGACCTGCACACGCTGGAGGGCCGCGACGGCTGGAGCGTCATGGAGATCCTGCGCGATGCGGGGCTGCCGGTGGCGGCCGAATGTGGAGGGGCCTGCGCCTGCGCCACCTGTCAAGTCTACGTCGATCCCGAGTGGTACGATCGCCTGCCGCCGAAGTCCGATGCCGAGACCGACATGCTGGACATGGCCATCGCGGTCGAGCCGACGTCGCGGCTGTCCTGCCAGATCACCTGCGCGCCGGAACTCGACGGCATCAAAGTCACCATCGCTCCCGAATAGCGGGCCCCGCGTGGACGCGAGTTCATGTATCGGGGAGGGTTCGCGCGCTACACACGCACGATGGCAGGACCTTTCGATTGCAATTCGCCCTGACAGAAACCCGTGAGTTCGGCTTGCAGCACAACGCCGCCAAGCAGGCAGGCGCGCCAATGCGCCGCGCTGCAACCACGGTTATCGTTCTGCTGCTCCATGTCCTGGTCGTGCTGGCACTGCTGGCGGCGTTTCGGCCGCAACTCCTGACGCGGGTGGTCGGCAGCCGCGAAATCGTCATCAGCCTACCAGTCACGCAAGAGCGCCGTTCACGGCAGCAGCCGAATGAGGTTCCCCCTCCGGCTTTTCTCCCGCCGGAGGTTTCTCGACCGATTACGCCGCCGATACTGGAAGGGGCGCCGGCAATGCCTGCCCGGCCCAGTCAATCCCCAGGCGATATGGAAGCGCTCGGCCGCTATCTCTACAATTGCACCGGCGCCAACTACGAACGCTTGTCGCCGAAAGAGAAAGCACATTGCCTAGAGAACAAATGGAATGGCGAAACCGGCCCATCGCTCACGCTCGGCCCCGCCAAACCCTCGCCCTACGATGCGGTGATCGCGGGCCGCAACGCGCCGGCCGTGCCATTCGAGAGGCCATGCTCAACGGACAAGCCGACGGCCAATCTCGGTCTGCCTTGTCATGACTTTGACAACGCCCACGCGCCGCTGGTCGAATTCCGTCACTAGATTTTCTCGTATCAGCCGGTTTTCGGCACGTCGGCCAGAGCGGCGTCGCTCTGCGGTGACCGTGCTGCCGTTGCGTTGAGAAATTGCGAACCCTTGAACACCGACAGAAGCCGAATGCCTTGTACCTGCAATGCTTCGGTTGCGCCTTCTTCGCGATCGATCAGAACGAGCCCAGCGTTCACCGTGGCGCCCGCCGCGCGCGCCGCATCGACGGCCTTCAGGATGGAGCCGCCGCTGGTCGCCACATCGTCAACAACCAACACGCGTGTGTTGACGAGCGTCTCGTTTGGCGCAAGGCCCTCGATCATGTCCATCGTGCCATGGCCCTTTGGTTGCTTGCGCACGAAGAAGGTTTTCACCGGACGCCCTTCTGCTTCGCTCACGGCGGCGAGCGCGGCAATCACGGGGACGGCGCCCATTTCCAAACCGCCGACATAGCCGACATTCTCTGGCCATATGCGCGCGAGCAGCGCGCGCGCCAAAAGCAGCGCGCCTTTGGGCGACATCATGGTCGGCTTCAGATTGAAATAGAGCTCGCTCTCCCGCCCCGAGGCGAGGCGGAACTTGCCGCGCCGGAAGGATCGTTCGCGAATGATTTCGAGCAGTTCGCGCTCGTCCGCGTTCTGCGTTCCGTTCACGGCGAAACCTGCAAGCTCGGTGCTTCCCTCCTCAGAAGGGATGACGGTGCATCCATAGCCGGTTGATACGGCGCAACCTTCGATGAAGGCAGCAGGATGCGGACGCATAGGCCATCTGGCGCCCAGTCATACGCGATCTCGCCGGCGAGCTGCATTTCCACCGAGCGTTGGGCCAGCACGGTGCCGAAGCCGGTGCGTTCCGGCACAGATTCAATTCGCGGTCCGCCCGATTCCTGCCAAGACAGTTCCAGTCCCACGTCGGACAATTCCCATCGAACCGAAATCCTTCCGTCGGGATTGCTGAACGCGCCGTATTTCGCGGCGTTGGTGGCCAGCTCGTGCAGCACGAGCGCCAGACTGGTGATTGCGCTGGGGCGGATGGCCACCTCCGGTCCGTCAACATGAACACGCCAGTCCATCGCCGCTGGGACGTGCGGCGAGAGGATATCCTGCAGGATATTCCGCAACGGCACGTCGCGGCCCTCCATGTCCCACACCGACTCGCGTAGGCCCGGCTGGACCAACTCGTGCGCCCGGCTGAGCGCGAAGATGCGGCCTTGCAAAATCTTCGACATTTCCTCCGGACTCGTCGCGGAACGCGCAGTCATCACCACCAGCGATTTTGTCAGGGTAAAGAGATTTTTCACCCGGTGATTGAGTTCTCGCAGCAGCAGCAGATGCTGTTCTTCGGAGCGCCGCCGCTCCATTTCGATTCTGTGCCGCTCGACGGCGATCGCCGCGGTCTGCGTCACCATGGCGATGATTTCGAGGTCGCGCTCTGTCGGTATGCGCGGTTCGCGATAATAGTTTGCAAAGGTGCCGATGAGCTTGCCATCGGTTCCGCGGATCGGCGTCGACCAGCACGCTCGCAATCCGTGACGCAAAGCCAGCTCGCGAAAGCTCGCCCATAACGGATCCTCGGCGATGTCGCACACATAAACAGGTTGGCCGGTGTGCGCAGCCGTTCCGCACGAACCCACCTGCGGTCCGATTTCAATACCGTGAATGGCCGAGTTGTATTCGGCAGGCAGACTGGGGGCGGCACCATGCAACAGGCGACGGCCGTCCTCGGAAAGAAAGAGGATAGAACCGAGCAGATCGCCCCCGGCGGGTCCCTCCACGGCGTGAATCAATTCTTCCAGCACATTTTCCAGCGGGTCGCCCGCGGCGATGCGCTGAAGAATGTTTCGCTCGCTTTCGAGCAGCTCCGTGGAGCGTGTGCGGCCCGTCATGACACCCCGTCCCCGGTAAAGGCGCCCCACCGCCAAATGATGGGTTTATAGAGTTCCGAGCGCAGAGCAAGGTTGTCGAACCGGAGTTCCCGAGTTCCCGCCGGGCCGGTCATGGCCTGTTGGGTCTTCATCCAGGCGTCGGGCCGGCAGGCTTGTGCCGAATGCTTCTAAAACTGCTTCAGCAGACGGTCGATGTAGTCGAGTTCCTCGCGGGGACGGCCGCGCTCTTCGGCGCGCCGGCGCAACTCCTTCAGGATGGTTCGAGCCCGCTCCAGCTGCGATTTGCCCGGCAGCTTGGTCTGATCGCCGAAACCGGGTCCGCGTCCGCCGTTTTCTCGTCCCAGCGGATCGTCATTGCCGTTCTCGCCTGGTTTGCCGTCGCCCTGCTGCTTCATCATCTGCTCGGCAAGCCGTCCGGCCCCCTTGCGCATCGCGTCGAGCGCCTTGCGCTCGGCCTCCGTCGCATCGTTGAGCGCGCGCTCGCCGAGCTTGCCTTGCGCTTCGCCCATTCGCTTGCCGGCTTCGCCCAAATCCTTGGCGCCACCGCCTGCCTTCGGTCCTATTCCCTGCATCAGCTTGTCGAGCTGTTGACGCAGGCTGCCTTGCCCTTGCGCCAGCCCCTTCGGCCCGCCGGCTTTGGGATCGAGGTTGCCCTGCTGCTCGCGAAACGTTTTGTCGAGCAACTGGCGCTGCTTGCCCATCAGGTCGCCCAGGTTCTTGAGGGCCTCGCTCATCGCCTTGTCGCCTTCGCCGCCGCTGCCACCGGGCCCCGCTGTCATGTGCAGATTTTCGAGGAGCCCTTGCAGCATGGCGAGCAGCTGCTGCGCCTGCGCCCGCGCGCCGCTCTGCGCCAGTTGCTGGATGGCCTTGAGGAGCGCCTGCAGGTCCTGGGGGTTCAGAACCTTGGCGCCTTTCGGCGGCGGCGAATTCGCGGATGGCGGATTTTGCGCCAGCTTTTCCAGATAACGCTTTAATGCCTGATCGTAACGCTGCAGCAGGGAATCGATCGTCCCTTGCGGCGCGCCATGCGCCAGCGCCTGGGAGATCATCTGCTGCAAGCGCCGCAGTTCTTCGGCTGCGGACGAGAGTCCGCCGCGTTCCAGCGCCAGCGCTGTCTCCCACAGCAGATCTTCCACATGCGCGATATCCTGCGGCGCGCGCGCGTTCTTCAATGCCCAATAGGCAGCGCGGATCGCAACATAGGCGGCGGTCTGCCGCTGGTAGAATAAGTCCGGCGCTGCGCTCAGCGCGTCGAGCGCGAACGCCGTGGCATTGCGTCCCTCCCTGCCATTGAGGAACAGGTTCTGCCGCTGCTCGATCAGCGCACGCGCCAATGGGTTGGTGAAGACGCGCGCGGGCAAGGTAAAGCGCGCCGGCCTGCTGCGGCCGATGTTGCCCATGGCATCTTTCGCTTCCAACGTGATGGTCACGTCGAGCCCGGCATAGGGGTGAGCGGTAAGATCGCGATAGACAGTATCGTTGAGCGTCTTGCCTTGCGAAGAGAGCGGCAGATCGACAACAAGCGTGCGCCGCGCTTTTGACTTTTGCACCGGCCGAATGAGCGCCCGCGCTGAAATCACGCCGTAATCGTCGCCCGCCGTAAGGGCAAACTTCACCGCGTCGCGCTCGGTGCGGCCCGGCGGCTGTGCGAAGGCGATGGACGGCGCTTCGTCCGGGACCGCCTTGAGGCGCCAACTGGCAAGCACCTGAGCGCCGCTCAGCACACGGACGGTTTCATCCCGCGCGATTTTTGCATTGCTGGAATAATCCTGGCCTTGCCCTGAGAAAGCTGGGACATGTTCTGCACGCGGCGCGAACGTCACCTGCGGCTCACCCCGGCCGCCATGCACCCGCAGCGCGAGCATCGAACCTGCGGGCACGGCGATGGGGCGATCCTGCGATCCGCGGGGAAGATAGATCGGCGCCTCTCCGGTATAGGCCGGCGGATCGATCCAGGCTTCGAGGCTGGCACGCGGCGCGGATTCGCCTGGCGTCAGAGCGGCAAGCAGGCGGTGCTGCGCATCGCGACCCGCGACGGCAAATCCGATGACGAGCAAAAGAAGAATAATGTAGCGAACGTAGTGCGGATCTTCCGCCGCCAGCGATGCATGCGGATAGACCCAGCGAAGACGATTCCGGGCGGCCAGGCGCGCTCGCACATGCGCGCGCCACAGGTTTTCCGCGAGCGCGTCCCCCGCGCCCGCCACCATGCGATCATTGCGCTCGGTGAGCGGCCGGTGCGTCAGCCCGCTATCGCGCTCCAGCCGCCGCGCGCCGTCGTTCCAACCGGGCGCGCGGAAGTCCTGAAACCGTCGCCATAGGAAATAACCGACGGCACCGGCGCCCGCGATCAGCAGCAGTGCGTGCAGCAGCGAGGGCAGACGGGCAAAGACGTCAAGCAACGCCAGCGTCGCCAAGGCCCCGGCAATTCCGTTCGCCGGCCACAATCGCGGCCAGAGCCGCTCCCACAGGATGGCGGCGCGCGCCTGCGCGATGCGCCGCTCGATCCTTCTATGCGAGCCAGTCTGGGATTCGATCGAGACGGAGATGCTCATCGTCGCTCATCTTGGGCCGCACAATGCTCCAGCGTTTGCCATGCACCACTACTTCGGCGGCGGGAGGCCGTGCATTGTAAGCGGACGCCATCGCCGCGCCATAGGCGCCCGTCATCAGAATAGCTACCAAATCGCCGGCCCGCAGGCGCGGCAGCAGGTGGGCGCCAAAGGAATCCGAGGTTTCGCACACCGGGCCCACCACCTCATAGCTTTCCATCGGCGCGTCTTCGCGTGGCGCAACGCACACGATCTCGTGATGCGCACCGTACAAGGCCGGGCGAAGGAAATCGTTCATCCCGGCATCGAGAATCGCGAAGCGCCGGTTCTCGCCGTCCTTCACATGGATGACGCGTGCAACGAGAATTCCCGCACTTGCTGCAATCAGCCTTCCGGGTTCGAGGATCAGCGACACATTCTGATCGCGGGCGAATTGCGCCACGAGATTTGCGTAGTCCGCGATCTTCAAACCCGGCATCCTGTTGCCGTAGTTGACCCCAAGTCCGCCGCCGGCATCGGCGCGCGCGACTTGGTGGCCGTCGCTGCGCAGCATCGCGATCAGCTCGGACATGCGCGCCAGCGCCTGTCCGAACGGTTCGAGTTCGGTGATCTGACTGCCGATATGCATGTCCACGCCGACGATCTTGAGCCCCGGCAGCGCCGCGGCGCGGGCATACCCTTCGCGCGCGCGCGTCCACGGGATACCGAACTTGGTTTCGGCGATGCCGGTGGAGATTTTGGCATGCGTGCGCGCATCGATATCGGGATTGACGCGGATGGCGACCGGTGCAATGGCTCCCATTCCGGCCGCAATTTCGCTGAGCGTTTCGAGTTCTGCTTCGCTTTCAACATTGAACTGATGAATGCCGGCCTGGAGGCCCAGCGCCAGCTCCGCGCGGGTCTTGCCGACGCCGGAGAAGACGATTTTTTCCGCCGGGATTCCGGCCGCAAGTGCCTTTTTCAATTCGCCGCCTGAAACGACGTCGGCACCCGCGCCCAGTTTCGCCAGCGTTCGCAGCACGGCGAGATTGCCGTTCGCTTTCACCGAATAAGCAATGAGGGCATCCGCCGGAAAGGCGCCCGCGAAATTTCGATAGTTCGCGGTGAGCGCGGACGTCGAGTAGCAGTAGAACGGCGTGCCGATTTCGTCCGCCAGCGCAGGGACATCCACGCCTTCCGCGAACATGCGGCCGTCGCGAAACGCGAAAGCCGTCATCGGCCGATGGGTTGCGGGGGCCGCGATGGGTCTCTCTGGTTTTTCGGCGTCGGCTTGCCGTCCGGCATGAGGAGGTCGCTCTTGATTCCGCAGGCAGGAACCGCGAGCGCTAGAGCAATAGTGAGCAACAGGCGGACGATCGCGCGCATGCCCCGATGTGCGCCCTCAACGGCCAATTTGTCAATTTGTCGGCAAATGGCTATCGCATCGGCCCGATGCGGGCATTTCGACATTCGATCGCGCGGGCCGGATGCCTGGCTGCTGCCCTGTGTCTTGGCGGATGCGAGCAGCGGCAAGAGACCGCGCCTCCGCGTTCCGTCAATGCGCTGGAAAAACTGAAAGCGGAAGCGCCGAAAACGGTGCCGCCGGTGACGTTTGCGGATGCGCAAGGCAAGACGCGCAATCTGAGTGAGTTTCGTGGCCGCTATGTGCTGCTCAATCTGTGGGCCACCTGGTGCGCGCCCTGCGTGCGCGAGCTGCCTTCTCTATCGCATCTGCAGGAAGCGATGGGAGCGAACAATCTGCTCGTCGTGCCGGTGAATGTCGGCCACGGCGCGGCGCCGGAGACAGCGGCCTTCCTGAAAGAGAACAAGGCCGCGGCATTGCCGGTTTATCTCGATACCAAGAGCGCCTTCCTGCACGCCTTCGGGGCCTTGGGTTTGCCGCTCACGGTGCTGATCGATCCGCAGGGCCGCGAAATCGCCCGCGCGTCCGGCGCCGTGCAGTGGGATGCGAAAAAGTCGATTTCTTATTTTCAGGCGCTGACCAAACGCTAGTCGGCGCGTTGCTGCGGTGCGCGGTTCAGCACGTGATAGGAAATTCCGTCCCAGGCGTTGTGGATGCCGGCGAGCAGCAACAGCAGGGCCGCGCCGCCAGTCGCAAAGAGCGCAAGGCGGAGATCCTGGAACACGACATAGGCCGATATCGCGATCACCACATAGGCCGCCAGCGGCATCAAAACGTGAAACATCGCGTCTTCCATGTCCGGCTTGTACGCGGTCTGGACGCGCATCCGCCACACCGTCAGCAGCACGTAGGCCGCGCCGGCAAGGCCGACAAGCCCGCAAACCATCGCCACGGCAGTAGCGCTATCCCAGGGCATGCGCAGCAATGCCGACAAACCCAGGACGACACTGAAATGCACGATGGTTGGTGTGCTGAACGCCGCTCCGGCGCGCGCCATATCGCGCGGCGGACGCTCGGCGATCAGGGTCAGCACGACGAACTGCAGGCCGATCAGCGCGCCGCCGGCGGAGCCGACGATCACATAGAAGCTGTCCCACTTTTCCAGCAGTTCTGTCATCGCGCTCAGCGTCCGACCAGCTGCTGAAGTTGCGGCGGATAGCGCTCGCCCTGGACTGCGATCTGCGACAATGCCTCGTCGATTTTCCGCAAATCGTCGGCGGTAAGTGCGATTTCCACCGCGCCGATGTTTTCCCGAAGGCGATGTGGTTTGGTCGTACCCGGGATGGGAACGATCCAGGGCTTCTGCGCCAGCAGCCAGGCAAGAGCGACCTGCGCCGGTGTCGCCCGCTTGCTCCGCGCGATCTCTGCCAGCCGATCGACCAGCGCCTGGTTGGCTTTGCGTGCTTCCGGCGTGAAGCGCGGCACAATGTTGCGGAAGTCGTTTTTGTCGAACGCGGTATTGGCATCGATGGTGCCGGTGAGGAAGCCCTTGCCGAGCGGGCTGAAGGGGACGAAGCCTATGCCCAGTTCTTCGATAAGCGGAAGGATCTCTTTCTCCGGCTCGCGCCACCACAGCGAATATTCGCTCTGCAGCGCAGTCACGGGCTGCACTGCGTGGGCGCGGCGGATGGATTGTGCGCCCGCTTCCGACAACCCAAAATGACGGACCTTTCCCGCCTCGATCAGCGCCTTCACGGCACCGGCCACATCCTCCATCGGCACTCCGGGATCGACGCGGTGCTGATAGAACAGGTCGATGCGATCGGTGTTGAGGCGCTGCAGCGACGCGTCCGCGACTTCGCGGATGCGCTCCGGGCGGCTGTCCACGCCCGCCTGCGCATTCCCGTCCTTGAAACCGAACTTAGTGGCGATGACGACATGGTCGCGCATCGGTGCCAGCGCTTCGCCCAGCAGTTTTTCATTCTCGAAGGGGCCATAGGCCTCGGCGGTGTCGAAGAAGGTGACGCCGGCTTCATAGGCCGTACGCAACAGCTTGATGGCATCGTGCTTGTCGGCGGCGGGGCCCAGCCCAAAGCTCAGGCCCATGCAGCCAAGGCCAATCGCCGAAACTTCCAACCCGCTTTTGCCGAGCGTGCGCTTTTGCATGCTTTTCTCCTCGGTCTCCGGGGTCAACATTCAAAATGAACGTCGTCTCGGCGCGGCAACCCAAATCGTAGCTCGATGACAATGCGATAGAAAACGCCTGCGCCTGCGATTCGACGCAATAACCGCGATCCGCACGAATACCGAGTGTGTTACCGCGTCGGAACAGGCTTCTCGCCGCGGTAGTCGTAGAAGCCGCGGCCGGTTTTCTGCCCCAGCCAGCCCGCTTCCACATATTTCACCAGCAGAGGGCAGGGGCGGTACTTGGAATCGGCAAGGCCTTCATACAGCACCTGCATCACCGAGAGGCAGGTATCGAGGCCGATGAAATCGGCAAGTTGCAGCGGACCCATCGGATGGTTGGCGCCGAGCCGCATGGCGGTATCGATCGCCTCCACGCTACCGACACCTTCATACAGCGTGTAAACCGCCTCATTGATCATCGGCAGCAGGATGCGGTTGACGATGAACGCCGGGAAATCCTCCGCATAGGCCGGGGTCTTGCCCACCTTGCGCACGATGTCCAACGCGGCCTGGAAGGTCGTGTCGTCGGTCGCGATGCCGCGGATGACTTCCACCAGCTGCATCATCGGCACGGGGTTCATGAAATGAAGGCCGATGAAATGCTCCGGCCGGTCGGTGACAGAGGCGAGGCGGGTGATTGAGATGGAAGAGGTGTTGCTGGCAATGAGCGTATGGGGATCGAGGCGGGGACAGAGTTCCTGAAAAATCTTGCGCTTGACGGCCTCGTCTTCCGTGGCCGCTTCGATGACGAGATCGCGGCCTCGCATCGCATCCAGCCCTTGAGAGATATGGATCCGTTTCATCGCGGGTTCGATCATCTCTTCGCGGATCAGTCCACGCGACGCCTGGCGATGCATGTTCTTGGCGATGAGCTTGGTGGAGCGCTCCAGCGCTTCCGGATTCACATCCTCCAGCACCACATCGACCCCGGCGAGCGACAGCACATGGGCGATGCCGGTGCCCATCTGCCCAGCCCCAATAACGCCAACCCGTTCGATATTCATGGATTTGCCTCGAATGATGCGGCTCAGTAGCCGAGCTTGGTCAGTTCCGCTTCCATCTCGGGAATGGCCTGGAAGAGATCGGCCACGAGCGCGTAATCGGCGATCTGGAAGATCGGCGCGTCCTCGTCCTTGTTGATGGCAACGATGATTTTGGAATCCTTCATGCCGGCCAGATGCTGGATGGCGCCGGAGATTCCAAACGCGATGTAGAGTTGCGGCGCCACCACTTTTCCGGTTTGGCCGACCTGGTAGTCGTTGGGCACAAAACCCGCGTCAACCGCCGCGCGCGAAGCCCCGACTGCGGCATGCAGCTTGTCGGCGAGGTTTTCCAGCAGCTTGAAGTTTTCGCCGGACTGCATGCCGCGTCCGCCGGAAACGATGATCTTCGCCGCCGTCAGTTCCGGCCGCTCCGATCTGGAGAGCTCTTCGCCGACGAAGCGCGACGCGCCGGAATCGGCCGTGGCGTCGATTTTTTCAATTGGTGCGTTTCCGTCCGCGGCCGCGGCGGCGAATGCCGTGGTCCGCACGGTGATGATTTTCTTGCCATCCGCCGCCTGCACGGTGGCAATGGCGTTGCCGGCATAGATTGGCCGCTCGAAAGTATCCGGACTCACAACCTTCGTGATTTCGGAGATCTGCGGCACGTCGAGCTTTGCGGCGACCCGCGGCAGGTAATTTTTTCCGTTCGTTGTCGCCGGCGCGAGGATGGCGTCATAGGCCGGCGCCAACGACACGATGAGCGCCTCCATCGGCTCGGCCAGCATCCTCGTATAAGGTGGAGCGTCAGCGATGAGAACCTTTTCCACGCCGGCAAGCTTCGCTGCGGCATTAGCCACGCCGGCGCAATCCGAGCCGGCAACGAGCACATGCACCGGCGCGCTCACCTGCATCGCGGCCGTAACGGTCTTCGCGGTTGCCTCGCCCAGCTTGCTGTTGTCGTGCTCGGCGATCACGAGGGACGCCATCAGAGTGCCCCCGCTTCGCGCAGCTTGCCGACAAGCTCGGCCATCGTTTTCAGTTTCGCGCCGGCCTGCCGCTTTGCCGGCTCTGTCACTTTCAGCACCTTCAGGCGCGGCGTTATATCGATGCCGTAATCGGCAGGCGTTTTCTGATCGATGTTTTTTTTCTTCGCCTTCATGATGTTGGGGAGCGAGGCATATCGCGGCTCGTTCAGGCGCAAATCGGTGGTGATCACTGCGGGCAGTTTGATCTCGACGGTCTGCAGGCCGCCGTCGATTTCGCGTTCAATTTGCGCCTGTCCATCCCCTATTTCGACCTTGTGCGCGAATGTGCCTTGCGGCCAAGCGAGCAGGGCGGCGAGCATTTGTCCCGTCTGGTTGGAGTCGTCGTCGATCGCCTGCTTGCCCATGATCACAAGACCGGGCTCCTCGGCTTCGCAAATTCCTTTCAGAATCTTGGCAACCGCCAGCGGCTCCACCTCGCCATCGGCTTTCACGTGAATGCCGCGATCGGCTCCCAGCGCCAGCGCCGTGCGGATTGTTTCTGCCGCCTGTTGCGGGCCGATCGAAACCGCGACGACTTCCGTCGCCTTTCCTTTTTCCTTGAGCCGAACAGCTTCCTCGACGGCAATTTCGTCGAAGGGATTCATGCTCATCTTCACGTTCGCCAGATCGACGCCGGAGCCGTCCGCCTTCACGCGAACCTTCACGTTAAAGTCGATCACCCGTTTGACCGGGACAATCACCTTCATGATTTTTGGGTGCCTTCCGAAAGCCGTGCTCTTAACCCGGAAGCGGTGGCGGAAAATCCGTGACGGGCCCCGGTGCACGATTGTGCAGCGCGGAAACTAGGTCCGGTTTCTTCGTTCTGTCAACGGCAATGGCGCTTAAATTGCGGGTTTTGGCCGCATCACAAAAATCCTCCGTTGTGGTGCACCGCAGCATCTGCGTCACTCCGCCGCAGATGGCCGCATAAGCTTTGGAGGCTCGATCCGAACGCCGAAAAGTTAGACCCATCAAGCGATTGCGCTATAAGGCGCCAGGTTTTCTTGGTGGGTCAGGAGTTGTCATGGCGAAAGGCGAGCGCAAACGCAGGCGGCGCGCCGGCGAGGAATCCGCGGGGTTGGAGGACGATAGTTTCATAACGGCCGAGTCTTCTCCGACGGAGGCGTTTACCTTGTCCGCGCCGGCCGAATTGCCATTGCCCCAATCGGGAGCTCAAGACGTTCTGGCCGCTTCGCCGTCAGGCGAGGAAAAATCCGCATTGCGAAGTATCCCAACCAATGCATCCCGACAGGCCAGAAAGCTTCAGATGCGTTCCATCGGAGTACCCGCGGCCCTTGAGACGCCGCTTGCCGCCGAAGACGCGTCCGGTGTTGGTCCGGCTGCCGCAGAGAAACCCGTTGCCCTGGCGCAGATCCTGAGCAATCCATCGTTTGCCGCGCGGGCCAAACCCGTGCCGCAATTCGAAGCCGCCGCGGAACCCGCCGAACCGGAAGCGAGTACGCCGTCTGGACCGGATCTTCGCGCCAACGATATCCTTCCCGCCGAGACAACTGTCGAGGAATCGGAACCCCCGTCGCAGGCCGCGTATCCGCCGCTTCATAGCTATCGGCTCGAACCCGAAGACGAGCCGAAGCGCTGGACGCGCGAGCCCATGCTCGTGGCGCTCCTTCTCGTTGCGCTCATCATGCTGGCTTTCAACACCTATTCGACCTTGCGTATGAACGGAATTGCCGATCGGTTGAGCGCCATCGGAGCGCAATCCACGCCGGCGGCGGGCGTTGGGTTGGAACGGCCCTGGGTCGGCGTCGACACCATCCGCACGCAGGCTTTCGCCAGCGGCGGGCAGCCGGTGACCACCGTTCATATCGTCAACAGCGGCCGCGAACCGGCCTACGATCTGCGATCCAACACGGTCGGAAGCCTGCGCTCCTCTGCAACGCCAGCGCCCGAGATTCCTGCCCAGAAGGGGCCGCTCGCGACGACCGGGCTTTTGCTCCCCAACACGGGCGGCAATCTGACCTTCTTCGGCAACACGCGCGCGCTCACGGCGGAAGAAGCAGCGAGCGTCCGCTCCGGGCAATACGTGCTCTGGCTGGCGGGGCGGCTGGACTACAAGGATTCGAAAGGGCGGCCGCACGCCACCACGTTCCGCTATCGCTACGATCCTAACCTGAACAGCTTTGTCGCTGCGCCGGCCGGCAACGTCGCGAACTGATCGGTCAGTCCTGCGCGCGAGCGCATGAAAGCTCGCGCAGCAATGCGAGCATGGAGTCGCGATTGGGGGACGCGGCGACATGAATCGCTGCGAACTGTTCCGGCTTGAAGACAGCGGCAACGGCCGGACTGATGCAGAGCGCCGCTGCAGCGCCGGATGCATGCTGCACCTGATGCAGCGCAAGCTGCTCCACGAACAAGCGCGCGCTCCGCGTGGAGAACAACATCACGGCGTCGACCTCGCCCGATCCGAGAGCGGCAATGGCGTGTGCGTTTAGCGAAAGCGCATGTGCGGCGTACAGCACTTCCGTGTGAATGGTGAAGCCCAGATTTGACAGTGCCGTTTCGAGCTGCCCCGTTCGGTCGCGTCCTGCTGCGTACAGAAGTGGTCCGCGCTTGGCGGCGATCCATTGCTGAACCGCCAGCGCAAGCGTGTTGGCATCTCCATCCGCTTGCTTGATAGATCGAAAACCTTGCGCGGTTGCCGCGGCAGCCGTCTCGGGGCCGACGGCGAATACCGGCTTGCCGCGCTCGGCCGTTCGGCGCGTCAGCGCATGAATGCCGTTGGCGCTCGTCGCCAGGACGGCCTGAAATCCGCCGAGAGAAATTGCCGGTCCATCGGCAAATTGAATTTCGAGCAGCGGCGAGACAATCGCGGAATGCCCTTCGGCTGCGAGCGTTGCGGCAAGCGATTTGGCTTCGCGAGCTGGCCGGGTGATCAGAACGCGCATCAGCCCGGAAGCCAAGGCAGCGCGCGCGGCTTCAGCTCGAGTCCGGCCTCGTTGCCCAGGCGCTCCGCGTCTTCAACGGGATTGGCGGTCACCGCGGTTGCGAAAACGGTATCGGCAAAACCGCTGCCGTCCGGCGCCAGCACCTCGCCGCGAAAACGCAGTGTCTGTCCATCGAACTGTGCCAGCCCCGCGATGGACGTGACGCAGGAACCATCCAGCGCTTTCTGGAAGGCTCGCTCGCAGGCGAGCACCACCGCCGTCTTTGCATGGTTCAATGCCGAGACCAGCGCCAGCGCGCTGTGATCCCGGCGCATTTCGATTCCGAGAGCGCCCTGCGAGAGCGCCGGCAGCCATTCTTCGACCGGCAGAATGCGCGTGGCGCGTGCCTCGAGGCCGAGACGCTTCAATCCGGCATAGGCGAGCAATACGGCATCGATCTCGCCGCGATCCAGTTTCGCGAGGCGGGTATCGACGTTGCCGCGCAAGGGGACCAGTTGAAGATCGGGACGCGCGCGCGCCACTTGCGCCTGCCGCCGGACCGAACTGGTGCCGACCCGCGCGCCGGCCGGCAAATCTTCGAGCGACGCGGCAAGCGGCGAGATGAAAACGTCGCGCACATCGTCGCGCGGCAGCACCGCCACGATATCCAGCGCATCCGGCAGCAGCACCGGCACGTCTTTCATCGAGTGCACGGCAAGATCGATGCGGCCGTCCAGCAGGGCCTCTTCCAGTTCCTTGGTAAAGAGCCCCTTGCCACCCACGGCGGCCAGTGGCCGATCCTGGATGCGGTCACCGGTGGTGCGCAGCGGCACGATTTCGCAAGCGAAATCGTGCGCGGCCAAAGCATCGCGCACAAGCACGGCCTGGACAAGCGCGAGGCGCGAGCCTCGTGTGCCGAGGCGAAGCATGCTTTGCGGCATCGATGGATTCACGCTAGGTGGCCGCCGCCCTTAGCATAGGCGGCAACCCGCTTGCAGAGTTTTACCGTTCTGGCGCTGGAGACCAGCTGCGACGAAACCGCCGCGGCGGTGGTGGGTGGCGCGCCGCCGGGGCCGGGCAGCATCCTGTCCAACGTGGTGCTGAGCCAATTGGAGGAGCACGCGAAGTTCGGCGGCGTGGTGCCGGAGATCGCGGCGCGCGCGCATGTCGAGGCGATCGACGCAATCGTTGAGGCGGCGCTCGCGGAAGCCGGGATTGCGCCGCAAAATCTGGATGCGATTGCTGCCACGGCCGGTCCCGGGCTCATCGGCGGCGTCATGGTGGGACTCACCACCGCGAAAGCGCTGGCGCTGGCCTGGAACAAACCGCTCGTCGCGATCAATCATCTGGAAGGTCACGCGCTGACGGCGAGGATGACGCACGGCACCGAATTTCCCTACCTGCTTCTCTTGATCTCCGGCGGCCATTGCCAGCTGCTCACTGTTGCTCCCCCCGGAGAATACAAACTTCTTGGCACCACCATCGACGATGCCGCCGGCGAAGCGTTCGACAAGGTCGCGAAGCTGCTCGGCCTGCCCTATCCCGGCGGACCCAATATCGAAAAACTGGCGGCGCAGGGAAATCCGAAAGCGTTCCCGCTGCCGCGGCCGATGAAGGGCCGCGAGGGTGCGGACTTTTCTTTTTCGGGCCTGAAGACGGCCGTCCGCCAGATCGTCCAACAAACCGAATTCAGGCCGGAGCATCGCGCCGATATGGCAGCCTCGTTTCAGGCGGCGGTGATTGACAGCATGATCGATCGCGTCAACGCCGCCATGACTCTGTTCGAGGCAAAACATCCTTCCGAGTCACGGCAGCTTGTGGTGGCGGGTGGCGTCGCCGCCAATCGCGCCATTGCCAATGCGCTGGGCGAACTTGCTGAAAGCCGCAGCTTTCGGCTGACAGTACCGCCGCCGTCGCTGTGCACCGACAACGCCGCGATGATCGCCTGGGCCGGCATCGAGCATTGCGCGCGCAACGCGTTCGATCCGCTCGACGTGGCCGCACGCGCACGCTGGCCGCTGGCGCCACGACAGCCCGCGGAATTTGCATCGTGACGCTGACGGTCGCGACCTGGAACATCAATTCCGTCCGCCTACGGATTAATTTGGTCACCCGCCTCCTGCGGCAGCATCAGCCGGATGTGCTGTGCCTGCAGGAGACTAAGACCATCGACGATTTCTTCCCACGCAAGCGCTTTCAGGAACTGGGCTACGTGCATCAGGCGATCCGCGGGCAGAAGGGCTATCACGGAGTCGCCATCCTCTCCCGCCTCCCGTTCGCGCGGACCGACACGCGGGAATTCTGCGGCAAGCAGGATTGCCGTCACATGGCGGTGACGCTCACGAACGGCATCGAGCTGCACAATGTGTATGTGCCGGCCGGTGGCGACATTCCAGATCCGAACGTGAATCCGAAATTCGCGCACAAGCTCGATTTCCTGCGCGAGCTGGCGGACATTTTCGAGACACGAACGGATCGCGCCACGCCGGCGCTATTGGTCGGCGATCTCAACGTGGCGCCGCTGCCGCAGGATGTATGGAGTCACAAGCAACTGCTGAACGTCGTGAGTCACACGCCGGTGGAAACGGAGCTGTTCGGCGCGGCGAAAGCGGCCTTCGATTGGATCGATGTCAGCCGCGAATTCGTGCCGCACGAAGAGAAGCTTTATTCCTGGTGGAGCTATCGCGCGCTGGATTGGGAAAAGTCCGATCGCGGCCGCCGCCTCGATCACATCTGGGCGAGTCCAAGCTTGCGCGGCGCCGCCAAAACGCACGCGATCCTGAAACCCTTGCGCGGCTGGAAGCTCGCTTCAGATCACGTGCCGGTGCTGGCGAGGTTTGAGACTTGAGCCATGAAGGACGGCCAATATGCCTTGGTATTGCTGAAAGTTGCTTTGGCGCCTGCTAAGAATAACCGAAATGTAAGAAGGTCAATTGGCTATGAGAACACAGTGCGGGCCACTATCGATACCAGGGAGTTGGAAACTTACGCTAGAGCTTGCGGTCGGCCTGTGGCTTTCAATAGGCGCAGCCTCCGCCGCGACCTTTGTTACTTTCGATGCCGGTGGCACCGATACACTCGTCGCAGGAATCAACGCGTCCGGTGTGGTGGCTGGCAGCTATTTCGACAGAACCGCCGAGCACACCTGCATTCAGCACGGCTTCGTCCGATCTGCAGATGGAACGATCACAACCTTCGATCCCGACGCCGGAACGAACTTGGTGCACACTCAAACAAATGGCATCAATGATTCCGGTCAAGTTGCAGGCTTTTTTGACGAATATGACAACAACTGTGTGTTAGTCGGGACACGTGGGTTCATTCGAAATGCCGACGGGACGATTATCTATCTTGATCCGCCGTCCGGCGACGGCCTTCAGATAGCCGCGATCAACAACGCCGGCACCGTTACCGGGTTCTATTTTTTTGACGGGAAATACCACGGAATGTTGCGCACTGCGAACGGCAAGTTCACGACCTTCGACGCACCGCATTCAATTGAAACTTACCCTAACGCCATTAATGGCGACGGTATCGTAGTTGGCAATTTTTCGAGCAAGGCAAATAGGAATCGTGGCTTCATACGACCGGCCCAAGGGGAAATCATTGTGATCAAAGTGCCAAAAGGTTGGAAGACGTATGCC
>Ga0213876_10000521_pt1 | contig 29455 bp, 33 predicted proteins | sample BarmaccomBMRX_R9_FD_160113 | JGI IMG/M metagenome (GOLD analysis project Ga0213876, IMG submission 160113) | Root-associated microbial communities from Barbacenia macrantha in rupestrian grasslands, the National Park of Serra do Cipo, Brazil - RX_R9 | ecosystem: Host-associated > Plants > Roots... | reverse complement strand
CGGATAACGGCATGAGGGCCGTTGCAGAAGCGGATACGCGAGCGACGTCATGCCGCTGAATATCGTCGAGCGGCCGTCTCCGAACCACGATCCACGGGCGGAAGGGCCGGTTGATATTCTTGTGATGCACTACACGGGGATGCGGACCGCCGAAGAAGCCCTGCTGCGCCTTTGCGATCCGGCAGCAAAGGTCTCTTCCCATTACACTGTGGATTGCGATGGCACGATCTATCAGCATGTCGCCGAAAACCGCCGCGCCCGGCACGCAGGCGTGTCCTATTGGGCCGGCGTCCGGGATGTGAACTCCCGCTCGATCGGAATCGAGATCGTGAATCCCGGGCACGAATTCGGCTACACGGCATTTCCCGACGGGCAGATCGCGGCCGTCATTGCTTTATCGCGCGGAATTCTTTCGCGTCACTCCATTCCGGCTGCGCGTGTGGTGGGACATTCGGACGTGGCCCCCGATCGCAAACAGGATCCAGGCGAACTGTTTCCCTGGCTGCAGCTTGCCGAAAGCGGCATCGGCAAATGGCCGAATGCCAACGCGCCACGCCAAGGCAACTCCACAAAAGCCTTTGCGGACGACCTGCGTCGCTACGGCTACGGTGTGCCGCCGGATGTCGATTGGCCGTTGACCGATGTCATCGCCGCCTTTCAGCGGCACTTCCGCCCTCAGCGGATCGACGGGAGGGCAGACGCCGAATGCGCCGCCATTCTGCAAGCCCTGTCGTCTTAACGCCGCCCTAGTGTGCGTGCCGGTGATGCTGAATTTCGGCAACCCGTAACCCGGAAAGGCCATATTGGTGAATTGCACTTTCCCAGGAGAGAAATTCCTCCACCGTCAGCGCGTAACGATGACAGGCATCCTCGAGGCTCAGCATCCCGCCTCGCACCGCCGTGACAACCTCTGCTTTGCGCCGGGCCGACCATCGCTTCAGGTTTGCCGGTGGCGGCTGCACCATTCTCACGGGGCGGCCATCCGGGCCGGTGATGACATCAACGAAATTGCGACCATCGCGGCCCATATGCGGTCTCCGATTTTGTTACAGGAGCGAAATCGCGAGCGCCGTCCCCTTGTTCCTCAGGTTCCCGGGCCATTGCCTAAAGCGGTTAGCTTCCTGCAAACGCCTAGCATCGCAATCGATAAAACTTTTGCTCTTTATTGAACGGTGCGCGGCGGTTATGATCTTCGCGTCAGATGGCCGGATGGCCGCTGGCCCAGCCACCAAATCGAGAATGTCTAGGAGCGACTGACGTTTCCCTCTCAATTTGGTGGCTGGGCTGGAGGAAAGTCCGGGCTCCACGGAAACACGGTGACGGATAACCTCCGCCCAGGGCGACCTGAGGGACAGCGCCACAGAAAGCACACCGCCTACCCGCGCAAGCGGCGGCAAGGTTGAAATGGTGCGGTAAGAGCGCACCGCGTCTCCGGCGACGGAGATGGCATGGCAAGCCCCACCGGGAGCAAGACCAAATAGGGATGGCATGACGATCCGTTTCCGGATTGCCATCCGGGTGGGTCGCACGAGGCGCGCGGCAATGCGCGTCCCAGAGGAATGGCCATCCCTTCAGCGATGAAGGACAGAACCCGGCTTACAGGCCATCTGACGCTAATATTCCACGGGCCGGCCCTCGGTGCGCCAGCGCATCATTCCGCCGGATAAATTGGCAACCTTCTCAAAGCCGGCGCTGCGCAGGAACGCGGCCGCCTGGGCGGAGCGAACGCCCGAACGGCAGACAACAACGGTCGGCTTTTCGTGCGGAAGCTCCGCAAAACGATCTGGCAACGCACCAAGAGGAATCAGGATGGATCCGGTGATATGGCCGAGCGGGCCGTTAAATTCAGGAAGCTCGCGCACATCAAGCACCTGCACCGCCTCCCGGTTCGATTCCAGCCAAGCAGGATCGATTTCGGGAACGCCGGCGGGGGAATACGAAAGCGGGGCCCAATCGGGATTGGTCATGGCGCGGTCTCTCCTTCGCGGCCGCATCGGAGGTTGGCCGGCACCGCGACATCGATCCTTTTCGGATAGGCGAGTTTCAAATTCGCCATGCATGCGTTGAAGTCATCTTCGCTTTTCGCCAAGCCCAGCCGTGGATTATGCGCTTTTTCCTCGGCAACTGTGGTGACGGTCAGCCCGCGATAGTCATGACCCGGATAAAGGCGGCAATCATCCTGAAGATTGAAGACTCTCTCGCGCACGGAGCGATATAGCTGTGCCGGACTTCCTTCCTGGAAATCGGTGCGGCCGCAGCCCCGGATGAGCAAACAATCGCCGGTGAATGCCATGCTTTCGTCATCCAGTACGTAGGTCAGGCAGCTTGCCGTGTGCCCCGGTGTTGCTCGCACCATCAGGAAGCGGGAGCCAAAGCCAATCCTGTCACCATCGTTCAGGTTGCAGTCTGCTCCTTCTGCGCGAGCTGCGGTGGCCAGCGCGATCCGACTGTGCAGGCGATCCCTCAGCCTGGCCGCGCCGGTCACATGGTCGGCATGGACATGGGTTTCCAGGGTCCAGAGAAGCGTCAACGACAATTCAGAAATGAGTGTGGCATCGCGCTCCGCTTGTTCCAGCACGGGGTCAATCAGGACCGCTTCACCTGAATCCGCAAGCAGATAGCTGTAGGTCGATGAACCAGAATCGAACAATTGTCGGAAAATCATCGCTCTTCGCCTGGCCTTTGCCGGATGAAACGACGCGACTATATCCGGAAGCAATGGAAAACAGCACCCTGGCGTCGCCTGCGACGGGCCCCGGCCGAATCGCGGCCTATCTGAAAACGCTGCCCGACGCGCCGGGCGTCTACCGCATGCTCGATGCCAAAGGCGACGTGCTCTATGTCGGCAAGGCGAAAAGTCTCAGGAAGCGCGTCGCATCCTACGCGAAGGCCGGCGGCGGCCACACGGAACGCATCGCGCGAATGGTGGCGCAAACCGCGGAGATGCTGTTTGTCAGCACAGCCTCGGAAGTCGAAGCGCTACTCCTCGAATCCAATCTCATCAAACGGCTGAAGCCGCGCTTCAATGTTTCCTACCGCGATGACAAATCGTTTCCCAACATCCTGTTGCGTCAGGACCATGAATTTCCCCAGCTCCTGAAGCATCGCGGCGCGAAAAGCGCCCGGGGCATCTATTTCGGTCCGTTTGCCAGCGCAGGTGCCGTCAACCGGACGCTCAACACGCTTCAGCGGGCCTTCCTGCTGCGTTCCTGTTCGGATTCGGTGTTTGAGTCACGCACGCGCCCCTGCCTCCTGCATCAGATCAAGCGCTGCAGCGCACCGTGCACCGGACGCATCGACCAACAGGCCTATGCCGAGCTGGTGCGTGAAGCAGAGCTGTTTCTCGCCGGCAAGAGCCGGGCTGTGCAAACCTTGCTGTCGAAGGAGATGGCGCAAGCTTCGGAGACGCTCGATTTCGAGCGCGCCGCGCGCTACCGCGATCGTATCCGCGCAATGAGCCACATCCAGCTGCATCAGGGGATAAATCCATCGACGTTTGCCGAAGCAGACCTGTTCGCGGCCTTCAACCAGGGCGGCGACACCTGCGTTCAGGTGTTCTTTTTCCGCGCGGGCCAGAACTGGGGGAACAGACCCTACTTTCCGCGGCATGACCGCGATCTGTCGGTGGAAGAGGTGCTGGAGTCCTTTGTTGGACAGTTCTACGACGACCGGGAGGCACCCCGGCTCATTTTGCTGTCGCACGACATCCCCAACTGCCAGCTGCTCGCCGATGCGCTTTCCATCCGGCAGGATTACCGCGTCCAGATCGCAACGCCGCAGCGTGGCGAGAAGAGGGACATCATGCAGATGGCCTTGCAGAACGCGCGCGAGCAGCTGGGGCGCCGCCTCGCCGAGAATTCCGCTCAACGCGAATTGCTGGAGGCCGTGGCGGAAATTTTTGGACTGGAGGCGCCGCCGCGCCGCATCGAGGTGTACGACAACTCGCACATCCAGGGCACAAGCGCGCTGGGCGCGATGATCGTGGCCGGGGCAAACGGTTTCGAGAAAGGCGAGTACCGCAAATTCAACATCCGCTCCACGGAACTCGCGCCCGGCGACGACTATGCGATGATGCGCGAAGTGCTGACACGCCGATTTTCCCGTCTGATCAAGGAAAATGAAGCGGACGAGGCGCGCGCGAAATGGCCGAATCTCGTGCTGATCGACGGTGGGCCGGGGCAGCTGGCGGTCGCCTGCCAGGTGTTTGCCGATCTCGGTGTTGAAGACGTGACGGTGGTGGGCATTTCGAAGGGGCTCGACCGCGACGCCGGCCGCGAGCATTTCTACCTGCCCGGCCGCGAGCCTTTTCGTCTCGATCCTAAGAGTCCTGTGTTGTATTTTCTCCAACGGCTGCGCGATGAGGCGCACCGGTTTGCCATCGGCGGTCATCGCAAGCGACGATCAAAGGCGATCGGCGCCAACCCGCTGGATGAGATCGGTGGGGTCGGCGCCTCGCGAAAGCGCGCGCTCCTGCAGCATTTCGGCTCGGCGAAAGCGGTATCCGCTGCCAGCCTCGTCGATCTTCAGGCTGTGAGCGGCATCAGCCAGGCCCTGGCGAAAAAAATTCACGATTTCTTTCATCCCAAGGGCTGAATTTCGTCATACGGATTCCTGTATGATACGGCCACGCAGAGCAGCCGCCGATCTTTTCTTCAAACTGCCGCCGGTGCAACCGCGCTCTCTGCGCTTCCGCCCAATCTGCCGTGTGCGCTGGCTGATCCTCTGCCATCGGGTAGCGGCACCATCATGCATGTCGAGCACGTCGTCATTCTGATGCAGGAAAACCGGTCTTTCGACCACTATTTCGGCACGCTCGATGGTGTGCGCGGGTCGCCGACAATTTGGATCGCAATGGGCCATGGTTCTTCACGGTCGAGAGCAAAAAATCCTCGTCGTATATCCTGCCCCGAAAAGACCTGTACGACTTCAGCCTGCTAGGTCCGAATGGATTTTTCCGGCGTTTTGCCGGCAAGGGCCGCGAGCAAATCAATGCGGTTCTACAATTTCCCGCCCTCACCATCCGGAATGACGGAAGCCGGCCGTTGACGGTGCGGGAAGGAAATACCGCGGGATGGTCCGAGACCGGTCCCGTCCGGAGCCACCCGAGCATTCATGATCCATGGGAGGCGGAGCGCCAATTGGTACGATTTCACAGTCGAAGGGCAGGAAGGCTTTCTGCGGCAGTTCGTCGGCCAGATGGGGATGGCCGCCTTCCCTTACCGATCCGTTGCTCGGCTGACAGAGCTCACAAATGCCGGCCGGCGAAAAATTTCGCCGGTGTTGCAACCAAATGTGAACCGGCGGTGCTAAGGTAGCACGATGCTCAGCCTACCCAATGCCATCACAGTCTCGCGGATATTGCTGGTGCCGGTGTTCGCGCTGCTGTTTGCCGTGCCAGGCGCGCCGGCGCGAATTTCAGCTTTTGTTATCTTTTGCATTGCGGGGGCGAGCGATGCGCTCGATGGCTTCGCAGCGCGCAGGCTGAATGCCGGGTCGGATTTCGGCCGCATGCTCGATCCAATCGCGGACAAGATCCTCGTTGCGGTCGCGCTGATGATGCTGATCTCGGAAGGCAATTTCGAGCAGTTGTCGCTTGATCCTTCACATGGGCTCCGCAGTCTTCTCAAGCTTGTGCCTGCTTTGGTGATCCTGTCGCGCGAGATTCTTGTGTCAGGCTTGCGGGAGTTTCTTGCCGGCGCCGCCGTCAGCGTGCCGGTGACGCGCATCGCCAAGACAAAGACGACGATCCAGATGATTGCCATCGGCGCGATGATTCTCGATCCGCTCGCCTGGCGCTGGCTGCCGGAAAATGTCGCGACGACTTATAGTTGGGTGGCCTATGGTGGCCTGTGGCTCGCTGCGGCGCTGACGGTTGCGACCGGCTACGCCTACTTCCGCGCCGGCCTCGCCCATTTGCATCCGCGACGGAAGGCAGCTCACCGTGCTTCGGCGCATGCCGCTTCGGCCCGCGGACACGCCGGAGAGCCAGCGTGACCCAACCTATCCGACGGCGCCAAGATTGACCGACGAAACCTCCTTGTGCACGTCTTCCAGATAGTCGTTCATCAGCGTTTCGGTGATGCGGCCCGGCATAAAGTTATACTGACCTATCTGACTGACAGGCGTGACTTCGGCGGCCGTGCCGGTCAGGAAGCATTCGGAAAATTTTTCCAGCTCTTCAGGCCGGACGTGACGCTCGATAACCGGGATCTGCCGCGCGCGCGCCAAAGCCATCACCGAGCGCCGCGTGATGCCGTCCAGGAAACAGTCCGGCGTCGGCGTAACCAGCTTCCCGTCATCAACGAAAAACACATTCGCGCCCGTGGCTTCCGCAACGAGTCCGCGATAGTCGTACATCAGCGCGTCGTTGAAACCCTCTGCTTCGGCCTTGTGCTTTGACAGAGTGCAAATCATGTAGAGACCGGCCGCCTTCGATTTGTAGGGCGCGGTTTCCGGCGACGGACGCTTCCAGTCCGAAATCGTAAGCCGTATTCCCTTCATCTTCTGGACGGGATCGAAATACGACGGCCACTGCCAGACGGCTATCGCCACGCGTGTTTTCGACAGCGGCGCCGCCACGCTCATTTGCTCGCTGCCGCGGAACACCACCGGTCTCACATAGGCATCGGCAAAGCCCTGCCTCTCGACCACAAGCTTGCAAGCATCGCTGATTTCTTGCGGGCTGAAAGGAATTTTCATCCCGAGAATTTCCGCCGACTCGAACAGCCGCTGGGTGTGTTCTTCCAGCTTGTAGATTCGGCCCGAATAAGCGCGCTCGCCCTCAAAGCAGCTCGATGCATAGTGGAGCCCGTGCGTCAGCACATGGATGTTCGCCGCCCTCCACGGCACAAGCTGACCATCTATCCAGATCAAGCCGTCGCGTTTGTCGAACGGGATGATATCGGCCATAGGTTTTTCCTTACGCGCGCGGGGCGGTTATCGGCAGGCTTGTCCAGGCCGATTCCCACCGGTACATGTGCGATCATGGCTGACCGGACGCAGGCGGGGCGACCCCAGACCGGCTCCCTATATAGACGAGACGGGGAGAAGCAAGTCGGCTCTCCATTCGCTGGCGCATACCGGTGCCGCTCCCGGCGAAGACATTCTTGCGAGGGAAGTGTCGTAGGGATGGCGCGATATTTTTGGACGCAGCCATGACCAGCGCCGGGCTCGATGATCCCCACATTCTCGTGGTTGACGACGACGAACGCCTTCGCGCATTGCTGCAGCGGTACCTGTCCCAAAACGGCTTCCGGGTCACGAGCGCTCCCGGTGCGGATGAGGCGCGTGCCCTGATGAAAAGCATGGCCTTCGATCTGCTGATCGTAGACGTCATGATGCCCGGCGAAAGCGGTCTCGATTTTACCCGCACGGTTCGGGACCAGTCGCAGATGCCGATACTCATGCTGACCGCGCAAGGAGATGCCGAACACCGCATCGCCGGGTTGGAGCACGGGGCCGACGACTACCTGCCAAAACCGTTTGAGCCGCGCGAACTGGTGTTGCGCTGCCTTGCGCTTCTGCGCCGCGCCGCTCCGCCTGTTCAACCGCATCGCGAAATCCTGATGGGCAAGGCGGTATTCGATCCGGCCCGCGGCGAACTTCGAAGAAAGGGCAAGCCGGTTCGCCTGACGAGTTCTGAAGCCGCGCTGCTGAAATTGTTCGCGGCCAATGCCGGCCGCCCATTCTCACGAACCGATCTTTGTGCGCGGCTCGGCGTGAGTCTTGAGCGGTCGATTGACGTGCAGGTGACACGCTTGCGGCGCAAGATCGAGGAAGATCCCAAGCTGCCCCTTTATCTGCAGACGGTTCGCGGCGTCGGCTACATGCTGGTGCCGGATCGCGTTGTCTGAGCATGCAGCGCCCACATCCATTTCGCGCGATGAAGCGGGTTCTGCCGCGCGGCCTGTTCGGCCGCTCGTTGATTATCATCGTCGCGCCGGTGGTGATCCTGCAGGGAATAGTGACCTATATTTTCTTTGAGCGGCACTACGACGTGATGCTTGCCCGGATGGGACGGGGCGCCGCCGCCGACGTCGTGTTCCTCACCAACCTCGAAGAACGATATCCGGCAGGACCGGAACGCCGGTCATTGCTCGATATGGCAGCCCGCAATTTGGGATTTCGGATTTCGATGATGCCAGGTGCCCGGTTGGGCCGGCCGTATCGGCACGCCAGTCCAAATCTGAAGGACGCGCTGACAACGATGTTCGCCGGACAACTCGGGCAGCACCGTCCGTTCACCTCCCGCTATGCCGGCTCATTCGTGGAAGTCGAAGTGCAGGTGAAGGATGGTCTGCTGAGAATCCTGATCCCGCGGCAAAGGCTCGTGGCCTCGAATGTGGATGTTTTTATCCTGTGGATGGTCGGTGCGTCTCTCGTTCTTCTCGGCGTCGCCATTCTTTTCCTGCGAAACCAGGTACGGCCGATCGAACAGCTGGCGATTGCCGCCGAGAGTTTTGGCAAGGGCCGCGCCGTGCCTGACTTCAAGCCCTATGGCGCCAACGAAGTTCGTCGCGCCGCGCGGGCCTTCATCGAAATGCGCGAGCGCATCGAACGCTATGTCGCACAGCGGACGGAAATGTTGGCCGGTGTCAGCCACGATCTCAAAACGCCGCTTACGCGCCTGAAGCTGGAGCTCGCGATGATGGGGGATGGCACGGAAGTGCGCTCATTGCGCGAGGACATCGCCGAAATGGAGCATATGCTGAATGAGTACCTGGATTTTGCGCGTGGCGAAGGCGGGGAGGAGGCGCAGGACACGGATCTGGGGGAAATCATCAACGAAGCAGGCATTGCCGCTGCGAAAGCAAGACGTGCCGATGCAGCTCGGCTGCATATCGAAATGACGACTGAAGTGCGTTTGCTGGTGCGACGGCATGCGTTGAAGCGGTGCGTGACCAATCTCATTGAGAATGCCCTGAAATATGGGCGGCGACATGTGAATGTGGCAGTGCGGCACGGCGACCAGATTATCGAAATCGTTGTCGAAGATGACGGTCCGGGAATTCCCGAATCGCGCCGGGAGGAGGCCTTTCGGCCCTTTCACAGGCTCGACGAAGGTCGCAACCTGCAAACCGGCGGGTCTGGTCTTGGGCTCGCGATTGCGCGTGACATCGCCCGAGCCCACGGTGGAGATTTGGTTCTCGATTCAAGCGCCATGGGCGGCCTCAAAGCCGCCATCCGCCTGCCGGTTTGATCAACCGCTCAGTTGTTTGGCACGAAGGTGTGCGGCCCGAACGGCGCGCGCGAGCAGCGGCTTTAGGCCGTCTTGTGCGAGCAGCACCTCCAGTGCGGCCTCGGTCGTGCCACCGCGGCTGGTCACGTCCTGTCGAAGTGCGGATGCCGGTCGGCGGTCGGCTTCCAGCAGCGCACCCGCACCTGACACCGTAGCCCGCGCCAATCTCTCCGCCTGTTCCGGGGGAAGGCCTTCCGCGCGCGCGGCCTCTGCGAGCGCTTCCGTGAGCAAGAATACATATGCGGGGCCGGAGCCGGAAACCGCCGTTACGGAATCGATCAGCGCTTCGCGTTTGACCCAGACAGTGCTCCCCAATGCGGAGAGCAACTGTTCCGTCACTCTTCGATCGGCCCCGGTGGTATTGCGGCTTGCATACAAGGCTGTGATGCCGCGACCGATAGCGCCAGGCATGTTCGGCATCGCACGTATGATCCGCGCGCCTTTGCCCCAAGCATGGGCGAACGTAGAGATACTGACGCCTGCTGCAACTGAGATTATCAGTGCGCCGGATTGCGCGGCCGGCGCGAGAAGCGCCGTCTCGATTTTCAGAATTTGAGGCTTGAGCGCAATCACGCAGGCCTTGGGCCGCATGGATATTTCGCGAGCATCACGATGCAGATCGAATTTTCCCAGGCGGGAAAGCCGGCGCAATTCAGCGGAAGGGTTGGGTTCTGCGACAACCAACGGTCCGATGCCGTTGCGAAGCCAGCCCTTCAGCAGCGCGCCGCCCATGCGCCCGCCGCCGATGAGAACGATGGGCCGCTTCACGCCTGCCCGGCGCACTCCAGAAGCGCGGCTCCAATAGCCTCCTCGGCAGTTTTGCCGCCCCACAGCACGAACTGGAAGGCGGGATAGTAGTGTTCGCACGCCTCTACCGCGAAGTGCAGCAGCGATTCGCACTGTGCGGCGCTGGCATTCGCTTCCGGGAAAATCATGGCGTGGCGGAACACCAGAGTTCCGTCTTCAGGCCACAAATCGAAATGGCCGAGCCACAGCTTCGCGTTCACATACATAAGGAGACTGGCGACTTCGCTACGCAGCTTGCCATCCACCCGCATGTCGAAGGCGGAAGACAGATGCAGTGACTGAAGCTCGTCGCGCCACGTGAAGCAGAAGTGATGATCGCACCAGCGGCCCGTGACGGACAGGTTCAGTTCGTCCTTGCCGCTACGCTCGAAAGCCCAGCCATTTTCTTCCACGGCCCGCTCCAGCATGTCGAGCGGATGGGGGGCAGAGGTTGTTTCATCGATATGGGCTAAGGACATCCAGTCTCCCTGGCGCGAACCTGTGCGCACGCAAAACGAAGCACCTGTGCATCTAACTGGCACAAGATTTTGTGGTCTTACAAGAGTCCTCGTGAACAGGCCTTTGGACGACTCCGGGAACCCACAGTTTTCAAACCGGTGACGCAGCCTGTGTCGAGGAAGGGTTTGCGTTAACCTTTTTTTCCAGCTCCGCAATGCGAGCGGCCAGCTCTTCGTTCTCTGTGCGAGCCTTGGCCGCCATCGCTTTCACCGCCTCGAACTCCTCGCGCGGAACGAAATCCATGTCCGTCACCAGCTTTTCCAGCCGCTGGCGCATGAATGTGTCGATTTCGTTACGAATACTGTTCGCGGCGCCTGCGGCGTCGGTGAAAAACTTGGCAACGCCGTCAAGGAAAGGATTTTCGGTCTGCATGATGGCACTCTATCAGGCGCCGCGATGGTTGGCTAATCGGGAGATCGAATGGCAAACGGAAGATCTCTCCGCTAATCATTGGAATGCATGATGGTCGTTCCATATCCCAATATCGATCCTGTTCTGGTTCACGTGGGGCCGTTGGCGATCCGATGGTACGCCATCTCATACATCGTCGGAATTCTGCTCAGCTGGTGGATCATCGGGCGGGCACTGCGCAATCATGGGCTGTGGACGAATCCTCCTTTCAGGGGCAAGGCTCCTGCGACCGCTGACGACATCGGCGACTTGGTGGTGTGGGCGACCTTGGGGATCATCCTTGGCGGACGCCTCGGCTGGGATCTTTTTTATGGAACGCTCCTTTGCAGCGCTTCGCCAGGCGCAAGCTTTTGCCATGGGCTCCCGGCAGACTTCCTGATCAACCCGGTCAAGCTCATCGCGGTGTGGGAAGGCGGCATGTCCTTTCATGGCGGCGTGGCAGGTCTTGCCATCGCGATTTGGCTGTTCTGCCGGCGCCGCAAGCTCAACCTGTTGAGCATCGCCGATTTGGTCACCAGTGTGGCGCCGCTCGGAATTGCCCTGGTGCGCATTGCCAATTTCGTCAACGGCGAATTGTGGGGCCGACCGACCGATGTGCCCTGGGCGATGATCTTTCCACGAACGCCCGATCAACTCCCGCGTCACCCAAGCCAGCTTTACGAGTGCTTTCTGGAGGGAGTTGTGCTCCTTGCAATTCTGCAATTCTGCTTCCGGGTGCTGCGCTGGCACGAACGGCCGGGCTTGATCACGGCGACATTCTTCACCGGCTATGGGTTGTTCCGCTTCTTTGTCGAGTTCTTCCGTGAACCAGATGCGCCATTTCTCGGCTGGTTTACCATGGGGATGGCGCTCTGCGTGCCGCTGATTGCGGCCGGGCTGCTGCTTTATGCGATGGCGTTAACCCGGCAGCCTGCGCGCGCCGGAGCATGAACCCGCTTGCAGTGCGCATCGCGCGCCTGATCGAGGTTCAGGGGCCAATTTCCGTCGCGCAATTCATGAGCATGGCGCTTCATGATCCGGTTGACGGGTACTACGCCACGCGCGAAGTAATCGGCGCTGGGGGCGATTTCATTACCGCTCCGGAAATCAGTCAGATGTTTAGCGAATTACTGGGTGCCTGGATCGTGCAAGCCTGGCGCGATCAGGGTTCGCCCTCGCCGGCCCGCCTCGTGGAGCTAGGGCCAGGTCGCGGCACTTTGATGGCGGATGCGCTGCGGGCGGCGAGGCTCGATCCACAGTTCCAGAAGAGCGTTGAGGTGGTGTTGATTGAAACCAGCGCCGGATTGCGCGCGGCGCAGGCAGAGGTGCTGAAAGATGCGCCTGTGCCTGTGCGCTGGTTGGAACGCTTCGCTGACTCGCTCGCAGACCGGCCGGTATTTGTGTTGGCCAACGAGTTCTTCGACGCGCTGCCGATCCGGCAATTCGTGTTCGGTGAGCGCGGCTGGTGCGAGCGCATGGTGGGAGTGGATCGCGGCGGCGCGCTGACCTTCGCGCTCTCGCCCACGCCCTCGCCGCTCGCTGTTCCGTCAGAACGCGGAATCCCGGAAGCGGGCGCTGTGTACGAAACCTGCCCATCCGGCGAGGCGCTTATCGAGCAGATCGCGCACATGATCGCGCGCAAAGGCGGCGCGGCGCTGATCGTGGACTATGGCTACGAGGGGCAATCCGGTTTCGGTGAAACTTTGCAGGCGGTTGCGCATCACGGTTACGCAAACGTGCTGGAGAACCCCGGAGAAGCCGATCTCTCGGCCCATGTGGATTTCGCCGCGCTCGCCCGCGCCGCGCAGAGCGCCGGAGCCAAAGCATATGGTCCAATGCCGCAAGGCGAGTTTCTTCTGTCGCTCGGCATCGTGCGGCGTGCCGAGGCGCTCTCGCGCAATCACCTGGGCGAGTCCGGGATTGCCAAGCAGTTGAAACGCCTGGTCGAGCCGGATCAAATGGGAACGTTGTTCAAGGCGCTGGCGATTCTGCCCCAGAATGCGCCCCGGCCACCGGGATTTATCCCCTGATCGTCATCGCCCGCTCGGGCGGGCGATCCAATTTCAAAAAAAGTTGCTCCGACAAGCCGGGTAATGACGTAGTTGGAAAGCCATGGTGATTCTTCGGTCCGACAATCTTTCTGGTGCCGGGCTGGCGCACGGGTTCTTTGGGAGGACCGGCGGCGTTTCGACGGGCATTTTTGCCTCGCTCAATTGCGGTCCCGGCTCGGGCGACGATCGTTCGCACGTCATCGAAAATCGACGGCGTGCACTGTCGAAACTGACCCCCGATTCAGATGCGCGCCTGCTTACGCTCTATCAAATCCACAGCGCCGCAGCGGCGGTCGTCACGGCGCCATGGGAGATGGGCGAAGGCCCGAAGGCCGACGCAATGGCGACCAACGTCCCCAGGTTGGCGCTTGGAGTCCTTACCGCCGACTGCGCGCCGGTGCTTCTGGCGGATGCCGGGGCAAGAGTGATCGGCGCCGCGCATGCCGGCTGGAAAGGTGCATTCTCGGGTGTGATCGAATCGGTTCTGCAATCGATGGAGCAACTCGGCGCCTCGCGCGTAAGAATCGCCGCAGCCATTGGACCGTGCATCAGCCAGGAAAATTACGAAGTCGGGCCTGAGTTTGTAGACAGGTTTCGGGATGCCGATGAGGGAAATTCGCGCTGGTTCGCCATGAGCGACCGGCCCGATCATTTCCGGTTCGACTTGCCCGGATATGTCCGGCACCGGCTCGAAGAGGCGGGCATTGTGTCCGTCGAACGCGTAGCCGCCTGCACTTATGACCAGGAGCAACGCTTCTTCAGCTTCCGCCGCGCCACCCATCGCGGCGAAACGGACTACGGCCGTCAGCTTTCGGCGCTTCTGTTGACGCGCTGAACTCCCCCTTCACCCGCAGCCGCCCGCTTGATAGAAACCTCGCGGGGTTCACCAAAACGTCACAAGGGCGGCGCATGAGCGAGAACAATGGCACGCGCGGCATGAAGCTGCTCGCCGGCAATTCCAATCGCGAGCTCGCCGAGAAGATTGCCGCCTATGTGAAGTCACCGTTCACCAAGGCGGTGGTGCGCCGTTTTGCCGACATGGAAGTTTTTGTCGAGGTGCAGGAGAATGTCCGCGGCGAGGACATGTTCGTCATCCAGTCGACGAGCTTTCCCGCCAACGACAATTTGATGGAATTGCTGATCGCGATCGACGCTCTTCGTCGGGCGTCCGCCCGCCGCATCACGGCCGTCATTCCTTATTTTGGTTACGCGCGGCAGGACCGCAAAGTGGGCCCCCGTACGCCGATCTCCGCCAAGCTCGTCGCCAATCTGATTACCGGAGCGGGTGCAAATCGCGTTCTGACGGTCGACCTGCACGCCGGACAAATCCAGGGCTTCTTCGATATTCCAACGGACAACCTTTACGCCATGCCCGTGATGGTGCGCGACATCAATGACTATCTCGGCGGCGACAATCTGATGGTGGTCTCGCCGGATGTCGGCGGCGTGGTGCGCGCGCGCGCGCTGGCCCGCAGACTCGGCGCCGATCTCGCCATCGTCGACAAGCGACGCGAGCGGGCCGGCGAATCGGAAGTGATGAATATCATCGGCGACGTGGAAGGCCGCTCCTGCATTCTGGTGGACGATATCGTGGATTCAGGCGGCACCATCTGCAACGCCGCCGAAGCTCTGCTCGCGCAGGGGGCCAAGGACGTGTGCGCCTACGCCACGCACGGCGTGCTTTCCGGCGGCGCAGTGGCGCGCATCCAGAATTCAAAGCTCAAGTCGATGGTGGTGACAGACTCGATTGACCACGGCGAAGAGACGCGCCGCAGCGGCAAGATCCGGCGGATCTCCATTGCGCCGCTGATCGGCGAAGCCATCCGCCGCATCAACAACGAGGAAAGCGTCTCCAGCCTGTTCGACTAACGGCCTTCACGCGACTTTCGTCGTGGACAGCGGTTCGCCGGTTTCCAGCAGCGATTTGAGGTTGGAAAGAATGCGCGGCCAGCCGCCCGATACAGCTTCGATAGTTTTTGAATCCGGTATGTCGATTTCGTGCACAATGCTCAGCTTCGTTATGTCTCCCTCCTGCGCGATCTCCATGGTGCAGCGGGTATAGCCTTCCGCTTTCAGCTGAGGCCGGAACTCATTTCGCCATTTGATCACCAGCCGCTTCGGCTGCTCGGCTTCCAGAATTTCGCCTGTGTCGGCGGTGCGGCCGTCGGGCAGAATCAGTTTCCACGGCGAGGCGGGCTTCCAGTCGCTTTCTGCCACGACACCATACCAGTATCGTTTCATGAACGTCGGCGTGGTCAGCGCCTCCCACAATTTCTCCGGCGTGGTGCGGATATAGGTGACGTAAACGAACCTACTGCTCATCGTTGTGTCCTTCCAGTTGCCGCTTGAGTTCCCTGAGGACTTCCAGCCGTCCGCGCTCGAACTTGCCGATCCAGCGTTCGGCGATGTCGTTGATGGGAACGGGATTGAGGAAATGCAGCTTGCTGCGCCCAACCTTCCGTGTACTGACGATGTTCGCGGCTTCCAGAATCGCGAGGTGCTTGCTCACCGCCTGCCGCGTCATCCGTAAGCCGTCGCATAGTTCCCCCAAGTTTTGTCCATTCCGTTCGAAGAGCCTGTCCAGCAGCGCCCGACGGCTTTCATCCGCTAAGGCCCGGAACACCACGTCCATGCTCATGAGGTCTAATATGCAACCATTTAGTTGCATGTCAAGTGACTTGCGATATGCCGTCCGTACCCGGCAAGGGGGCATAAGCCCTGCATTTCGGATCGGCGCCGGGGGAGGATTGCCAGTGACGGCAGACGACATTCGAGCGATCGCGCTGTCATTCGAAGGCGTGCGAGAGGTCGATCATTGGAACCGGCCTGCGTTCCGCACTGCGCGCCGCATCTTCGCGGTGATCCGGCCAGATGGGCTGTGGCTCCACCTGCCGGAGGAGCGAAAGGAGTTTCTCTTCGCCGCCGACGCGGCAACTTTCGTCAAATACATGTGGGGCCGGCACCCGGAAATCCTGGTGCAGCCGGAGCGTGTCTCGAAGAAGGAGCTAACGGCGCTGCTGCGCGAAGCCTACGAGCACGCCCTTCCTCCGCCGAAAAGGCATCGGCAACGATCCAGCGGGTCGGCTTGACAACCGGTTGCGGCCAATACCGGCTTCCGCTAAAAGCCTCCGCTTTCCGGGCCATCAACCGTCGCCCGCCGGCCAAAATGGCCGGAAACCGAGGATTTATGCCATGCGCGAGACGCAGCAACTGGATGTGGAAGCTCGTTCGGGAACCGGCAAGGGAGCCGCCTTCCGCGCGCGCCAGAAGGGCATGATACCCGGAGTCGTATATGGCGGGGGCGGCGACCCCGAATCGATTGCCGTGCCACGGCGCGAGCTCGAACGCCATGTCGGTACCGGCACCTTCCTTACCACGCCCTTCAAGCTTGCCGTCGATGGGAAGGCGACCCGGGTGATCCCGCGCGACGTGCAGCTCGATCCGGTGACCGATCGCCCCGTGCATGTCGATTTCATGCGCTTGCAGGAAGGAACCAAGATCGTCCTCGCGATTCCCGTGCGCTTCCGAGGCCAGGAAGCCTCGCCGGGCATCAAGCGCGGCGGCGTGGTCAACATCGTGCGGCACGAAATCGAGGTGCTCTGCCCGGTTGAGAACATTCCCGAATTCATCGAGGTGGATCTCTCCGGCCTCGAAATTCACGGCACGGTGCACATCTCCGCCATCAAGCTGCCCGAAGGGGTGGTTCCGATGGTGAAGGAACGCGATTTCACCATTGCCTCAATCGTGGCGCCGACCAGCGTAATCGAAGAGGCGCGGGCCGCTGCGGCGGCCGCGGCTGCTGCAGCCGCTGGTGGCGCACCGGCCGAAGGGGCTGCGGCTGCGCCCGCCGAAGGAGGCGCTGCTGCCGCGCCGGCCGCGGGTGCTGCGCCGGCCAAGGCCGCCGAGAAGAAGTGATTCAGAAATCAGAAATTGGAAATCGGAAATCAGGGGCCCTCGGACTCGCGGTGTCCGTTCTAAATTCGGGCTTCCGATTTCTGACTTCCGCCGGCTGAGCAAAGCCGATGACGGCTTTGCTTATAGCCGGCTTGGGCAATCCCGGCGCCGATTATGCGCGCAACCGCCACAACGCCGGTTTCATGGCGGTGGACGTCATTCACGACAGCTACGATTTCGGTCCGTGGCGCAGCCGCTTTTCGGGATTGATTTCCGAAGGCACGCTGGCGCGGCGCAGGACCTGGCTGCTCAAGCCCATGACATACATGAACGAGAGCGGCGGGAGCGTCGGCGCAGCGGCACGCTACTTCAAGCTGCCGCTATCCGCCGTTTTAGTCATGCATGACGAGATCGATCTCGCAGCCGCTAAAATACGCGCCAAGACCGGTGGCGGCGATGCCGGTCACAACGGTTTACGCTCGATAACTGCCACGCTGGGGCCCGATTACCGCCGCGTGCGAATCGGTGTCGGCCATCCCGGCGATAAGTCGCGTGTGCATGGACACGTGCTGAACAATTTCTCAAAAGCCGACGAGGATTGGCTGGTGCCGATGCTATCGGCCATTGCCGAGTCCGCGCCGTTGCTGGCGAAGGACGATCTCGCCGGCTTCATGAACAAGGTCGCGCTGCTGCTGGCGCCTGAGAAGAAAGAACGACCGGACGTCCCCAAGAAAGACGGTGAATGAACAAACGTCTAAGCGTTCCTTATCCTCCCCCGCGAGCGGGGGAGGATATATCGCGCGGAGTTTTCGCTAATGGGATTTAAGTGCGGCATTGTCGGATTGCCGAATGTCGGCAAGTCCACGCTCTTCAATGCACTGACGCAGACCGCGGCGGCGCAAGCGGCGAACTACCCCTTCTGCACCATCGAGCCGAATGTCGGCGATGTCGCAGTGCCGGATGCGCGACTGGACAAGTTGGCGGCCATCGCCAAATCGGCGCAGATCGTGCCGACCCGCATCACCTTCGTCGATATCGCGGGGCTGGTGCGCGGCGCCTCCAAGGGCGAAGGGCTCGGCAATCAGTTCCTCGCCAACATTCGCGAGGTGGATGCCATCGCGCATGTGCTGCGCTGTTTCGAGGACGACGACATCACCCATGTCGAAGGCCGCATCGACCCGGCGGGCGACGCCGAAACGGTCGAAACCGAATTGATGATCGCCGATCTCGAAAGCCTCGAGCGCCGCGTCGTGCCGCTCGAAAAGCGCGCGAAGGGCGGCGACAAGGAAGCGAAAGAGCAGCACACCCTGATGGCGAAAGCCATCGCCCTCCTGCGCGAGGGCAAGCCTGCTCGGCTGGCGGAATTGTCGGCCGAAGAGAGCGAGCCGTTCCGGCAACTGGGCCTGCTCACCTCCAAGCCGGTTCTCTATGTGTGCAATGTGGACGAAGGCGCCGCTGCAAACGGCAACCAGTATTCCATTGCGGTCGAAGAGATGGCGAAGCGGCAGGGTGCCGGCTGCGTGGTGATCTCCGCGCGCATCGAAGAGGAAGTGGCGCAGCTGCCGGAAAGCGAGCGCCCTGAATTCCTCGCGCATCTCGGCCTCGAAGAGCCGGGGCTCAACCGGCTCATCCGCGCCGGATACGCGCTGCTCGGCCTCCTTACCTTCTTCACCGCCGGCCCGAAGGAAACGCGGGCCTGGACGGTGACAAAGGGCTCGCGCGCGCCCCAGGCCGCCGGCGCCATCCACACAGATTTCGAACATGGATTCATCCGCGCCGAAACCATCGCCTATGACGACTACGTGTCGCTGAAAGGCGAAGCCGGCGCGCGCGATGCCGGCAAGTTCCGGCTGGAAGGCAAGGAATACACCGTGCAGGATGGCGACGTGATGCACTTCCGGTTCAACACGTGAGTAGTACTCCCCTCCCCCAACGCGGGGAGGGGAGTCGTAGCGAAATGATGGATAGTCCGGTCCACTTCGAAGACTTTTATGTCGGGCAGAGATTTACCTTCGGCCATTATGAACTGACGCAGGAAGAAGTGTTCGAGTTTGCCCGCGAATTCGATCCGCAAGCCCATCATCTTGACGAGCAAGCGGCGGACGACTCGATGCTGCGAGGGCTTTCTGCCTCCGGCTGGCAGGTTGGCGCCATCGCCATGCGGCTTTGTGCCGAGCATTTGCTGAACAAGACGAAAGCTGCCGGCGGTGCGGGTGTGGAGGAATGCCGCTGGCTGAAACCGGTACGGCCTGGCGACATCCTGCGCATGGAGGTTGAAATCCTCGAGGTGACGCCGCATCCGCGCCGGCCGGTGGGCTTCGTGAAGATGGCATGGAACCTGTTCAACCAACATGAACAGGTAACGCGCATCGTCACCACGCCGGTGATCGCCACGCGTGACGCGGCATGACCATGTTCTGGGATGACGTCGCCGTGGGCCCGCGGGTGGAACTCGGCAGTTATCTGTTCACCCAGGACGACATCATCCGCTTCGCGCGGAAATACGACCCGCAGCCGTTTCATGTCGATCCACAAGCCGCGGGCGGCTCGCCGTTCGGCGGCATCATCGCCAGCGGCTGGCACACCACGGCGATCTGGATGAAGCTGGCGACGGCGCATCGCGTCAAAGTTTCGGACGGCGAACCGGACGCGATGATCTCACCGGGCTTCGAGGATTTGCGCTGGCTGAAGCCGGTGCGGCCGGGGATGACTTTGCACTATTCGACCGAAGTGACCGGCAAGCGCGCGCTGGCCAGCCGGCCAGATCGCGGCCTCATCATCACCACCAATGAAGCGCGCGATTACGATGGCGAGCTGGTGATGCGCTTCACCGGCAAAGTGTTCGCACCGCGCCGCCAGCATGGAGACTGACATGGCGCGCGGCAGCATGATCAGAATGACGATGCGCGATAGCGCCGCGATCGGCGTCTATCATGTCGAACCCAGCGGCGCGCGGCGTGGTGGGCTGGTGGTCATCCAGGAGATCTTCGGCATCACCGAGCACATTAAGGCGGTCTGCGACGGTTTCGCCGATGACGGCTACGAAGTATTGGCGCCATCGCTGTTCGACCGCGAAGAGCCGGGCTTCCTAGCCGGGTATTCGCCGGAGGAGATGCAGCGCGGCGTTCGCATGTCGCGCGACATTCATTCGTTCGAACTGTCGGTTGCCGATGCCTGCCATTGCGTGGCGGCGCAGAGGAACAAAGGGCCGGTGTTTATGGTCGGATATTGCTACGGTGGCTCGGTGGTGTGGGCGGCCGCGTGCGAATGCGATGGCCTCGCTGCCGCGTCATCCTATTACGGCAGGCTGGTGCCGGAGATGGCCGACAGGCAAGCGAAATGCCCGGTCATCTGCCACTTCGGCGCACACGATTCCGGTATTCCGCTCGATGGCGTGAAGCGGTTTGCGGCCGCGCATCCGGAAGTGCCGGTTTGCATCTACGACGCCGGCCACGGCTTCAACTCCGACCGCCCCGATTACCACAACGCAGCCGCCGCCACCCTCGCCCGCCAACGCACGTTGAACCTTTTCACGAAGAACGAAGGTTCACGCCACCTTGGTTAGCGTCTCGCGCGCCAGAAGTTCGATGAAGGCGGAGCGGGTAAGCTTGCGGCGTTGTGCTTCCGCATCGAGCGCGGCAAGCACGCCGGAATCGATCGAGAGATTGGCTTTCACCGGTTTCCCCGTCTCGCGGACCAGTGGCACGGCTGCCAGCCCTGCGCCTTCCGCCAAAGCGCGCTTCAGCTCCGGATCGCGGCGCAGGACTTCAAGCGAACGCGGCCGCGGAACCTTGCCTCCCGCCTCTTCCATGACCGCGGCCCAATCGCGCAAGGCTTCGGCGGCGTGCGCTAGCGCATCGTCCATTGTTTTGCCCATTGCGGTGCACCCCGGAAGATCGGGAAACACGACGCCATACGCTCCGGCCTTGCCGTCGATCAGTGCGACGTAACGAGCCATGCCCGTCTCCTTCGCTGCTCAAAGCCATCCCGCGGCTTTGGCCAAGCTGCGTGCCACACCAGGTGACAGTACACGGTGTCGTGGCACGGCCACGACGCCTTTTTGCGGATGGCGGTACACATCATGCGCACCGCCGTGACGGGCCAGGTCCCAACCTTCCCGGAGAAGCCGGGATACAATTTTATTTCGATCGGTCTCGACGGCCATCGTCACCCGCCAATGCGCCATATAGGCTCGTGGAAAGCGTCCGTCAAGTTATGCGCCCATATGGGCGCACACTATCGCAGGCTTGCTTCGATATTTCCGCCGTCGACGGTGATCACGGCGGCGGTGGTTTTTTCGGCATGGGCCAAATAGACGAAGGCTTCCGCCACCTCGCTCGCATACACCTCGCGGCCCAGCAGATTTCCCGCCATGTAGTTTGCTTCCGAAACGCCGCGGGCCTTGGCGCGCGCCGCCACCATGTCGTCAGTCAGCAGTCCTGAACGGATACGGTCCGCGTTCACCGCGTTCGAGCGGATGCCAGCCTTGCCGTAATCCAGCGCATACTGCTTCATCAGGAACAGGGTCGCGGCCTTCGGCAAACCATACGGCCCGAAATCCTTGCCGGGATTGATCGCCTGCTTGGAGGTGTTGAACAGGAGGCAGCCGCCGGTGCCCTGCGCCAGCATGATGCGCACCGCGTTCTGCGCCACACTCTGGTGGGCGAAGAAATTGAGCTCGAAGCTTCGGCGCAGGGTTTCGTCGTCCACTTCGCCGATGCGGCCGGCCCACGCCGCGCCGGCATTCGACACCATGATGTCCACGCCGCCGAACGCTTTCGCAACTTCGCCGAAGGCGCGCTTCACCTCGTCAGGCTTGGTCACATCGCAGGCAATGGCTAGTGCGCTCTTCCCGATTTTTTTTGCCACTTCGCTCGCCGCGGCATGATCGCGATCCAGCACCGCCACTTCCGCGCCATCCGCGGCAAACGCGCGCGCGGTCGCCGCGCCGATGCCGGAGCCGCCGCCGGTGACGACGCAGACCTGCCGCGCCAGAGTTTTCTCCGCCGCCTTGCCGAGCTTCGCCTGCTCCAGCGACCAGTATTCGACATCGAACTGGTCGGCTTCCGGAATCGGCTCGTAGCGGCCGATGGCTTCCGCATCCGTGATCACCTCGACGGTGTTCTCGGCGATGTCGGCAGCAATGGCCGCATCTTTTGCCGACGCACCAAGACCGAACAATCCAACGCCGGGGACGAGTATTACACGTGGTAGCGGATCGAGTTCCTTCTTCTTTGGCTCCGCGCGTTCGTTGTTGCGCGCGAAATAATCGTGATAGCGCGCCACGAAACCGTTCACTGCCTTTTCGACGTCGGCCTTCCAGGCATCGAGCTTGCCCACTTCTGGGGCCGGAACGATCAGCGGCCAGTTCTTGGTGCGGATGGTGTGGTCCGGTGTCGCGACGCCCTGTTGGGAATAGCGCGCCAGTTCCGCACCGTTCACGTAGTCGAGGACCGCCGGATTGCTGCGGAAGTTCAGGATCTGCCGCTTGACGGTTCCCGCCATATCGTCGCGCGAAATCGCGCAGGCGCCGCGCAGGATCGGCGCGATCTCTGCGACAGTGGCCAGTTGTGCAGGGAGTTCTGTCTGGACAATGCTTTTGCGGCCGCGCTGAAGCCTATCTTCGGCCATTGATACAAATTCAATCATCCGCTCGTACGCCGTCTTCGCATCGTCGGCGAATGCAAAGATGCCGTGCTTGAGCAGGATGGCGCCTTCGACCGTGGGATCGCGGTCAAACACCGCCACCACGCTCTTCGCCAGTGCGAAGCCGGGAATGGTGTACGGCACGTACGCCACGCGCTTGCCGAACACGTCGCGCGCCAAGGCTTTACCATCGGGCTGATCGGTGAGCGCCAGCACCGCAGTCGAATGCGTATGGTCGATGAATTTGTGCGGCAGGAACGCGTGCAGCAGTGTTTCGACACTTGGGTTCGGCGCCGAGGAATCCAGAAGGTTGATGCGCTGGAAGTTCACCATGTCCTCGTCGGACAATCTGTCGAGGCCGCGCAGCCGGCGCAGGGGCGCAAGACGCACCGCTGGCAGTCCGGCCGGCTCGATGTTGCCCATGTCCCAGCCCGAGCCCTTGACGCAGATGACTTCCACTTCATCGCCAAGCTGGTCGCGCATCCGCGTCTTGACCGAGGTGTTGCCACCGCCATGCAGCACCAGCCTGGGATCGTTGCCCAGCAGCCGCGTGGTGTAGACGCGCAGGGCCAGATCCTCGCTGACGCCTTGGGCGGCGTAGCGGCTCACATATTCCCTGGCTTCGGCATCGGACCAGCGGGAATGCATCGGCGGGCTCGCTCTCAGGATTCGGGAACCGGTGACCTATTCGCTTACGCCGCACGGATCAACGGCGCCATTTCCCGGTACTTGCCGACGCACTTGTGCGCACCCCGCCAGTGGCGGAAGCTGGGAACGGCAGCTTTGCAGGGCGCGTCGATGACAGTACCAACCATCCGCGGCGTGATCCGTCGCAATCTCCTGATCGTGTTCCTCATCGCGCTGCTCGCCGGCGGCGGTGGCTTCTACATGCTGCTGCGCAACGACGCCATGAACAACGCGGAAGGCGAGGCGCGGATGCTGCTCTCTTCCGCCATGGCGATCCGCAGCTACACCACGCAGCATATCCTGCCGAACTTCACCAAAATGAACGATGCCGTGTTCCATGAGGAAACGGTTCCGGCCTTTGCGGCACAGACCGTGTTCCGCAGCGTGAGCGCGGGCGATCACGCCTACATGTATCGGGAAGCGGCCCTCAATCCGACATCCGTTTCGGATCGTGCGGGCCCGTTCGAGGTCGATCTGATCCGCCAGTTCCGCAACGATGGCAGCCTCAAGGAAATGCGCGGCATTCTCGACCAGGGCGGGCAACGCCTTTTCTATCTTGCCCGGCCGATCCAGATCAAAGATCCGAAGTGCATCATATGCCATGACACGCCACAGCGCGCGCCGAAATTGATGGTGGCGAAATATGGTCCCAACAACGGCTTTGGCTGGAAACTTGGCGATATCGTCGGCGTGCAATTGCTGACGGTGCCTGTCACGCAGCAATTTCGGAGCACGCTCGAGCTGGTCAGCATCCTGATCGGAGGTCTCGCCCTGATCTTCGCCATCGCATATTTTGCTCTTACCGCGGCCATGGAGGCGACGGTTGCCGGGCCGCTCGACAAGCTCACGCAGGCGGCCGACCGGGCCAGCCGTTCAAGCGCAAGCACACCCGCGCTGCCCACCACCGGCGCTCATGAAATTCGCACCTTGGCCGAAGCGATTCAGCGGCTGCGGGTGAGCCTCGGGAAGGCCCTGACGCAGTTGGGGGAAAGGCAATGAACAGCCCGCCGCGTTCGTGGCTTGTCCCGGCGTTTGTCATTGCCGCGCTGCTCTGGGGAATTTCGATCCTTACCGAGAACGACCCCGTCCTTGGGCTGGGCCTTGCCCATCAGGCTCTGCGGTCGGCAGCCGTTGTTGCAACCGCCATCTTCGCTGTTCTCACCGCCGGAAAGCTAATCCTGAGTGTTGCCGCAAGCTTCACCGGCAGCGAGGTGACCGGGTTTCTGCGTGTCATTGTGTATGGATTGCTCACGTTCGGCGCCAGCTTCGCCACCCTGCGGTATTTCGGCTTCGACCTCACCGCCGTGCTCACGACGTCGGCGATCGTCACCGCGGCAGTCGGTTTTGCCATGCAGCCGACGCTCTCCAGCATGATCGCCGGGCTGGCGCTGCACGCCGACCGTAATGTGCGGATAGGCGACTGCGTGCTGATCGACAGCGAGGCCGTGCGGATCGAGTCCATGAACTGGCGTGCCGCGCTGGGGCGCCGTCCGGATGGCCGGCTCATTGTCATTCCCAACGGCAAGCTGACGGAAGCTTCGACCGAGGTGTTGCGCCTGGACGAGCCGCATCGTGCGGAGTTTACCTTCCTCGGGCCGATCGATCATCCGCCCCAGGAGATCTGCGACCTCACCGGCGAACTCGTCACCGATCTGGCGCTCGTCGACAAGGTGCATCCCGTTGCCGTCGCGCCGGTGGGTTTCGAGCCGGAACAGGAATCGGTCCGCTTTCGCGTCCTCTACTGGACCCGCAGCTATGGCGAACGAACCCTGATCGAGGGCGAAATCGTGCGCCGCATCTGGTATGCGTTCCAGCGCAATCGGATTGCCTTTCCGCATCCCACGGCCTGCGCGATATCGGCCTCATCCCAACCATCTCTTGAACGGCGTCTGGAGGATTCTCGGCCGCTCGCGGGTGACATTGTCCGTTTGGTTCCGGAAATTTCGTCCGGCGAACGCGCGGACCTCGTCGCCAGGGAAAGCCGGCTTCTGCTTTATGCGCCGGACGAACGCCTGATCATGCCGGAGTGGAGCGATGGTTGGCAGTACCTTCTGCTCCGCGGCGAGGCCTACGAGGTACCGGAATTCGATCTGACCCCCGAGATCGGCAGCACGCAATCGCCGCTTTCGGTGGAACGGCTGGGGCCAACGGCAGCCATTACCAGGCTGGCGGACGAGCTTTCGCTGATCATCGGCCCCTACGCAAAGCTTGCCGTTACGCGCGCCGGTGACCGGACGCAAAGCTATGATCAGCTTTGCCGGGAAGTGGCGCTGGAGATCGAAGACGGGCAGCGCCGGCAAGTCTTTCTCGAGCGCATGATGCAAGTTCATCTGCGTGTTTGGCGCCCGGGCACGATGGTCGCAGCGCGCCGAAACGCCAGCGGGCAATTGGCGTCGGAGCCATCCTTGCGCGCCAGCGGCGAGGTGACCCTGCTTGCTTTCCCCGCAGGGCTTTTGGACCGCTCCTCGATACGCGCCGCCGCGGAGTAGACGGCGTCAGTGCGGCGCGCGATGAAGGATCTGTTCGCGCAGGCCGGTTTCGTAGCCAAGTCCGAGGGCCGTCAGAACAATGCGATGCGGCCAATCTCCGCGCGCCAACCCTTTGCGCTCGAGGGCGTGCCAGACCTTCTCGTTGTAAAGCCCTGTCATGTCTCTTGCGGAGACGACTGCATCGCCCAGATGCAAATGGTCGCCGTGCGCCTGTGGAAATCGCTCGACCGTGATTTCACCGGGTGCGGGACCGTTGGCTGCGCATTCGCGAAGCTGGGCAAGCGCCTGAAGAATTGCCAGGGAGCGTAGTTGAAGCGGGTTGAGCTTCAACGGATTTTGCTTTGGCGGCATGCGTCATTCCCGAGACAAATTTACGCGGCTCCGCGCGTGCTTTCGCATCGAGTGGAATAAGAAGCAATCCGGAGGATCAGGCCGCCAGGGTCTGGGCCGCGGCAGCCCCCCTTCGCTGGCGCAACGCTTCGCTCTCGTCGAGGCTGAAAAGGATGGTGGTCAGCTCTGTCGCGATGGCGGCGTACTGCTCGGCGTTCTGGCGCTGGTCGTCGTCCGCATAGCGCAACTCACGCACGATGGCTTCGTTGTAACGGCGAAGCGCGGCCGCGATTTCCTGATCGGCGCGCAGGAGCGACGCCGCGAAGGAGCCGGCACTTGCCAGGCTGCGCGAGCCGGCCAGAAGGCGCGCATAGCAAAGCGCGCGATCGCACTTCTCGAGGTCGGGCGCATTGAACATTTCCGGCACGTCGGACTGATCCACCTGCATCGGCAGGGCCGAGAGAATTTGCGATGGCGCGTCTTCCATGAAACGGTCCATGGCTTCGGCCACGGCGGCGCAATCCTTCATCAGCCGTTCGCTCCAGAGCCCGTCGCGCCGCATTTCGACTTCCTTGACGACACCCTTGCAAAGCGTTGTGAAGCCGTGGAGATGGCCGACCAGAACGTCGGCATTGAAGTGTTCGGGGGCCGCCTCGAGAAGCGCGGCGACATGCGCTTCCAGCGCGCCGAACAGGATTTCGCCAACCAGGCCAAGGTCGTCGCCGTGATCGGCGGACTCGTCTGGAGACTGCGTCGCGCCGAGCGGGAGGCGCAAAGCCTCCCAGGGAAATTCCAGACGCTTCATCACCACCAGTGGCAGGTATGGCGCTGCCTCGGGCAGCCGTTTCAGCAGCGATTCGTAACTCTCCCGGAATGCATGAATCACATCGTCCGTGAGCGCGGGAATGCGGTTCGGCAATTGATCCTGCAAGGTGCAGAAATCGGCCGCGGCATAGAGCAATAGCCCCATTTCGCGCGCGTCTTCCATGACTTCGTCGCCGCCAAGCGCCTGCCGCGCCTGCCTGCGCCCGCCCTCGCTGCCCAGCTTGTTGCGCAGAGCCTCGGCCGTAAGCCGCCAGAAATCGGCAACCTGCTGATCGACATCCTCATCGCCCAGGCCGAGCGCCGCGGTTTTTACCGCGAGCGCGAACGCCATCGATTGCTCGGGGACAACATCGCGCGCCAGCCAGTTCCAGACAGGATTGATCGAGGACCGTGCGATCCGCCCTTTCTGCTTGCGCGCCCGGACATGGTTGGTGAGCAAATCCTCGAAAGGTCGGGCGAACACGCGCATCGGCGTGTTGGTGCGCCTGGCCTGATCGGCCTCGCGCAAGGCCGGACGGAGGCTGTCCAGGATAAGTTCGTGCGGCAGCACCTTGCCGTTGTTCATGCGGTCCACTTCCACGGCCTGGGCCACCCGGCCGGCGAGGCCTGAGGGTAGCGAACCGAGAAAGGCCTTCAGCAAATCTGTCTTGTCCCGTGACGCCATGGAAACCCTCGCGCACGCGGCCGCACAGCCGCTCCGGCCCGGAGATTAGGGGAGGCGTGGTTAAGGCAGTGTTTCCGTGATTTGAATCGGGACGCTCACCGCCGGATCGCTTGGCGGTCATGCCGCGCGGGGCAGGCGCAGGATCGCGCGGAGGCCGCCGCTTGAGCTTTCGGCCAGTTCCAGCGAGCCGCCGTAAAGCCCGGCGATATCGCGCACGATGGCGAGGCCGAAGCCGGAGCCGGGCACGCTTTCATCCAGCCGCTCGCCCCGTGCGCCGACGCGAGCGCGTTCTTCCGGCTCGAGGCCGGGTCCGTCGTCATCCACGCAGAGCGAAAGCTCGCCATCGGGCAGGCGCACCGCCGTCGCCTGCACCGTCGTTTCCGCCCACTTGCAGGCGTTGTCCATCAGATTGCCGGCCATTTCCTCGAGGTCCTGGCGGTCGCCGCGAAAGAACAAATCCGCCGGGCATGTCACCGCAATCGAAAGGCCGCGCCCCGAATGGATGCGGGCAAGCGTGCGGGAAAGATCGTCCAGCACCGGCTTCACGGCGGCGCGGCTGCCCAGCAGATCGGCGGCGCCGGCCGCTCGGGCGCGCGCCAGATAATGATCGATCTGCCGGCGCATAGTGCCGACGCGCGCCGAAACGATGCCGGCCAGCGGCCCTTGCTGCGCCGAGGCTTCGCTCGCCAGCACCGACAGCGGCGTTTTCAGCGAATGCGCGAGATTGGATACCTGGGTGCGTGCGCGATCCACCACTTCAGCGTTGTGCGCGATCAGGCTGTTCAGCTCCCGCACCAGCGGCGCGATCTCGGCCGGGAAGCGTCCTTCGAGCCGCGAAGCTTCGCCGTCGCGCACGCGCGCAAGTCCGCTGCTTAATCGCCGCAGCGGCAGCAAGCCAATGCGCACCTGCAGAAAGATGGCCGCGATCAATCCCAGGCCGAAAATCGCGAACGACCAGAACAGCATGGTGTTGAAGCCCGCCACTTCGTCCTGCACTTCCTGCATCTTGCCCGCGACCAGGAAGGTGTAGCTGCGCGTGTCGTCGCGCTGCGGCGTGGCGGTGATGGGAAACTCGATGCGCCGCGCAGCTACACGAAGTGGCGTGTCTTCCGGGCCGACGCCGTGACCCCAGGCGATGCCGTTGCGCATGCGAAAGTCGGTGAGACGGATCGCCTTGTCCCACAGCGAGCGCGAGATGCGAATGTCGCCTTTGGGCTGCTCCGGCACGATCTGCCAGTACCAGCCGGAATAGACGCGTTCGAAACGCGGATCGGAAAACCGCTCGCGCAGCGAGACGCGGCCGTTCGAATCCGGCTCCGCTGCGGCGATCAACCCGTCAAGATCGAACTGAAGGCGCGAGTCGAAATCGCTCTCCACCGAGGCGCGAAAGATCCCGGAAAGCAGGAGGCCGCCCGCGACCAGCGCCAGCAGAGTCCAAACGGCGGCCGCCGCGATCAGGCGGCCGGAGAGGGAATCAAGCCTTGGCCACAGATTCGGCGCGAAGCGCGTCCGGAGATTCGAGAGAATAGCCAAGGCCGCGCACCGTCTGGATCAGGTTGGGATCGAGCTTCTTCCGCAGGCGTCCGACAAACACCTCTATCGTATTCGAGTCGCGGTCGAAATCCTGGTCGTAAAGATGCTCGACCAGTTCGGTGCGCGACACCACGCGGCCGCGATGATGCGCAAGATAGGCGAGCAGCCGGTATTCCAGCGAGGTGAGCTTGACCGGATTGCCGTCGAAGGTGACGCGCGAGGAGCGCGTGTCGATACGCAAGGCGCCAATCTCGATCTCCGAGGTGGCGAGCCCCGCGGCGCGGCGCAGAAGCGCGCGAACCCGCGCCAGCAGCTCTTCGGTATAGAACGGCTTGGCGAGGTAATCGTCCGCGCCTGCATCGAAGCCGGCAACCTTGTCGCTCCAGCGGTCGCGCGCGGTAAG
>Ga0213876_10000520_pt1 | contig 29496 bp, 21 predicted proteins | sample BarmaccomBMRX_R9_FD_160113 | JGI IMG/M metagenome (GOLD analysis project Ga0213876, IMG submission 160113) | Root-associated microbial communities from Barbacenia macrantha in rupestrian grasslands, the National Park of Serra do Cipo, Brazil - RX_R9 | ecosystem: Host-associated > Plants > Roots... | reverse complement strand
GGTCGACGTCCTTCCATGATGTCGCTGCCGGGATGTTTCGGCTTCCGTTGCATCTGGATTCCCGATTTTGCCGGGATGAGGATTGCGGCGAAGGCGGCAATCCGCGAGCGGCGGGAAAGCTCGGGGAGATCTTCGCACCGGTTCAATGTCCGGCGGGCATTCAAGAATTTTGCGTCGCGCGCGGTCTCCGACTTCCGCCTGCCGGAGAACGAGCGCGTGGCGCTTTCACAATAACAAGCTGATCGGGACGGAACACGAACGGAGGCAGAGATGACCGATTATCGCGATAACGAACACATCAAGACCTTGGCGCGAGACCTGTCCGAGAAGAGGATCGATCGGCGCGAATTCGTGCGCTTCGCCACCCTTCTTGGGCTTTCGGCGACGACCGCCTACGGGCTTGCCGGGAAGATCACAGGGGAAGCCTTCGCGCCGGCGGCGCGCGCCGACGCCTTGCCCAAGGGAGGCACGATCCGCATCGGCAATCGCATCAAGGAGATCAAGAACCCGCACACCTATTCGTGGGGCGGTTATGATTCCAACATGTCGCGCCAGGTCGTCGAATACCTCACCTTCACCGACGAGAAGGGTGCGACCCACCCCTACCTCGCCGAGAGCTGGACGGCATCGCCGGATCTCAAGACCTGGACTTTCAAGCTCCGCAACGGAGTGAAATGGTCGAACGGCGAGCCGCTCACCGCCGATCACGTGGTCTGGAATCTCAAGCGCGTGCTCGATCCGGAAGTTGGCTCCTCCATGATCGGGTTGATGTCGAGTTACATGCTCAAGGACGATCCGACGCAAAAGGATGCGAAAGGCAACCCGAAGCAAGTTCTCTGGGATGCCAATGCGATCGAGAAGGTCGACAACTCGACGTTCCGCTTCAATTGCAAGGTCGCGCAGGTCGCGGTCCCCGAGCACCTCTTCCATTATGTGATGGCGATCCTGCATCCCGACGACCAGGGTGTTTTCCAGGTCGGCTCGAAGGGAACAGGCGCGTTCGAGCTTACCGAGTTCGAGGTGGGCAAGAAGGCGACCTTCAAGGCGAAGAAAGGATATTGGGGCGGGGACGCCAATGTCGACATGATCGAGATGACCGACACTGGCGACGACCCGACCGCCGCGATCTCGGCGCTCGCCTCGAAACAGCTGCATGGCCTCGTCTTCGCCGACCCGCTGCAATACGACGCGCTCGCCGCGCTCCCGCATCTGCAGCTCTATTCGGTCCCGACCGGCGAAACCGTGGTGCTACGAATGAAGGTGACGGAAAAGCCCTTCAACGATGTGCGCGTGCGCCAGGCGATGCGCTATGCCATCGACCAGGGGCCGATCCTCCAGGTGGCGCTGCACGGGCTTGGGCGCGAGGGCCAGCACCACCACACCTCGCCGGCGCACCCCGAATATGCCGAGCTGCCGCCCTTCAAGCGGGATCTCGCGAAGGCGAAGCAGCTTCTCGCCGCGGCCGGCTTTGCGAACGGCCTCGACACCGAGATCTTCGTGCCGACCGACCTGCCCTGGGGCCAGGTCCAGGTGGAATCGGCCGTCGAGCAATGGAAGGAGGCGGGCATCCGCGTGAAGATCAACCTGATGCCCGGCGCATCGTACTGGGACGTGTGGACCAAGGTGCCTTTCGGCTCGACCATCTGGTACCATCGCCCGCTCGCCATCATGACTTACGGGCTCGCCTATCGCACCGGCGCGCCCTGGAACGAATCGGCCTATTCGAACAAGGATTTCGACGAGCTTCTCACCCAGGCCGAAGGCACGATCGATGTCGGCAAGCGCCGCGAGATCATGGCAAAGCTCGAGAAGATCCTCCAGGACGACGGCCCCCTCGTTCAGCCGCTCTTCCGCGACACCTTCACCTTCATGGACAAGCGCGTGAAGGGCTTCTCGATGCACCCGACGAACTACTTCTTCGGTTGGAAGGTCGGGCTTGCCGAGGCCTGATGTCTTGCCCTCGCCCCGGCGGGGAAGCAACGGGCGGCGCATCGCGCCGCCCCGAGCCGGCGAGAGGCCGCGATGATCGCCTTCATCGGCAAGCGTCTTCTCGGCCTTGTCGCGACCTTGCTGGTCGCCTCTTTTCTGGTTTTCGCCGTCACCGAATTCTCGCCCGGCAATGTGGCGAGGAAGACGCTCGGCCCCTTCGCCGCGCAAGAGAGCGTCGATCTTCTTTATCAGAAGCTCCATCTCAACGATTCGCTCCCGGTGCGCTATGTGCGCTGGCTCGGCGTGCTGACCGGAGTGATCGCCGACCCCTTGCAGGATCCCGCCTTGAAGCTCGACTTCAAGGATCCGCGCGGTGATCGCTATTTCGGCAATTTCGGCTATTCGACGCTCTACAAATTGCCCGTCAACGATGTGATCTGGAATCGGCTCGGCAACACCGCCTTGCTCGCCGGCATCTCGTTTGCGCTCATCGTTCCGTTGTCGCTCATCTTCGGCGTGCTCGCCGGCATGCGCGAAGGGAGCTTCCTCGATCGAACGATCTCGGTTTTCGGCATCGTCGCGACCTCGATCCCCGAATTCGCCTCCGGCGTGTTCCTGGTTGCGATCTTCGTCGTCGCCTTGCGGCTTCTTCCGGGAACGAGCCCGTTGACGACGGGCGGAGGCGGCTGGTCGATCGCCTCGCAATTCGTGCTGCCTGTCGCGGTGCTCGTGCTTTATGACTCAGGTTACGTCGTGCGCATGGTGCGCGGTTCGACCGCGGAGGTGATGAACAAGCCCTATATCCGCACAGCGGTCCTGAAGGGGCTCTCTTTCAAGACCGTCGTTTGGCGTCATGCGGTGCGCAACGCGATGATCGCACCTTTCACGGTGATCCTCCTGCAAATCAACTTCCTCATCTCCGGGGTCGTCGTCACCGAGATGGTCTTCGCGTATCCGGGCTTTGGGCGCATGCTGCTCGAGGCGTCGCTTTTCGGCGACATCGCGCTCATCGAGGCGGCAACGCTCGTCGCGCTCGCGGTCGCGACCACGACGCAGCTCCTGAGCGACATCGGTTATGCGCTCCTCAACCCGCAGATCAGGGTCGCGTAATGACGGCTGACGCACCCACGCACGTGTCGGCCCTTGAACCGGGAAAGCTTGCCGCTGCGCCGGAGGTCATGCCGGATGCGGTCGCGGCTTCCATGACATCGCTCGTGGCGCCCACGGCGCCGGGCGCGCCTGTCGCGGCCATCGACCGCAAGCCGCCGAGCCTGCTGCGCCGGTTGCCGACATCCCCCATCGCCATGGTCGGCCTTGCGCTCATCGGCATCTGGGTCGTGCTCGCCGCCCTCGCGCCGTTCCTGCCGCTCGATGATCCGAACCGGCAGGATTTCCTGTCGCTCGCGAACCCTCTGCCTTCCGCCAAGCACTGGCTCGGCGTCGATATCAAGGGCCGCGACATTCTCTCGCGCCTGATCTTCGGCGCCCGCACGGTGCTGACCGTGGCGCCTTTCGCGGCGATCTGCGCCTATCTGGTCGGCATGCCGCTCGGCCTTCTCGCCGGCTATTACGGCGGCAAGGTCGACCTCATCGTCAGCCGCCTCTCCGATATCATTCTCGCCTTCCCGATCATCATTCTCTACGTGATCTTGATCTCGCAGATCGGGCCTTCCTTCTGGAACATCGTGCTCGCCGTGATCCTGACGGCTGGCCCCGGCATCGGCCGCATCGTGCGCGGCCTCACGCTCGAGCAGCGCCACCTCGATTATGTGGCGGCGGCGCAATTGCGTAAGGAGAGTGACTTCTACGTGATGGCTGTCGAGCTTCTGCCGAATTGCCGCGGTCCCCTCATCACCGATTTCTGCCTGCGCGTCGGCTACACGATCATCACCATCGGCATTCTGGGTTTTCTCGGCCTTGGCCTGCCGCCACCTGATCCCGACTGGGGGACGATGGTGAAGGAAGGGACGACATTGATTTCCGTGCATCCGCACATGTCCCTCTTCCCGGCGATCGCGATCGTCTCGCTCGTTCTCGGCTTCAACCTCGTCGCCGACGGGGTGCGCGAACTCTCCTTGACGGACTGAGGCCCATGACCGCGCCGCTCCTTCGCGTCGAGAACTTGAAGGTCGAGTACCGCTCGGCGGCGGGGAGTGTGACCGCGATCCCAGACCTTTCCTTCGAGGTCGCGCCGGGAGAAAGCCTTGGGATCGTCGGCGAATCCGGCTGCGGGAAATCGACACTGTTGATGGCGATCATGGGCCATCTCGGTTCGAGCGGGGTGGCGACTGGTCGCGTGATCTTCGAGGGGAAGGAGATTTCCAAGGCGTCCCCCGCAGAGCTTCGCGCCGTGCGCAGCGGCGGCATTGCGATGGTCTACCAGGACCCGAATGCCGCGCTCAATCCGACGCTCAAGATCGGGCGCCAGCTCGTCGAGGTGCCGATGCTGCGGGCGGGCGTTTCTCCCACCGAGGCGACGCGCCTTTCCGAGCGCATGCTCGCGGACGTGCATCTGCCGGATCCGGCGAGCGTGATGGAACGCTATCCGCACCAGCTTTCCGGCGGCCAGAAGCAACGCGCGGTCATCGCCATGGCGCTTCTCGCCAATCCGCGGCTCCTCCTCTTGGACGAGCCGACCACCGGGCTCGACGTGACGGTCGAGGCGGCGGTGCTCGACCTCGTCGACGAGCTTCGCGAGAAATATGGCACCTCGCTGATCTACATCACCCACAATGTCGGCGTCGTCGCGCAGGTCTGCGACCGCGTCGGCGTCATGTATCTCGGCGATCTCGTGGAGGAGGCGCCGGTCGGGGCGTTGTTCGCCTCTCCGCGTCATCCGTATACGCGCCGGCTGATGGCCTGCGTGCCACGCCTTGACGGCGACAAGCACACGACCTCGTTCCTGCCGATCCCTGGCCAGCCTTCATCGCTGCGCGACCGGCCGGCCGGCTGCCCGTTCTCCCCGCGCTGCGTCGGCTTCACGCCGGGCCTTTGCGACCAGAAAGTGCCGGTCGAGGAAATCGGACCCAACCACCGCGTGCGTTGCTTCCGCCATCGGGAAGCGGAGATGTTCGAGCCCGCGGCTCAAGACATCGTCGCGCCGGCCGAGCCGAGGCCGGAGATCGTTCTCGAGGCGCAAGGCCTGTCCAAGATCTACAAGCTCGGCAACTCGTTCTTCGGCGCAAAACGCAGCGCGGCGCTCAGCGCCAATGAAGACCTGAATTTCTCGGCGAAGAAGAGCGAGATCGTGGCGATCGTCGGGGAGTCGGGCTCGGGCAAGTCGACCTTTGCGCGCATTCTGGCCGGACTGCAGGACGCGACGAGCGGCAAGCTCGTGGTGCTCGGTTCCGATATCGCCAACACCACCGCGAGCGAGCGCTCGAGCGACCAGCTGTCGGCGGTGCAGATGGTGTTCCAGAATCCGGATGCGACGCTGAACCCTTCCCACAGTGCTGGATTTCCGATCGCGCGCGCGCTCAAGAAATTCAAGGTGACGCACGGCAGCAAGGAGACCCAGTCGCGCGTCGCCGAGCTGTTTCAAATGGTACGGCTCGCGCCGAGCCTCATGCGCGTGCGTCCAGGCCGCCTTTCCGGCGGCCAGAAGCAGCGCGTCGCCATCGCGCGCGCCTTTGCGGCCACGCCCGACATCCTCGTCGCCGACGAGCCGGTCTCGGCGCTCGACGTTTCGGTCCAGGCGGCAATCGTCAACCTGCTTTTGCAGATCCAGAAGACGAAGGGCACGACGATCGTCTTCATCAGCCATGATCTCGCGCTCGTGCGCCATCTCGCCGATCAAGTGATCGTCATGTATCTGGGGAAGGTGATGGAGAGCGGACCGGTTGCCGCGCTTTTCGCGCCGCCTTTCCACCCTTACACCGAAGCGCTGCTTTCGGCGGTGCCGGTCCCCGATCCTGCGGCCGAGCAGCGTCATGTACGGCTTTCGGGCGAGACGCCGAGCCCGATCAATGTGCCGAAGGGCTGCCGCTTTGCCACGCGCTGCCCGCGCAAGGTCGGCGCCATTTGCGACGAGGTGCCGCCTCCCGAGCGCAAAGGCGAAGGCGGCCACATGATTTTGTGCCATATCCCGCTCGACGAGCTCGCAGCCGTCGCGCCGATCTTCCAGCACAATCGAAGCGAGCGAGCGCCCGCATGACCCGGAAGGACCCGCCTTTCGATTCACGGAAAAGCCGCATCCTGCAAATGGGGCGCGAGGCCTCGCCGAGCTCGACACGGGAGTGGCCGGGCGCTCCGCTCGGCCTCGACATCAAGGCGCGCATCGCAGAGATCGATACACAAGCGCTCGACCACTACCGCCTGGCGCGCCTGCGCGCCGAGCTGGTCAAAGCCGACGTCGCGGGCGCGCTCCTCGCCGACCCGATGAACATCCGTTACGCGACCGGAACGCGCAACATGGCCGTGTGGACGATGCATGCGCCGGGCCGCTACGTTTTCGTTGCGACCGAGGGGCCGGTGGTGCTCTTCGAGTTCGGCGCGACGAAGCACGTGACCGCGAGGGCCAATGTCGTCGACGAGACGCGCAATTCCATCCCGTGGTTCTATTTCCTTGCGGGCTCCCGCATCGACGAAAAGGCCGAGCTCTGGGCGAAAGAGGTCGTGGATCTCGTGTTTCGCCATGGCGGCGGAAATCGCCGGCTCGCCGTGGACCGGTGCGAGCCCTGGGGCGCGGCTTTGCTCACACGCGAAGGCGTGGAGCTGATCGATGCGCAGGTTCCGATCGAGAAGGCGAGGACCGTCAAATCGGCGCAAGAGATCGCCTGCTTGCGACTCGCCATGGATGTTTGCGACATCGCCATCGAGCGCATTCGTGCAAGCCTCGTGCCGGGCATAACGGAAAACCAGCTCTGGGCGCTTTTGCACGATACCAACATCGCCCATGACGGAGAGTGGATCGAATGCCGCCTGCTGGCTTCGGGCGAACGCACCAACCCCTGGTTCCAGGAATGCGGCAATCGTGTCATCGAACCCGGCGACCTCGTCGGCTTCGACACCGACATGGTCGGGCCGTTCGGTTATCTTGCTGACGTCTCGCGCACGCTCGTCTGCCCCGGCCGCAAGCCGACACCCGAGCAGCGCAAGCTCTATGAACTCGCGCAAGAGCAGGTGCTCTTCAACATCGAGCTCATCCGCCCCGGCCTCAGCTTCCGCGAGTTCGGTGAGAGATGCTGGCCCGTTCCCGAAGAATTTGTGCCGAACCGCTACATGATGATGGTGCACGGCGTCGGCCTCGTCGATGAATGGCCGAGCATCGCCTACGCGCAGGACTTCGCCGCGTGGGGCTATGACGGCGTCTTCGAGGAGAACATGGTCGTCTCGGTCGAAAGCTAGATCGGCGAAGTCGGCCACAAGGAGGGCGTGAAGCTCGAGCAGCAGGTGCTGATCACGAAGTCCGGCGCGGTGCCGATGTCGAAAGCGCCCTTCCTCGACGCGATGGAGGTGTAGGCTCAGGGTCCCCCTCCTCCTTCCCGCGAAGGTATTGGGTTCCTGGCTCCTTCCCAGCGGTTTCCGTTCACGCAAATCCCGTCCCTTTCCGCGAAACGCTAACTCACGCGTCGTGAGCTTGGCGAGTCCGCTTTGACGGACTATGCACTAATTCCTGTTAGACCTGTCCCCGATCGAGACCCTCGATTCTTCGAGACGAATGCCCGATCGCACTCCTGCATAAAAACGCGATTCTTTCGCACATTTCAGATCGGAAATTCGCCCGATGATCTCCACGCCTGAATCGCACCGTGACCGGCTCTCGCTTCGCGCCGAAAGCGCTTCGGGTAGCGCCTCGGCCTCACCCGCTGTTTTCGGCCTTCCGGCTGCCCGATGCGCGGGACGGCGCAGAACGAGACATCTCCTCGCAAGCACGGCGCTTTGCGTGTCTCTCGTGCTCGCCACGAGCCTTGCGACGTCCCTCGCGTTCGCGGATGGCGGCGCCGGTGGCGCGGATGCCACCGGCCACGCCGGCGGGGCTGGCGGAGCGGGTGTCACGGGAAATCCTAGGGGGTCCGGTGTCAAGGGGGATGCTGGCGGCGGTGGCGGAGGTGCCGGAGGAGGAAAAAGTGGGGCTGGCGCTGGTGCGCCTGGCGGCACTGGCGGCCCTGGCGGCACTGCGGCAAATCCTAACGGTGGAGCAGGTGGCTCTGATTTTTCTGGTCTTGAGGTCGGTGCCGGGGGGGGTGGGGGTGGATTCAACGGAACCAACGCGTTGATGATCACCAACGGCGCTTCGCTCGTTGTGGGGAATGGGGGCGCTGGCGGCGTTAGCAACGGTGGCGGAGGGGGTGGCGGCGGGGCCGGCGGCTTCGGGGCGGTCGTCACGGGCGTCGGCACAACGAGTAGCAATTCGACCCTTGGCACGATCATGGGCGGAACGGGCGGGAATGGCGGGTTTGGTGGACCTGCGCGCCATGGCGGAAATGGTGGGGGATGGCGGCGCGGGGTTTGATCTCACGATGAACGCGGCGGGCGCGAGCTTCACGAACTCCGGAATGGTCGCCGGTGGAGCTGGTGGAGCCGGTGGTGGCCAGGGCCAGGCCTCCAACAACGGCGGTAATGGTGGCCTTGGCGGCATCGGCGCCCGTTTCGAGGGGAGCGGTGCGAGCTTCACCAATTCGAGAACCGTCACGGGCGGGGCTGGCGGAAATGGCGGGAATGGTGGGAATAGCCCTGGCGGCAATAACCACAACGTCGGCAACGGCGCCAATGGCGGGAATGGCGGCGCGGGCGTTCAATTCAACGTCGGAGGCGGGAGCTTCACCAATTCCGGCATGGTCATGGGCGGCAATGGCGGGACCGCGGGAATCGGCGGAACGGACCCAAACCGTAAGGGTACGAACGGCACGATGGGTCTCGGCGGCGTCGGCATTTCCGGTACCGGCCTTGGGCTCGTGAATAGCGGCAGCGTGGTCGGCGGCTTGGCGGGCGACGGCGTTACGCGCGCAAACGCCATCATGTTCACGGGGGGAACGAACAGCCTAACCTTGGAGGCAGGCTCGAGCATCATAGGCAATGTGGTGGCCTTCAGCGCCGCCGACACATTTGCGCTCGGAGGGGCGACGAATGCGAGCTTCGACGTGACGCAGCTCGGCGCGGCCGCGCAATACCAGGGCTTCGGTGTCTTTCAAAAGACCGGCACGAGCACCTGGACGCTGACGGGCACGAACACGGATGTGATGCCCTGGGCGATCGTGCAAGGCACGCTCGCCGTGACGGGGCAGATTACCAATTCGACGGTCACCATCCAGAATGGCGGCACGCTCGCGGGCTCGGGCCTCGTGGGCGCGATCGTGGCGCAATCGGGCGGCACCGTGGCACCGGGCGCGGTGGCGTCCTTCACGACCTTGAACGTGTCGGGGAATGCGAGCTTCGCATCGGGGTCGATCTTCCTGGTGAACATCAACAGCGCCGGGCAGAACGACAAGCTCGCCGTCGGTGGCACGGCGATGCTCAACGGCGGCACGGTGAGCGTGCTCGGCGGCACGGGCCTCAACGCCGCGACGAAGTTCACCATCCTCACGGCGCAAAGCGTCACGGGCCAGTTCGCGAACGTGACCTCGAACCTCGCCTTCCTCACCCCGACGCTTGCAACGAGCAGCACGAATGTCGTGCTCACTTTAACTCCGGCGACGAATGCCCCTACCACCTTAACTCCGGCGTCGAATGCCCCTATCAACTTCGCCTCGGTTGCGGTCACGCCGAACCAGCTCGCCGTCGCGAACGCGATCCAGGCGCTCGGCTCGGGCACCGTCTTCAACGCCGTGATCGGGCAATCGGCGGCAGGCGCGGAGCAAGCCTTCGATGCGCTTTCGGGCGAGGTGCATCCGAGCACAGTGAGTTCCGCTTACGAAGACGCGCTTTTGCCGCAAGTAGCGATCCTCGACCGCTTGAACCAGCCGGTCTCGACGCCCACGCTTGGCGCCTCGACGCAGACGACCGGCGTCTACGCGGCCGATCTTCCGTCGCGCAAAGGCCCGGCACTCGCGCCTGTGGCCGTGCAGATGTATCAGCCGCGCGTGATCGATCTTTGGGGCCAGGGCTTCGGCGATTGGGGGCGCACGTCGAGCAACGGCAACGCGGCCACGCTCTCGCGCCAGACCGGCGGGTTCGTGCTCGGCGGCGATGTTTCCGCCACGAATTTCATCGGCGGCGATTGGCGCTTCGGCCTCGCTGGCGGCTATACGAGCGACTCCCTCACCGTGAGCGCGCATGGCTCTTCGGGCACTTTCGAAAGCGTCTTCGGCGGCCTTTACGCAGGAGCAAGCTTTGGCGCGCTGCAAATCCGGGCTGGCGCGCTTTATGGCACGAACACCACCTCGACGACGCGTCAGGTCGCCTTCCCGGGTTTCTTCGAGGCGCTCTCCTCGAGCAATGGCGGCTCGACGGCGCAAGGCTTCGGCGAGGTTGGCTACCGTGTCCAGCTTCCGGGCCTCGGCTTCGGCGGCAGTGCACGCACGAGCCTTGAGCCTTTCGCGGGCGCGGCCGCGATCCTCATCCATCAGAACGGCTTCACCGAGACGGGCGGCTTCTCGGCGCTCACCGGTTCGCCGCGCGACTTCAACATCCAGACGACGACGCTCGGCGTGCGCGGCGAGCTCGCCTTCGCCTCAATGCCGCTGACCGTCAAAACCATGCTCGGCTGGCGCCATGCCTATGGGGATGTGGTGCCCTCGGTGCTCCTCACCTTCCAAGGCGGGACGCAGGCCTTCAGCGTCTCGGGCGTGCCGATCGACCGCGACGCCTTCGTGGCCGAGGCCGGCATCGACTACGCGCTCACCTCGATGCTCACGGTCGGCGTCTCTTACTCGGGGCAATACGGCCAACGCGCCACCGACAATGCCTTCAAGGGCAATGTGAACCTGCGGTTCTGATTTGAGGGCCCACGGGGCGCGAGGGGAAGGGAACCCATAATCCCGCCGCTTCTGGACCCCCTTCCCGAGGCTCGCCTTGCCAGCCTCGCCGGGGGTGACACGGTCCTTTTCCTTCTCCCGCGATGCGGCACGATGCGCGAGAAGAAAGGTGCCCAACGCCCCTTGCCACCCGGATCGCTTCCGAGGCTCTTTTGCAGTATGGATTGCCAATTCCACGCTCTCCCTTTCTGCTTTTAGGGCTGGTTCGGAACTGCTTTCATTCCCCTTTGCGAGGCAAGGCACCGAGTGGGGCAAGGAAGCGCCCCCGCCGTGATCCTGGAAGGTTTTCGATGCTCGAAAAGGACGAGACACCTGCCGACCCGCGAGCTTCCAGCGAATCTCAGGCGCGGAACATCCTCATCATCGGCGCCGGACAGGCTGGACTGCAGCTCGCGATGTCGCTTCGCGAAGAGGGCTTTGTCGGAAACGTGACCCTCATCGGCGACGAGGCGGACCTTCCCTATCAACGCCCCCCCTTGTCGAAGGCATATCTCAGGGGCGAGGCCGACATCGACAATCTGCGCTTGCGGCCTGAAGCCTTCTTCGATCAGCATCGCGTCACCTTGCGGCGCGGCGAGCGTGTCGCGCGCCTCGAGAGGGCCGCGCGACATGCCGTTATGGCCTCGGGCGAAAGGCTCTTTTATGACCACCTCATCCTGGCGACGGGAGCGCGCAACCGTCGCCTCGACATCGAAGGCGCGGGGCTCGAGGGCATCTTCCAGCTTCGCTCGCGCCCCGATGCCGACGCACTGAAGGACGGGCTTCGCGCCTGCCGCAGGCTCGTGATCGTCGGCGCGGGGTTCATCGGGCTCGAATGCGCAAGCGTGACGCGCGCGCTCGGCAAGGAGGTCATCGTGGTCGAGGCGGCCGACCGGCCCATGCCGCGCACCTTGTCGGCAGAGACAGCATCCGCCTTCTTGCGCATGCATCACGAGAGCGGAGTAGGTTTCGTGTTCGAGGACAGCGTGACACGCTTGCATGGCGATACGGCAGGTCGCGTCATCGGCGTCGTGACGCGGAGCGGGCGCGAAATCGCGGCCGATCTCGTGCTCATCGGCATCGGGATCGTGCCCAATATCGAGCTCGCCGCCGATTCAGGGCTGCAAGTTGCGAATGGCATCGTCGTCGACGAGCATCTCCTCACGAGCGATCCGGCGATCTCGGCAATCGGGGATTGCTGCACGCATCCGTCACGCTTCGCGGACGGGTCGAAGCTCCGCTTCGAATCGGTGCAGAACGCCATCGATCAGGCGCGCTGCGTCGCGGCCCGCCTCGCGGGTCGCCCGAAGCCTTACGCGAGCGTGCCCTGGTTCTGGAGCGATCAAGGTAAATGGAAGCTGCAGATCGCGGGTCTCTCGACACCTTACGAGAAGGCGGTGCGGCGCGACGGCGCGAGGGATGGACAGTTCTCGGTCTTCTGCTTTACCGGCGGCAGGCTCACGGGCGTCGAATCCGTCAATTCTCCCGCCGATCATATGGCAGCGAGAAAGCTGTTCGGCGGCGGTGCCGCGCTCGCGCTCGAAGAGGTCGAGAGCCCTTCGTTCGATTTGAGAGCTGCCGCGCTGTCGGGAGGTGGCGTGAAAAATAGCCATCAGGGATCGGTATAGGGTGCTGCGGGCTCGGAGGCCACGAAAGAGAATTCCTGGAGTGCCTTTGCTTTTTTGAAGATCAGTTGAACTTTGAGGCTGAGCCTCACCGATGAATGATGGCCATTTTCACGCGAGGATTGAATCCATTTTTCCCCTTGCAATGTTCGTATTTTGTTCTAATCTACAAGTCTGAGGGCGCGATTAAAAGCGCTTTCTCTCTCATTGCTATGGCCTTTGCGGATTGGTTCCAGGATCAGTCCGTTGCTCCACGTTGCCCTGAAGGTGAAGCGTGGGGCGCCCGGATGCCAGGTCAGCATGTTGCTTTTGGAGGAACAACGGGCTTGTTGCGTCATGAAGCCACCTCACGCCTTGCTCCACGCGCCTGAACGAAGCCGTGCCGAAATCGTGGACGGATTGCGGCGGCTTCTGCCGAAGCTTGAAAATCCTTCTGCCGGAAATTGCGCCTTCTCGTTCGGCCTTGCCACACTCGATGCGCATCTGCCGCAAGGCGGCCTCGCCGGCGGGGCTCTGCATGAGGTCCTCCCTGAAGGTGAAGGCGATTTGCCGGCGGCCTTCGGTTTTGCCGCGGCGCTCCTCGGGCGCATTCCCTCCAAGGAGCCGGTGCTTTTCGTCATCTCTCCGCGAGGGCTTGCGGCTTACGGCCATCCTCATGGACATGGGCTTGACGAGCTCGGCCTTACCCCTGCTCGCCTGATCCTGGTCGAGACAGAAAACGAGGTGCAGGCTCTTTGGGCGCTCGAGGAAGCATTGCGCTCGGGCGTGCCCGCCGCCGTCGCGGGCGCGATCGGTCAAGAGCTCGATCTCAAGACAAGCCGAAGGCTGCATCTCGCGGCGGGAAATTCGGGCCTCCCTCTCATTCTCCTCCGCGCGGCCGCGGAGATGGGATCGAGCGCGGCGGCGACGCGTTGGCGGGTCGGAGCCGCAAAGGCCGCGCGCGATCGTTTCGGCCTTCCCGCCCATTGGCGCTGGCGGTTGAGGCTCGAACGATGCCGCAACGGACGATTGGGGGAGTGGTTGGTGGAATGGGATCATGTCGCGTATCGTTTCAACTTGGCTGCCCCGATGGCCGATCGCGCGTTTCCTCGCGGCACAAACGCAGAACGCTTCGGGCCAAAAGCAGCCGATCGATCCTGAACGCCCCTTCGTGCTGGTCGAAGAGGCGACGGGAGGCCCGCGCATCAGCGCCACCAACGAGGCTGCCGAGGCCTTGCGGATCCATATCGGCGATGGCGTGAGCGATGCGCGCGCCAAGGCGCATTTCCTGCAGGTCGAAGCGGCCGATCCGAAGAGCGATGCTGTCGCGCTCGAGCATCTGGCGCTCTGGGCGACGCGCTACACGCCCGCCGTCGCGCTCTTCGATGAACAAAACGGCGCGGACGGCTTTTTCCTCGACATCTCGGGCGCGGCCTCTCTTTTCGGCGGAGAGGAAAAGCTCATCGCCGATCTTGCACATCGTCTCGAGCGCTTCGGCCTTTCGCCGCGGCTTGCCGTCGCCGACACGCCCGGGATGGCCTGGGCCCTTTCCCATTTTCACCGCTCGCCGCACAGCATCCTGCCATCGGCTGATGCCCTCGCTTGCGAGGATGCCGTGGAGGCCCTTGCCGATTTGCCCATCGGCGCCTTGCGTTTGGCCCCGGCCACGAAAAGAACGTTGCGGCGCCTCGGCTTTAAGCGTGTCGGGGCGCTGATCGAAGCGCCGCGCGCCCCTTTTGCTTCCCGCTTCGAGGCGGAGCTCTTGAGGCGCCTCGATCAGGCGCTCGGTCGCCTGCCGGAGCCGCTCGTGTTCCTCGCGCCTCCCCCGGTCTATCGCAAGATCATCCGCCTCATCGAGCCGATCTTCTCACAGGACGCGATCATTGCACTGACGAAGCGCCTCATGCGGAGCCTCATTTTCGCCTTGCGACGAGATGGGGTAGGCGCGCGGCAATTGCGGCTCACCCTTTTCCGCGTCGACGGAGAGGTCTTCAGCTTCGATCTCGGGCTCGCGATGCCGTCGCGTGATGTCGAGCATGTCGGGCGCCTCCTCGCCCTCAAGCTCGAGCGCTTGGCCTCTCAACAGCCCCGCTCGACAGGCGCTCGCAGAAGGCGTCCCGGCAAGGATCGAGGCTTTTCCGGGATGTCGCGAAAGCCCGGGAAGGCTCTCCCCGAGGCGATCGATGCGGGCTTCGGCTTCGAAGCGGTGAGCCTTGACGTCACCCTTGCCGAACGCATGGATCCAACCCAATCCGGCTTTGCAGGGGTAGGCGATGACAGCGAGCGGGCGGCGCGTTGCGCCGCGCTCATCGATGGCTTGCGACAACGGCTCGGCCCTCGCAGCGTGCGGCGGCTCGCGCCTCGCGAAAGCCATCTGCCCGAGAAGGCCGAGGCTTGTCACGACGCGAGCGATGCGCCTTCGTGTTGGGAACGTCCTACGAGCGCGCGCCTTCGGCCCCCTCTCCTCTTGCGGCGCGCCGAGCCTGCGCAAGTCGTGGCGTTGATGCCGGAGGGAGCCCCGCGGCGTTTCCGCTGGCGCGGTGAAACGCACGGTGTGGCGCTCGCGCAAGGTCCCGAACGTATCGCCGCCGAATGGTGGCGCGAGCGTGAGCCGCAACCGACGCGCGATTATTACCTCGTTGAAAATGAGGAAGGCCGCCGCTTCTGGCTCTATCGCGAAGGCCTTTACGGACGTGAGACGGCTTCGCCACGTTGGTTCGTGCACGGATTCTTCGCGTGAAAAGGGAGCGCGGCGTTAAAAAGGCTGCGCCCAGCGCGCTTCCTTTGCCATGGCTTGCAAATGAGCGCGTGCCATGACCGGTTATGCCGAGCTTGCCGCCACCACGAATTTCTCCTTCCTGCGTGGCGCCTCTCACCCGCAAGAGATGGTGGCGACGGCCGATGCGCTCGGTCTTGCCGCGATCGGCATTGCCGATCGCAACAGCTTCGCCGGGGTCGTGCGCGCCTTTGACGAAGCGAAGAAACGGCCTGCCGTCAAGCTTCTGGTCGGCACCCGCCTCGTGACGCAGGACGGTTTTGAAGCTCTCGCTTACCCGACCGATCGGGCCGCCTATGGGCGCCTCTGCCGGCTTCTGACGAAAGGCAATCTCGCGGCGAAGAAAGGCGAGTGCGTGTTCGGCTTCGAGGCCGTGCTCGCCGCGAGCGAAGGCCAGATGCTGATCGTCTTGCCGCCGGACGAAACGGAATTGCGCTTCGAATTCATCGAACGGCTGGTGCATCTGGAGCGGCAGGCGCCGGGCCGCGTCTTTCTCGCGGGTGTGCATCGTCACCGGGGCGACGAGCCGCGCCGGCTCGGCCTGCTCGCCGATCTCGGCGAGAAGCTCGGCACACCTCTGGTCGTCGTCAATGACGCCTTTTATCACGCCCCCGACCGCCGGCCGCTCCTCGACATCCTCACCTGCATTCGCGAGAAATGCACATTGAACGAGGCCGGCTTTCGCCTGACCGTCAATGCCGAGCGTCATCTCAAGCCGCCGCAAGAGATGGCACGGCTCTTCGCCGGTTTCGAGGAGGCGCTCGCGCGCACCTTGCGCATCGTCGACAAATGCCATTTTTCCCTCGCCGAGCTCAAATACGAATATCCGGACGAGCCCGTGCCGCCGGGCAAGACTGCAAGGCAGCATCTTGCGGATTTGACCTTCGAAGGCGCGCAAAAACGCTACCCCAAGGAGAAATATCCTTTCGGCATCCCAGAAGAAGTCCGCAAGCTCATCGACGATGAGCTCGCCCTCATCGCCAAGCTCGAGTTCGAACGCTATTTCCTCACCGTCCATGAAGTGGTCGCCTTCGCGCGCCAGGAAGGCATCCTCTGTCAGGGACGAGGCTCGGCGGCGAATAGCGCGGTCTGCTACTGCCTCGGCATCACCGAGGTGAACCCCAAGGAGATCAACCTCCTATTTGCCCGCTTCATCTCGGAGAAGCGCGGCGAGCCGCCCGACATCGATGTCGATTTCGAGCATGAGCGGCGCGAGGAGGTGATCCAACACCTATACGACCGTTATGGGCGTGATCGTGCTGCGATTTGCGCGACCGTCATCCATTACCGCTCGCGTCGCGCCATTCGCGAGGTCGGCAAAGTGCTGGGATTGACGCCGGATGTGACGGCCGCCCTCGCCAAGACCGTCTGGGGCAGCAACAACGAGGGAATCGCCCAGGATCATATTCGTCAGATCGGGCTTGATCCCGGCAATCCGGCGATCCGGCAAGCCGTGCAGCTTGCGCAAGCCCTCATCGGCTTCCCTCGGCATCTCTCTCAACATGTGGGTGGTTTCGTGCTCACCCGTGAAAGGCTCGACGAGACGGTACCCATCGGCAATGCCGCCATGGAGGATCGCACCTTCATCGAATGGGACAAGGACGATATCGACACGCTCGGCCTGATGAAGGTCGATGTGCTCGCGCTCGGCATGCTGAGCTGCCTCAGGCGCGGGCTCGACTTCCTCAAGGAGCATTATGGGTTCGACGACATCTCGCTTGCCGCGATTCCGCAAGGCGATTCCAAGGTCTACGAGATGCTCTCGCAAGCCGATTCGGTGGGCGTCTTCCAGGTCGAGAGCCGAGCGCAGATGTCGATGCTGCCCCGTCTCAAGCCGAGGGAATTCTATGATCTCGTCATCGAGGTCGCGATCGTCCGTCCGGGGCCCATTCAAGGCGACATGGTGCATCCCTACCTGCGTCGGCGGGAGGGCAGCGAGAGGACGCATTATCCCTCGCCTCATCCCGAGCACGGCGATGCCGACGAGCTCGAGAATGTGCTCAAGCGAACGCTCGGCGTGCCGCTCTTTCAGGAGCAGGCGATGCAGATCGCCATCACGGCAGCCAAGTTCACGCCCGACGAAGCCGACGGCCTGCGGCGGGCCATGGCGACCTTCCGGCATAACGGCACCGTTCATCTTTTCCGCGACAAGTTCATCGTCGGCATGACGCGACGCGGCTATGATCCCGCTTTCGCGCAAAGCTGCTTCGGCCAGATCGAAGGCTTCGGCGAATACGGCTTTCCCGAAAGCCATGCGGCAAGCTTCGCGCTGCTCGTCTATGTATCCGCCTGGATCAAGTGCCATTATCCGGAAGTCTTCTGCGCGGCCATTCTCAACAGCCAGCCCATGGGCTTTTATCAGCCGGCCCAATTGGTGCGCGATGCCGTAAGACATGGCGTCGAGATGCGCCCGATCGATGTGAATTACAGCGAATGGGATTGCACGCTCGAGCCGGCCTCCGAAGAGGCCCGGCATCGCTTTGCGGTGCGCCTCGGATTTCGCCAGATTCAAGGGTTGCGGGAAAAGGAGATCGAAGGTCTTCTTGCGGCGCGCGGCAACGGCTATGCCAGCATCGAGAGGCTCGGCGCGCTCGGCGGCGTCTCGGGCTTCACCATCGAGCGGCTCGCCGAGGCCGATGCCTTCCGCTCCCTCGGCCTTGATCGGCGCGAGGCGCTCTGGGCGGCCCGGCGCCTCGGCACGCTCGGCATCGACAAGGCGATCGCTGCCTTGCCTGACGCTGAAGATCACGCCTCACCGGCAGAGGGCTTGGACCGAGCTTGGAAACCTCTCCCGCGAGCGCCTCACGAAGGCAGGGAAACCAGGCGCGCGGCCCATCCCGCTACGTCCGCCAACCCGCTTCCCCTTTTTGCCGCGCAAATGGACGACGAGCTTTTTGCAGAAGCCAAAATCACGCTCCCGTCCATGCCGCTCAGCGAGCATGTGGTCGAAGATTACATGACGACGGGCTTGTCGCTGAAGGAGCACCCCGTGCGCTTCTTCCGTGATCGCCTCATCCGGCTCGGCGCCTTGCGCAACAGCGAGCATCGCCGCGAGGATCTGCCGCAGGACGGGCGCGTGACGGTCGCCGGCCTCGTGCTCATGCGGCAAATGCCGGGGACCGCCAAGGGTGTTGTCTTCCTGACGCTCGAGGACGAGACCGACATCGCGAACATCATCGTCTGGCCGAAGGTCTTTGCCAGGAACCGCATCAAGGTCATGACCGCACGCTTCCTTGCCGTACGTGGACGCCTGCAGCGCGCCGGCATCGTGATTCATGTCCTTGCGGAAGAATTTATCGATCTCACCGATGAGCTGCGGCTTTTGTCGGAACCTGATCTATTTGCTTCGACAGCACACGCCCCAGGCTCTCACGAACCCGACCCTCACCTTCTCAAGAGCCGCGACTTCCATTGAGCGCCGAAGGCTCCATCAAGGCGATCGCCCCCCGCCTGACCAGCGACTCGATTCCGACGGACAGTCCCCCCGGATGGAACCACCCTTCCAAAAAATTAGAGCATGATGACGATCACGTCACCATGCTCTTCGAACGCACCGCCCGGGCACGCCGTCCTTGAACAGCCGATCGCTGATCCGGAGCTTTTTCCGGATCGGCGGGACCTCGATCTCAGACCGCCTGCAGATTGACCGCGGCGTATTTGCCTTGCTTGCCTTTTTCCAGCTCGTAGCTGACCTTCTGGCCTTCGTTCAGGTTGCTCATTCCGGCACGCTCGACAGCCGAGATATGAACGAACACGTCGGCACCACCAGCCTCAGGCTGAATGAAACCGAAGCCCTTTTGAGCGTTGAACCACTTGACTATCCCAACCGGCATTGCAGCACTCCTTAACGACAAAAATGACCACTTCCGCCCACGCGCGAAGCGGATCGAACCACACCCGAAGCGGATAGCAAGGCCGAGCCCCCAGTGGGAAAGAAGCGGGGAAACAAGCGCGCGAACCGACGAGAGTCGAACCCGACAAGCCATAGACTTCTCTTTTCGCCTTGGCAAATGGAATTGCGCCCTTCCGAAGCCACTCAAGCCGGTAACGGCGCTGTTGGGTGGTCCCGCCCCGACAAATCGTCCGACCACTCGAAAATCGATCCACCGGGCGCTTTCGGGTGGCCTCGGGGCTCGCCGGACGGCGCGCAAAAGCCGCTTTTGCCGCGGCTGCCCAGTCCGTGACGCACGCATTGCGTCGCGTCACGGGCACGAGTTACCCCTTCCGGTTGAGATTAGTAAACAATGTTAGTTTCCAGAAGCGGCCCGTGGTCCGGTTTTGTTCACTTGTGAATAATACTGTATAGATATATTAATTACTTACGGATACGAATCGATCGTCCGACCTGCACGGTACGGCGACGTTTCTTGAGTGCGCGGGGCTTTCTTGGATGCCTATGTCAAGGGGCAAAACACAACCTGCGGCCGCCGTGCGCGCGCCTGAATGGCCAACCGTCATCCTCGCCGCCACGATCTATGGCGGCTGGCTCAGCCTCACCTGGTTCCAGGCTGACCTCCCCTGGTGGATCCTTTGTCCTTGCGGCGCCTGGCTCGTCGCCTGGCAAGGTTCGCTGCAGCATGAAATCCTGCATGGACATCCGACGAGGTGGCGGCGCTTCAACCGGCTGCTCGCCCTGCCGGCGCTTTCCCTCTGGCTGCCCTACGAGAGCTACCGCGTCTCGCATCTGATGCATCATCGCGACGAGCGCCTCACCGACCCTCTCGACGATCCGGAATCCTATTACTGGACGAAGGGGCTTTGGGGCTCGCTCAACCCCGTCTGGCACCCGCTTCTCAAGCTGCAGACCACACTCGCAGGCCGGCTGCTGGTCGGGCCCGCCTGGGTCGTACCTCGCTATCTGCTCAAGCAGGTCCACGCTCTCCGGCAGGGCAGCCCCGTCGCTCGCCGCGCTTGGCGTTCCCATCTCCTGCCCCTCGCCATCATGCTCTCCTGGCTGGCTCTCGTCTGCAAGATGAACCTTGCGCTCTACCTCTTCGGCATCGTGTATCCGGGCGTATCGCTCGCTTTGCTGCGCTCCTTCGCCGAGCACCGCGCCGCTTCCGACGTCTTCGAGCGCACCGCGATCGTCGAGAACGCGCCCGTCCTCGGCCTGCTCTATCTTTACAACAACCTGCACGCCGCCCATCACGAGCGTCCCACCTTGCCCTGGTATCGGATCCCGGCCTGGTACCGGGAAAATCGCGAAAGGCTGATCGCGGGCAATGGCGGCCTCGTCTACAGCGGGTATCTCGAAGTGGCGCGCCGCTTCCTTTTGCGCCCGTATGACGGGCCGCTGCACCCCTCGGACGGCGTGCCGGTCCTGGGGACGGCCACTCCGTAAGGCGCGCCCCTCCACCGCGACCGTTCGGCCGCGGCACGAAGCCCATCGTTCGCGCGCCCGATCGCCCGCATTCCGGCGGGCGCCTTGCCATCCCCGCGACGGGCGTCGTAACTGACCGGCATGTCGACGACCATGCCCCCTATCTACATCTCCTATCTCAATCGGCTCGACGTCGAGGAGCTCGCGCTCACTGAGGACGAGATTCTCGCCGCCATCGAAGGGAGCCTCGCGGCGCAAGGCCGAAAGGAGACGGTGATCGAACCGCGCATGCATCTCGAGCCCGGGGTGGCGCGCGGGCATTTCAATGTGTTGCGCGGCGCGATCGGCGCGCCCGTCGGCCTCGCCGGCGTCAAGGTGGTCGGCGATTTCGTCGACAATTACCTCGAGAAATTGCCTTCCGAGCTCGCGACGCTCTTGCTGCTCGATCCCCGCAACGGGGCGCCGGTCGCGATTCTCGACGCGAGCGCGATCACGGACATGCGAACCGGGGCGATGACGGCGATCGGCGCCAAATACCTCGCCCGCAAGAGCTCGAAGGTGCTCGGTCACATTGGCGCACGCGGCACCGCCTATTGGAATGTCCGCCTTCTCGATCATCTCTTCGACTTCGACGAGATCCGGGTGCATTCGCGCCGGCCCGAGAGCCGCGAAAGCTTTGCCGAAAAGCTTGCGCGAGACCTCGGCAAGCCCGTCGTCGCCACGCCAGACTGGAAGAGCGCCGTCGAGGGCGCCGACATCGTGGTCGAGGCCTCTCGTCTCGCGGCGCCCGAACCGATGCTGCGCACGGGTTGGATCAAGGAAGGCGCGTTTGTCGCGCCTTACGGCACCATGAGCGCCGTGGAGCTTTCGCTCACCGACATCATGTCGAAGCTCGTGGTCGATGATTGGGGGCAATGCAAGGGCGGCAAATTCGGTTCGCTGCGCGCCCATGTCGAGGCTGGCAAGCTTTCCGGAGCAACGCTGCATGCCGAAATGGGCGAGATCGTCGCCGGCCTGAAGCCGGGACGCGAGCGCGATGACGAAACCATTCTCTTCTGGCATCGGGGTCTTTCGCTCTCCGACATCGCGCTCGGCCATGCCATGCTGGAAAAGGGCAAGCGGCTCGGCATCGGCCAGCGGCTGCGTTTCGCGTGAGTATGGAAGTGCATCACGTCGTTGCCCCCTGTGTCATGCCCGGCGAGGGCGACGAAGTCGGCTCCAGTCAAGGCCACCCGGGAAACCGCCCCAAAGATGGCACCCTCCCGTCGCGCTCTTTTGGAGCGCCCGGCCGGGTATCGCACCCGAAAAGCGTGTCGTGTTCAGCAAATCTCCGTGCACGTGCTAATTAGCCATCGATCGGCAAAAGAGGAGAAGAGATTGCCGCACATCGTCATCGAATACTCCGCCAATCTCGACAATCGACTCAAGCTCCACGAGCTCGTCCACAAGGCACATGAAGCAGCGCTCGCCTCGGGCATCTTTGAGATCGGGGGGTTGCGAACGCGTTGCGCCCGGCGCGATATCTATCGCATTGCCGACGGCCACCCCGACAACGCCTTCGTCGCGGTAAATGTGCGCATCGGCCACGGCCGCGACGAGGCCACGCGGCACAAGGCCGGCAAAATGATCTTCGATGCGATTTGCGAGCATCTCCGCCCGATCATAGCGACGACGCCGATCGGCATCACGCTCGATGTTGCGGAAATCGACAAGGCCGCGACATTCAAGCAAAACAACATGCATTCGATCGTGAGAGCGCGTCGCGAAAAGACGATTTCGCAACCGTGAGGAGATCGGCGTGAACAAGCCTGTCGCAAACGATGCTTTCCTCGCCAACATAGCTGCGGCCGAGCGCCACCTTCAACGTTTCCGTCGCGCGACCGTCCCCCATCGCATCGCCGGGACCAATGATCCCGGGAAAGGTGCGACCTTCGACGATCTGTCTCCAGTCGACAATTCGGTGATCGCCAGGGTTGCGAAGGGAGGGGTAGCGGAGATCGACAAGGCAGCGAAGGCGGCGATGGCGGCTTTCCCTGCCTGGTCGGATCTCGAGGGGGACAAGCGGCGGGCCATCCTGCATGCGATCGCGGATCGGATCGAAGCGCGCGCGGAGGAGATCGCGCTCGTCGAATCGAGCGATACCGGCCAGGCGATCCGTTACATGTCGAAGGCGGCCTTGCGGGGCGCGGAGAATTTCAGGTTCTTCGCGGATCGGGCTCCTGCGGCACGCGATGGCCTTTCGCTTCCGACACCCACGCATTTGAATTACACGATGCGGGTGCCGATCGGCCCGGTCGGGGTGATCACCCCGTGGAACACGCCCTTCATGCTGTCGACCTGGAAGATCGCACCTGCGCTCGCGGCCGGCTGCACCGTCGTGCATAAACCGGCCGAATGGAGCCCGCTCACGGCCGCGCTGCTCGCCGAGATCATGGACGAGGTGATCACCGAGGCCGGATTGCCGGCAGGTGTCGTCAATTGTGTGCATGGGCTTGGCGAAGAGGCCGGAAAGGCGCTCACGGAACATCCCCTCATCAAGGCGATCGGCTTCGTCGGCGACACCTCGACCGGCAGCCACATCATGGCACAGGGCGCGGCGACCCTGAAGCGCGTTCACTTCGAGCTCGGCGGCAAGAACCCCGTCATCGTCTTCGCCGACGCCGATCTCGAGCGGGCCCTCGATGCGGCGCTGTTCATGATCTACAGCCTCAATGGCGAGCGCTGCACATCCTCGAGTCGCGCGCTCGTCGAAGCGTCGATCCAGGAGCGCTTCAGCGAGGCGCTGGCGGCCCGCATCGCGAAGATCAAGGTCGGCCACCCGCTCGATCCCTCGACCGAGATCGGCCCTTTGATCCATCCGAAGCATGTCGAGAAGGTGCTGAGCTTCCCCGAAAAGGCACGGGCCGAAGGCGCGAAAGTGCGCTGCGGGGGTGGAAGAGCGATGGAAGGGACAGGCAACTACGTCGAGCCGACGCTTTACACCGGAGCGACGAGTGCGATGCGCATCGCGCAAGACGAGATCTTCGGCCCGGTGCTTACCGTTATCCCCTTCGAGGAGGACGCACAGGCGCTCGCCATCGCCAATGACGTGCGCTACGGCCTCACCGCTTATTTGTGGACGCGCGATGTCGCCCGCGCGCATCGCTTCGCCCAGAAGGTCGAGGCTGGAATGGTCTGGGTGAACTCGGACAATGTCCGCCACCTGCCGACGCCTTTCGGCGGGATGAAATCGTCCGGGATCGGCCGCGACGGCGGGGATTACTCCTTCGATTTCTACATGGAGACGAAGAACATCGCGATCGCTCTCGACAATCACAGAATTTCGAAGATCGGTATGTGATCGCGCCTTGATGCCTTGGAGCCCGAATGCCGATTCGCAAACCCGTTCCAGTCCCGCCTTTCAGCATCGTTCGCGCGAGCCATATCGAATATGGAGCGACCGACTTGGCGCGCGCCAAGTCCTACTGGGTGGATGCCTTGGGTTACCTCCTGGCCGACGAAACCTCCGATGCGCTCTATCTGCGCGGCCTCGAAGAGCGCAATCATCATTCGGTCGTCCTGCGGCGATCAAAGGATGCGGCCGTCGCCTCACTCGGATTCAAGCTCGCGTCCGAAGAGGATCTCGACAAGGCGGCCCGCTATTTCGGCGAGCGGCAACTTCCCAATCGGTTCGTAGAGAGGCCGTTCCAGGGGCGCACGCTCGCCGCGACCGATCCGCTCGGCATGCCGCTCGAGTTCTACTTCAGTATGGATCAGTTGCCATGCATGCTGCAGAAATACGGGGAGTATCGCGGCGCGAAGATCCAACGGATCGATCACATCAATTGCTTCACCCCGGACGTGCAGCTGAGCCACGATTTCTATAACGAGATCGGTTTTCGCACGACGGAATACACCGCGGCCGAGGAGAGCGGTGCGCTTTGGGCCGTGTGGATGCATCGCAAAGGCGGGGTGCACGATATCGCCTTCACCAATGGCTTCGGCCCGCGCCTGCACCATATCGGCGTTTGGGTCTCCTCGATCACCGACATCATTCATATCTGCGACGTGCTTGCGACCACCGGTTTCCTCAAATCCATGGAGCGTGGGCCTGGCCGTCACGGAATTTCCAATGCCTTTTTCCTCTATTTGCGCGATCCGGACGGGCACCGGATCGAGCTTTTCACCTCGGATTACCTCACGGTCGACCCCGATCATGAACCCATCCATTGGAACCTGCTCGATCCGACGCGTCAGACGCTTTGGGGAGCGCCTGCGCCAAAGAGCTGGTTCGAGGAGGGTTCGCCCTTTGATGGCGTCGCGACTCGAGAGCCCGTGCTGAAGGCAAAGCCCATCGTCGCCCCTTGATTCCAGAGGCCGGGTTTCTGAACCGGCTATTAACGTCGTCTTCCAAGCTCGTTCAGCGTCTCGGCTTCATATTGGAAGCTCGCAATGAACCTGAGGAGACTGACAATGCTCAACCGATCGATCGGCGCGGCTCTTTTCGCCGCCTCGGGCTTAATCGGATCGAGCCTCGCGGCGCAGGCGTAAGACGCGCGGGAAGCCGATATCCTGGGCTACCATCAGCTTTGCGATCACGGCGATCGGCGCGCTTGCGTACGCTTGTCAGGGTCCAATCTCTGGGGAGGCGGAGTTGCGTTCGCCCCGCTTCACAGTACCGGCTTCGCACGTCATGATGTGACTTCACCATCCGGTCGAACCCGCTTTGACCGCAAAACGCCTTGGGACGCGACATGTTCGTGCGCCGACTGATTCTCGTTCCCACCGGCCTCATCCTCGCGATCGCGGTCGGTTTCATTTTCCTCTTGATCGGGGGGTTCGCCGAACCTGCCGGCCGGAAAGTGCTTGAAGGGATCGGCTGGATTTTCCTGCTCGCGGTGCGGGCCGATGCGATGCGTGGGGAACCCGCGGCCTCCTATGTCGCGCTCGCGACCAAGATCATCTGGGGAGCGACTTTGGCCGTCGTCGTCGCGCCCGTGCTGCTCACGGCGATGATCGGGGAGGCCGCAAGGCTCAGATCCTTCATCTGGTATGTCGCAGCGCCCGCGGTGCTCACGGCGCTGACTCCCTGGCTCGCGCGCGGAGCAAGGGCAGCCGGCAGCTCCGCCATTCGCGACGCCGCCACCCGAAGCGCTCAGACACAGGCCGATGAAGCGCGCCTCGCTCTCCTGTTGTTCCTGTCGGGTGCAGTGTCCGGCTTCATTTACTGGGCGATCGCCGGACGCGATGCGGGTCTGGGGCGCGTCACGGACGGGAAGATCGGCGTGCGCCAAACACCGACACCCTGATCGGTCATTCGTCGAGGACGCAAGTGCGCGCGAAGCAACCTTGCGAGCCTCCTTTGCACTTGTCGGACGTCTGACGAGATGCAAGGCGGCCAGCGCGCCGGCGACGCGCCAAATGCGGCGAATTCAGAGCTTTTGCGGCTCGAAGCTGTCGCGCAAGACGGCGGCGGCCTCTCGACTCGCGCTCAATTGCGGCAAAGGTCACGGCGAATTAGAGGTCCGCACATTTGCTAGTTGGCTTCGTTACGAAAATCAATTCTTTCGTCCGAAAGCATAGTGATCGCGACTTTTCAGCAACACTTAGTGTTCCCACCAAACTTATTCTTATGACAGGGATAACTCCCCGTTGACCACCATAAGATCGCCACCATGTTCAGTAGCATTGATGTTGAAGGACAACCACCCTGTCCCTTCGCAGAGCGGAAACCTTCACAGCGAGCACCCTTGGTCAAAAGGAGAGCCTCAATGTGCGACTATAGCCTGCAACACATCGCATCCAGACCAGCCGTGGTTGGTGACAAGCTGGTGAGCACGAGCTTCAGCAACTCGTCCACCCGCGGTTTTGCCGCCGTCGGGCAACCCGACGTTGCGGTGTGCCTGCTTCCGGGCACCGAAATCGCTTTCGAGAGGGAAGTCGAATGCGACGACACGTTCGGCCTCTTCCCCCGCAAGCTCCGCGAGAAAGTGGCTCGCTTCCGTCAGGTCGACATGGACAAGCCGCATACCCATCACGACGCGCTCGAATTTCCGAGTGGGCGCAGCGTGCTGGTCACGCAACTGACGAAAGGCCAGCATGCGACCGTGTTGCAGCTGCCGGCTTCGGCGCGCGAGGAGAAGGCTCCTCACGAGCACGTCGAGACAAGGACCGAGCGACAAGACACGTTCGTCGGCTGATCCAGCCGTCAGGCGGACCAAATCGCGCTCGCGTGCGGAACGAGCCGTGAGCGCGACCCGTGGACGCGCAATCTCTCGTTGATATTGCGCGAACTGTTGGAGGTGCATGTCGCTGGCGGAGGCACATTCGCCCCCAACGAGTTCGCCTTGGTGTTAGCGCGACATCGGAAAGATAGACAACAACCGTTTGGCGGCGATCCTTGCGTCAGACGCGAGCTTAGCGACAATCCAGATTTTACGATGAGCGCCGATTAGCCGAAGCGGCCGGTGATATATTGCTCGGTTTGCTTCTTTTTAGGCGCCGTGAAAATGGCTTGCGTGTCGCCGAATTCCACGAGTTCGCCCAGATACATGAAGGCTGTGTGTTCCGAGACGCGGGCCGCCTGCTGCATATTGTGCGTGACAATGGCGATGGTGTAGCTCGACGACAGCTCGTCGATCAGCTCCTCGATCCTGGATGTGGAGATCGGGTCGAGCGCCGAGCAAGGCTCATCGAAAAGGATGACTTCGGGCTTAACCGCGACGGTGCGCGCGATGCAAAGTCTTTGCTGCTGCCCGCCTGATAAGCTCGTTCCGCTCGCATGAAGCTTGTCCTTCACCTCGGTCCAAAGCGCCGCGCCGCGAAGCGCATGCTCGACGCGATCGTTCATTTCTGCGCGCGGCAAATTCTCGTAAAGCCGGACGCCGAAAGCGATGTTCTCGTAGATGGTCATCGGGAAAGGCGTCGGTTTTTGAAACACCATGCCGATCCGGGCCCGAAGGACGTTTCGATCCTGCTTGGGGTCGAGAATGTCCTCGCCGTCGAGCAGCACCCTGCCCTCGGCCCGCTGATTGGGGTAAAGCTCATAGATTCGGTTCAGGACACGCAGCAGCGTCGATTTCCCGCAGCCGGACGGGCCGATGAACGCCGTCACCTGGTTTTCCCGCAGCGAAAGCGTGATGTCCTTCAGAGCCTGGTTTTGCCCGTAAAAGAAATTGAGTCCTTCGATCTTGACCTTTTCGCGCGCCGGCGCGGCGTGCGGAATGGGGGCGCCATTGGTTGCAATACTCGGGAGTATCGGGGCGGAAGTCGCCGAGATGCTCATCGACCGCTCCTCTTCGACACGAGCACGCGCGCGACGATGCTGAGGAGCAGCACCGCGGCCGTGATGATCAAGGCTCCCGTCCAAGCGAGCGACTGCCATTCCGGATAGGCGCTCGACGCGAACTGGTTGATGGTGAGCGGTAGGCTCGCCATCGGGCTGGTCAGGCGAAGACTGAAGTTGAGATTGCCCAGCGCTGTGAACAGAAGGGGCGCCGTTTCACCGCTGACCCGCGCGACGGCAAGCAGAACGCCGGTCACAATTCCTGCTTGCGCGGCCTTGTAGCACACCGAGCGAATGATCACCGAGCGCGGCGCGCCGATCGAGGCCGCTGCCTCGCGCAGCTGGTTCGGCACCAGCAACAGCATGTCCTCGGTCGTGCGAATGACCACCGGGATGACGATGATGGCGAGCGCCGCACCACCCGCAAGCGCCGAGAACCCACCCATCGGGACCACGACGAGTTCATAGACGAACAAGCCGATGATGATCGAAGGCGCGCTGAGCAGGATGTCGTTGATGAAGCGAACCACCGGCGTGATCCGCTTGTAGCGGCCATATTCGGCCATGAAGGTGCCCGCGAGAATGCCGATCGGCGTGCCGACAGCAACGCCGAGAACCGTCATGATCAGGCTTCCCACGATGGCATTGAGCAAGCCGCCTTGCGAACCTGGACCGGGAGTGATCTCGGTGAACACACGCAAGCTCAGCCCGCCAACCCCGTTGTAGAGGAGCGACCCAAGGATGAGGCACAACGCAGTCAAACCGAGCGCGGTCGCGGCATAGCAAAGCCCTTGAAACACGGCATTGGCCGATTTGCGTCTTGCGGGCAGCGCCCTCGCTCGGACTGCGACCGGCTCCACGATCAAGCTCCTGCCTGCTTGTTCATCCTGAGCAACAGCAAGCGCGCGGCGGCAAGCACGATGAGGGTGATGACGAACAGAATAAGCCCCAGCGCCACAAGCGCGGAGGAGTGCATGGCCTCCTTCGCTTCGGCGAACTCATTCGCGATGCTCGACGAAATGGTCGTTCCAGGAGCAAGGAGAGAGGCTCTCACCTTCGGGTCGTTGCCGATAACGAAGGTGACCGCCATGGTCTCGCCGAGCGCGCGGCCGAGCGCCAGCATGGCGCCGCCGATGACACCGACGCGGCTGTAAGGCAGCACCACCCGAGTGACCACCTCACGCGTCGTTGCTCCGAGCCCGAAAGCGGCTTCCTTGAGGACGGGGGGAACTGTCTGGAAAACGTCGCGAGACACGGCGGCGATGAACGGCAAGACCATGATGGCGAGGATGATTCCCGCTGTCAGAATCCCTTGCCCATAAGACGGGCCGGCGAAGATGGTGGACAGAATGGGAATTTCCGAGACCGCCGGAACGAGATAGTTGTTCTCCAGATTTTGCAGGACGGGAGCAAGGACGAACAAACCCCACATTCCGTAAATGATGCTCGGCACTCCGGCCAGAAGCTCGATCGCCGTGCCGATCACGCGCCGCAATCTGAGCGGACATAATTCGGTGAGGAACACGGCGATGCCGAGGCCGACCGGCAAGGCGAGGGTCATGGCGACCGTCGAAGTGACGACGGTACCGTAGATCGGCGCGAGCGCACCGAATTTCAGGATGTCGGGGTTGGGGTTCCACGATTGGCTGGTGAAGAAGCTGATGCCGAAGGTCGAAAGCGCGAGCCAGGCCCCGAACACCAAAGTGAGG
>Ga0213876_10000519_pt1 | contig 29512 bp, 25 predicted proteins | sample BarmaccomBMRX_R9_FD_160113 | JGI IMG/M metagenome (GOLD analysis project Ga0213876, IMG submission 160113) | Root-associated microbial communities from Barbacenia macrantha in rupestrian grasslands, the National Park of Serra do Cipo, Brazil - RX_R9 | ecosystem: Host-associated > Plants > Roots... | reverse complement strand
TCAGTACTTGCCGTTCCTGTCACAAATTCCGTACTACCCGACCGGGGCCGACGGGGTAATCCCGATTGAGGAGTGGCAGCGACTCGGCAGTGAGTCTCTACGTGATGCCGTAAATATTACCGTCAAATCGGGATGGAAAAAGCAGCACCAAGTGTTGGTCAGATCATTCTTCCAACTCCATCATGAACTTCTTTGGTCTTTGAAGATGCGGGATTCTGAGGACGTGCGTCTGGCATTGTCCGAGTCGTATCACGCGGCGGAAGAGTGGTTCAACAGGAATTCTCCGTCAGAGACGAGGCCATACCTGCCCCTCCCATAAAGGACATCTGTCCCCACCGTCAATCACAGCTTCCGGCTGCCGGGCTTGACGGCGGGGAGGCCCTGGGCGCAGAGGGGGCAGTCAGACGGAGCGACGGCGGGGACTTCGAGGGTGGCGAGGGCGACGCGGGGGACGCCCACGTCCGCGCGGCCGCCGGAGCGGTCGATGATGGAGGCGGCGCCGACGACGAGCGCGCCCGCCGCGCGCAGTGCGTCGCAGGTCTCGCGCGTCGAGCCGCCGGTCGTGATGACGTCTTCGACCACGAGGACGCGCTCGCCCGGCCGGACGTTGAAGCCGCGGCGCAAGGTCATGCGCCCCTCCTCGCGCTCCGTCCAGACGGAGCGCACGCCGAGCGCGCGCGCCACCTCCCAGCCGATGATGATGCCGCCGATGGCGGGCGCGACGACCGTCTCGACCTGTTGTTTGTCGAACTGCGCGGCGACGGCGCGGCCGAAAGCTTCGGCCTCCGAGGGGTGTTGGAGCACGAGCGCGCACTGTAGATACTGCGGGCTGTGCAGCCCGCTCGTCAGGACGAAGTGACCTTCCAGAAGCGCCCCCGTCCGGCGAAACCTCTCGACGACTTCCTCTCGGTTCATCCGCCGTTTCCTTCCCTTTCCCGCGCCGCTCCGCTACACTGCGGGCCGATGCAGACCTTCCGCAACCTCGTGCCGGACTCGGCGCTCGTCGAAGAGACCATCAAGCTTCTGCACGCCAGCGGCGGGCGCGCCCCCGCCGCGGAAGTCTGCGCCAACATCCTCGAACTGCCCGACCTCGACGACGCGGCCGCCTCCTCGCTCGTCAACGAACTCATCGGCGAGGACTGGCGACTGCGCGTCACCGACGACGGCTTCGGGGTCGAGGTGCTCTGCGAGGACGACGAGTGCCGCGCGCTCGCGGAGACCGACTTCGTCGTCTTCGACATCGAGACGACGGGGCCGAAGATGCCGCCCTCGCGCATCATGGAGATCGGCGCGGCGCGCGTCAATTCGGGACGCATCGTCGCCGAGTTCCAGACGCTCGTCAACCCGCTCATGCCCATCCCGCCCTTCATCGCCGGCCTGACCGGCATCCGCGACGAGATGGTCGCCACGGCGCCGACCTTCGACGAGGTCGCAGCCCCCTGGCTCGACTTCGCGGGCACCTCCGTCCTCGTCGCGCACAACGCGGTCTTCGACGTGCGCTTCATCAACCACGAGGTCTCGAACGTCTTTCCGGGGCGGAGGATGATGAACTCGCACATCTGCACGGTCTCGCTCGCGCGCCAGCTGCTGCCCGAGCTGAAGAGTTTTCGCCTGGGCGCGCTGGCCGAGCACTTCTCCGTCCCGCACCGCACGCGCCACCGCGCGGGCGACGACGCGCGCGCCACGGCCCGCGTCTTCCTGAGACTGCTCGAACACCTCGACGCGCACGGCGTCCGCGACCTCAACGGCGCACGGCGCTTCCAAAAAGCCCTCCCCGCCGACGGCAACGGCCACGCACAGAAGGCGAGTAGTCAGTAGACTACGCCTCCGCTTCTCTCTTCTTACGCTTCAGCAAACCTCTCACGACGAAGACGACGATGACGAGGACGGCGACGCCGAGGCCGATGGCGGGGTAGTTCTGTGCGAGCACCTCTTTGGCCTGCTCGCCGTAGCGGACGGCGAGGTAGCCTTCGAGGAAGAAGCGGAAGGCGCGCCCGACCGCGATGGCCGCGGCGAAGCGCGTGAGGCTCAGGCGGAAGACGCCGGCCGTGATGACGAAGAGCTTGAAGGGGAACGGCGGCGGCAACACGGACGCGACCAGCACGGAGAGCACGTCGTAGCGGTCGACCAGCCCTTTGACGCGCGCCTGCTTCTCGGGCGGGAATTTGTCGAGCGCCTTCCGGCCCGCGCGCTTCGAGATGTAGTAGAGGATGACGCAGCCGATGACCGACCCGGCCGTCGCGCCCAGGGCGTAGAGCGGCATCCGCGCCGGGTTCTGCGTCGAGAGCAGGAGCATCACCGCGTCCGGCCCGCCGGGCAGGGGGATGAGCGCCGAATCCAACAGCGCGATGGCGAACAGCCCGAAGACTCCGAACGGGACGAGGAAGTCCTTCACCGCCGTCAGCCCGTTCGTGATTTTACGAATCAGCCACTTCACGTTCTACTCGGCCGCCCTCCCTTCGGCACGCTCCTCGGCCTTCTCCCCTTCGGCGATCTCGACCGCCGTCCGGCGCGGCGTGCGGACGTGCTTGAACAGAACGTAGCCGCCGACGCCGACGACGAGCAGCGCGCCCACGCCGCTCAGGATGTAGAGCCCGTTGTCCTTCATGAAGACCAGCACCTGCTCGCCGTAGAAGACCGCGAGCGTTCCCTCGACGACGTAACGGATGCTGCGCGCGATCATCACGGTCAGCATGAACCGCCAACGCGGGTATTCGAGCGCGCCCGCCGTCGCCACGAAAATCTTGAAGGGCATCGGCGGCGGCAAAAGCGCCGGCACGGCCAGCGCCAGGAACCCGAAGCGCGCGTACGCCCGCTCGACCTTCGCGATGTTCTCGGCGCTGAAGCGCCGCCGCATCACGGCCTGCCCGCCGCGCCGCATGATCGTGTAGAGCACGAGGCAGCCGAGGACGGAACCCGCGGCGGCGAAGAGCGGGAAGTAGAAGACGGACTTCGGGTCGCTGTAGCAGCGCGCGACGACGAGGTAGTCGTTAATCTCGGGCAGGCTCAGAAGGGAGGAGTCGAGCGCGCCGATCAGAATCATCGCCGGCGCGGCGACGTAGATCGGCACCTCCCTGATGAAGTCGTGCAGCCATTGGACGAACTCGGTCAGCCACTCGAACATTGTTCGGTGAATAGTAAATGGTTAATGGTAAATAGACAAAAGCCGCGCCCGCCGAAGACAAGCCCGACGCGGGCGCGGCCTCCATTCACTATCTACCATTCACTATTTACTTAACGGGAGTGAAGATGGAGGGCGTGTCGTAGGTGACGCCGAAGGTGACGCCGGAGCGCGGGCTGAACTCGGTCAGGCCCTTGATGCCGGCGGCGTCGAAGCGCAGGCCCGCGGCCCTGACCCTTAGGCCGAGGCGGAACTCGCCGAGCGACTCGGTGCCGAGCGGCGCCACGCCGCCGCGCGTGTTGACGCGGCCGTTGACTTCGCTCGCGATGTCTACGGTCTTGTTGACGCGGAAGATGCCGCCGAGGCCGTAGAGCAGCATGTCGTTCTGCGTGAAGAGCCGCGTCGGCGCGGTGTAGATGCCGAGGCCGAGGTTGCCGAAGGTGTTCAGGCGGCCGTCGCGCCCGAACTTCTTGCCCAGAAGGATGATGCCGAACGCGTTCGTGTTGTTGAGGCCGATGCCGCGCGCCTCGTTCGAGTTCGGCAGCTCGACCCCGAACTTGAAGCCCATCGAGGGGCCGCGCCGCGTCTCGTTGCGCAGCTTGATCTTGGTCGCGAGGCGGAAGTCGCCCGTGTCGTTCGTCGAATTCTGGCCCGGCGCCACCTCAAGAGGAAAGGCCGAGGTGCCGCGCGTGTTGATGCTCAGGAAATTCTGCGCCACGCCTTCGATGGAGAACTCGACGTTGGGCGAGAGGCCGACGTGGACGCCGATGACGCCGACGCGCGTCAGGTCGCCCGTCAGGCCCGACGCGGGGAACTTCGCGTCCTGCATGAAGTCTATGCCGACCTGCACGCGCAGAGACCCCGGCTCCAGCACGTCCACGTCCTCCGTGAGGAGCGGGCGCTGCTGCGCGCGCGCGGCCGTCGAGAGCAGCAGCGCGAACGCGAGCGCGCAGAAGAGGCGTGCGACTTTCGAGAAGTAAGAAGGCATGACGGCGGGATTGTATAAGCCGCGCTCCGTGCGCGTCAACAATATGGCGAACAGGATTTTAACCACAGAGACACAGAGACGCAGCTTCATGAATCCTAAAGGTAAAGCTGTGTCTCTGTGTCTCTGTGGTTAAAAACATCTGATACTCAAAAATCTCTTCCCGCGGAGAAAAAATTGGAAGAAGATACGCGGGGCTTGCGTCTATTGTGTCGAATGTTGGGGCGGAGGAGAGGATGGAGAGCGTCGTCTTGACGGGCGAGGAAGCGCGGGGCGAGGCGGTCATCGAAGCCTGCAAGCAGGGCGACCGCGACGCCTTCCGCCGCCTGTTCGAGCGCCACAAAGACCGCGTCTACTCCGTCGCCCTCTACTTCTTCGGCGGCGACGAGGCGACGGCTTCGGACGTGACGCAGCAGGTCTTTCTCAAACTCTTCACGCGCATCCGGCAGTTCCAGGGCGAGGCGGAGTTCACGACCTGGCTCTACCGCCTGACGACGAACCTCTGCGTGGACGAGCAGCGCAAGCGCCGCCGCGTGCAGCAGTTCGGCGAAGGCTTCGAGCTGAGCGAGCCGCGCGGGCGAAGGGCGCAGGAAGAGAGCCTCGCGCGCAGCGAGGTCGCGCACTCGGTCAAGCGCGCCGTCGCCGCCCTGAAGCCGAAGCTGCGGGTCGTGATGCTCCTGAAGTATTTCGAGGAGATGAGCTATGAGGAGATCGCCGACGTGCTCGGCCTTTCGAAGGGGACGGTCGCGTCGCGCCTGAACCGGGGCCACAAGGCGCTCGCGCGAAAACTCGGCCACCTGCGCGGGGCGCTCCTGCGGGAAGAGCGGGAGGGATGATGTTCGCAAGGCATTACAAGAAACATCTCTCGGCCTACGCACACGGCGCGCTCGCGCCCGAAGAGGCCGCGCGCGTCGCCGCGCACCTCGCGGCCTGCGCCGCCTGCCGCGCCGAGTTCGAAGAGGTCAAGCTCGGCATCCGCCTCGCCGAATCGCTCCCCTCGGTCGCCGCCCCTGCCGGTCTCTGGGAAGGCATCGAGGCCGCGCTCGCCAGAGAGTCGAACAGAGAGCGAGAGCGCGCCCCTCAAGCTAAAACACTCTTCCCTTCCCGCCGCCGCGCTTTGACCGCGGCCTTCGCCACCGTCCTGGTCGCACTGGTCGCGGGCGGCGCGTGGCTCTACCTGCGCGCGCAGCGTCCAGGCTGGGAGGTCGCGCGGGTCGAGGGCGCTCCGCGGGTCGCTTCGAGTCGCATCGACGAGCGCGGGCGCCTGCGCGTCGGCGAGTGGCTTGAGACCGACTCGGCCTCGCGCGCCGAGATCGCCGTCGCCAACATCGGCGAGGTCGAGGTCGAGCCGAACACGCGCGTCCGCCTCGTCGAGACGAGACTCACCGAACACCGCCTGGAGCTTGAGCGCGGCACCCTGCACGCGCGCATCTGGGCGCCGCCCAGACTCTTCTTCGTCAACACGCCCTCGGCCGTCGCGGCCGACCTGGGCTGCGCCTACACGCTCGAAGTTGACGACAAGGGGCGCGGGCTTCTGCACGTCACCTCGGGCTACGTCGCGCTCGAAACCGAGGCGCGCGAGTCAATCGTCCCGGCCGGCGCCGCCTGCATGACCGAGCCAGGCGCGGGGCCGGGCACGCCCTTCTTCGAAGACGCGCCCGAGCCTTTCGTCGAGGCGCTCGCCAGACTCGACTTCGAGCACGACCGCGCCTCGCTCGACGCGGTGCTCGCGGGCGCGAGGGTGAAGGACACTCTGACGCTCTGGCACCTGCTCCCGCGCGTCGGCGTGGAAGAGCGCGCGCGCGTCTACGAAAGACTCGCGGCCCTCGCGCCGCCGCCAGACGGCGTGACGCGGGAAGGCGTCATCGGGCTCGACCGCCCGATGCTCGACGCCTGGAAGACGAACCTCGAAGGCAACTGGCTCGGCGAGAGCACGCCCGCCATCCGCCGCGTGTGGCGCAACCTTTGGCGTTGAGTCAAACCGCGCCCTCTTTGCTGGGAGCGCGGGCATCCCTGCCCGCAAGCGCGCTTCAGCGCGCTGACTGTTTAACTCTTCACCTCAACCTTGAGACTTAAAGCATCTCGGCTTTCGCGCTCTCGCGCTCATGCGGACAGGGATGCCCGCGCTCCCAGCTTATTGGCCCTTTTGTCTAAAAGGAGGTGAGATGTCGCGAATCAAGCTCTTACTTTATGTCTTCGCGCTCATGCTGTTACCGGCGGTTGTGTCGGCGCATCCGGCGACAGGCATCGTGGTGGACGCGCAGGGGCGCATCAGCTTCAGCGACCTCGAAACCGTCTGGCGCATCGACGCGGGCGGGCGGCTCTCGGTCTTCCGCGCGGGCGCGCGGGGCAGGCACGTGCACGAGCTGTCCGTCGACAGGGACGGGAACGTCTACGGCGGCGACGTGAGTTACGACACGCGCACGGGCCTTTGGGTCGAGGCCGTCTGGCGGCGCACGCCGGACGGGCGCGAGGAGACGTACCTCGTCCCGCCGACCACAGACCCGCCGCGCGGCCTCTCCATCTGGCGCGACGCCGCGGGCAACACCTTCTACGTCGAGCAGGACAGGCACCTCAACCGCGAGACGCGCATCCTGAAGCGCACGCCGTCCGGCGAGGTCTCGACGCTCGCGGGCGGCGAATACGGGCACGCGGACGGGCTCGGCGCGCTGGCGCGCTTCCGTTCCATCGGCGGCCTCGCCTTCGGCCCCGACGGGTCGCTCTACGTGACGGACGAAGGGAGCTTGCGCCGCGTCTCGCCAAACGGCGAGGTGAAGACTTTGGCGGAGGGCCTCGACGAAAAGATGCCCGGCGACGAGGAGGCCGGTTACGGCGGGCTGATGGGACTCGCGGTCGACGCGGGCGGCAGCGTCTACGTGGCCGACTACGGCAGGCGTCGCGTGTTGAAGGTCGGGGCCGACGGGAAGGTCACGCGCGTCGCGCGCGCCGAAGAACCCTGGTCGCCGACGGGCGTCGCCACGACGCGCGACGGCCGCGTCCTCATCCTCGAAGCGGGCTTCGCGCCGCCGAACGTCTTCAGCGGCCCGCGCGTCCGCGCGCTCTCGCCCGACGGGAGTTTGAAGGTGCTCGCGACCGTGGGTCTGAAGGAGAACGTCGCGCTCCGCCTGACCAAACCTTCCGACCCGCCGGGCACGCCCTCCGCCGAAAAGTACGAGGGCAACGTCGGCCGCGTGGAGCTGGCGCTCGGCCTCTACTTCGGCCTCGGGGTCTTCGCCATCGGTGCCGTCGCAGGGCGCAGAAGCTTCAGGATGAGGAGGCGTCATGATTAAAGTCTTGAAGGCCGCCGCGGCGTTCCTGCTCCTGCTCTTCGTCGGCGCGCAGTTCGTCCGGCCCGCTCGCGTCAACCCGACGGCCGCCGCCGGCCAGTCGCTCGAAGAGCACGCCCGCGTGCCGGGCGAGGTCGCCGACGTCTTGCAGCGCTCCTGCATGGACTGCCACTCGAACCGCACGGACTGGCCCTGGTACTCGAACGTCGCGCCGGTCTCCTGGTTCGTCATCGACCACGTCAACCACGGCCGCCGTTACCTGAACTTCTCACGCTGGGGCGAGTACGACCGGCGCGACCGGATCGACCATCTGAACGCAATCTGCAAGACGGTGAAGGGCGGCTCGATGCCGCTCGACTCCTACACGCTCGTCCACCGCGGCACGAAGCTCGGGCCGGCCGACGTGAAGACGCTCTGCGACTGGGCCGGCGCGGAGCAGCGACGTCTGGCGTCGTCGGAGGGAAAGGATTAATCTGTCGTCGAAGCGATGACAGATAAACCCCTACTTCTCGGCGGCGAGTGGCGCACGACGGCGGCGACGCGCGAGGTGCGCTCGCCCTACAACTCCGAGCTGATAGCGAACTTCTCGGTCGCGTCCCGTGCCGAGGTCGAAGAGGCGCTCGCCGCCGCCTCGCGCGCGGCCGCGGAGATGCGCGAGCTGCCGCGCCACCGCGTCGCCGAAGGCCTGCGCGCCATCGCGGACGGCATCCGCGCGCGCTCGGAGGAGTTCGCGCGCACCATCGCCGCGGAAGCGGGCAAGCCCATCAAGACTGCGCGCGCGGAGGTCGAGCGCGGCGTGATGACCTTCGTCCACGCGTCCGAGGAGGCGCGCCGCTTCGCGGGCGAGGTCGTCCCGCTCGACGGGCAGTCCACGGGCACGGGCCGGACGGGCTGGACGGAGCGCTTCCCGCGCGGCGTGGTCTTCGGCATCACGCCCTTCAACTTCCCCCTCAACCTCGTCGCGCACAAGGTCGCGCCCGCGCTCGCCGCGCGCAACGCCGTCGTCGTCAAGCCCAGCCCGCGCACGCCGCTCACGTCGCTCCTGCTCGGCGAAGTCTTCCTCGAAGCGGGACTGCCGCGCGCGGGCCTGCAGGTCGTGCCGATGGAGGTCGAGACCATCGACCTCGTGCTCGAAGACGAGCGCGTCGGGATGGTCTCGTTTACGGGGAGCGCGGAGGTCGGCTGGCTTCTGCGACGGCGCGCGGCGCGCATTCCGGTCGCGCTCGAACTCGGCGGCAACGCGCCCGTCATCGTCGACGAGACGGCCGACGTGAAGTATGCAGCCGAGCGCACGGCCGCCTCCGCCTTCGCGTACGCCGGCCAGGTCTGCATCTCCGCGCAGCGCGTGCTGGTGCACGTGCAGATTTCGGAGGAGTTCACCGACCGCTTCGTTAAGATCGCGAAGTCGCTCAAGTCCGGCGACCCGCTCGACGAAGCGACGGAACTCTCCAACATGATTGACGAGGCGGCGGCCCAGCGCGCCGAAGGCTGGGTTAAAGAGGCGGTCGGCGCGGGCGCGCGTCTGCTGTGCGGCGGCCGGCGCGCGGGCTCTCTGCTCGACGCGACCGTCCTGACCGACGTGCACGCGGAGATGCGCGTCTGCTCCGAAGAGGTCTTCGCGCCCGTCGCCACGCTCCAGACCTTCGGCGACTTCGAAGAGGCTCTGGCGGAAGCGAACAACACGCGCTACGGTTTGCAGGCCGGCGTCTTCACGCGCGAGACCGCGCGCGCCCTGCGCGCCTTCCGCACGCTCGACTTCGGCGGCGTCATCGTCAACGACTCGCCCGCCTTCCGCGTGGACAACATGCCCTACGGCGGCGTCAAGCTCTCCGGCGCCGGCCGCGAAGGCATCCGCTACGCGATGGAGGAGATGACCGAGCCGCGCCTCATCGTCATCGACCCGGAACATTGAAACACCGGTTAGGCCGGGTCGTTCGGTCTAATGCCGGTCGGGCTGTGCCTGCTTGCGTACAGTGAAAACGGACGGGCCTGATGTGACCTTGCTTTTCTACCGGCCCTGATATATTTTCCCGCCGCCTTGAGACAGCCCTCGCAGGTCGGCCCCCAGAGCCTGCGCTTGTCCCGCAAACACCTCTGCTCAGCCTACCGTAGCTGCCTACATCCGTCTAAAGAAGGAGAACGCTATGCGCAGGGGAATGCTCCTCTTGTTTCTGACCTGTGCCCTGACGGGTCGGGTCTTTGCTCAAACAGGTACGTGGACGACGGTGGCTTCGACGCCAACGCCCATAGCCCAACAGGCAGCCGGTGTCATCAACGGCAGGCTCTACGCTGTCGGCGGCGCGAATGCTGCGATCTGCTGCAATAACTTCCCGGCCCCGACATTCGAATATGATCTGGCGACAAACAGTTGGGTGACGAAAACCACCATGTCGGTAAAACGTAAGAACCTTGCCGGCGGGGTGGTTAACGGCCTACTCTACGCGGTCGGCGGCGATGATGACTTTTCGTACTTTACGACCAACGAAGCCTACGACCCCGTTCTGGATACCTGGACGGGTAGGGGAAGTATGCTTACAGGTCGTACCGGTCTTGCCGCCGGTGTGGTCAACGGGAAGCTATATGCTACCGGCGGTTCGATTGCCCCGGTCGGAGTAGTAGTAGCGACGGTTGAAGCGCATGACCCCATAGCAAATACGTGGACGGCACGCGCGCCCATGTTACAACCGCGTACTTATCACGGGGCGGCGGCGGTCAACGGCAAACTCTATGTCGTCGGAGGCATTGATGGGAACGGCATAGATTTGGCTACAGTCGAGTCTTACGACCCCGCAAGCGACACGTGGACGAGCAGAGCGCCGATGCCGACAGCGCGCCATAGTTTTGGTATCGCTGTGGCGAACGGCATCATCTACGCTATCGGCGGAGGAGTTTCCAGCGGGAGCCCATCCGTGCTCTCGACGGTCGAGGCTTACAATCTCGCGACGAACACGTGGACGACAGCGCCTTCGATGCCGACTGCGCGTCTGTTTCTTAGCGCCGGAGAAATTAACGGCGTGATATATGCAGTCGGAGGCATAGACGCTAACAGCAATTTCCTCGATACCGTCGAGGCCTTCACCACGTCGCCGCCGCAGGCCAGCCCGCCCACCAGCAAAGACCAGTGCGACAACGGCGGTTGGCGCGGGTTCACTGTGCCGCGCCCCTTCAAGAATCAGGGAGACTGTATTCGGTTCGTCCGCACGGGTCGCTAGCGGGAATATACGGCATTTGTCCATTCACAGGGTTTCCAAGACTCTCGATTCTTCGAGGGCCTTGGGAACCTTCAAGGTAAGGGACGCGCTTTGCCTTCCCGTAGCGCGCGGCCGAACCACCCATTCCAGCCGCCCGCCCTCAGCTTGCCTTTCGTCCTTACTCTCTTGTTCATTTGTTCAAGTCGCCGCCTGAGTCGGGCGCGGCTGAATTCGGCATCCCCGCAAGAAACAGAACAACCCCGCGTTCAATCCACGTCGCCGTCCGCAACCATCCATCGAAGGGACAAAGAGATGTGGAAACTGAGAATAACAACCCCCTTCTTACTATTTCTCGCGCTCTCGATGTGCGCCCCTTCCGGCGGTAGGTCTCAAACGTTGTCGGCGACTCCCATGCAGTCTGAGGATAAGAGCGACACCCCCGGCCGCACGGTCATCGACTACGACGGCGACCTGAAAGCGGGCCAGACCTACCGGGCCGCGGTGCGCGGCGATAAAGTTTACGAACTGGTCTTCGTCCCCGCTCTGAAACCGCGGATGCACCAGTCGGTGAGCGTCGATTGGACGAACCTCGACGAGTTCCCCGCGCTCAGGCAGCTCAGCCTCGACGCGGGCGAACGAGTGATCGTTTTCAGTGTCCTGTCGGACAAGACCACGTACATGGGCGGGCGGCGTTGGGACAGGGTGCTGCTCTGCAAGGTCGTCGCCGTCGACGCGGGCCAGTCCGCGGCCCCCGAGGGCTGGAGGCAGATCGGGACGGACAAGACCATCTCTTTCCTCCTGCCGGACGACATGAAGCAGACCGATGCGGTGGGCGACGAAACTCCCATTGCCGAATACGCGAACGGCAGAATGCGGATCATGTTTGAGTTTCGGCCGTGGGGCCTTACCGCGCCGCGCAGAGGCCGGCGGCGCGCCCGCCACGTAAAGGGCTACCGGGAGGAGGAGGTGCGGATTGACGGCAAGTGGGCGTACCTCAAGACCTACTCCCCGAGTGAGAAAGAGAAGGGGCAGGCGTACACCGCCGAATTGATGGTCGTCACGAAAGCGTGGGCGCCGTACGTGGAGCTTCTGGTGACCTTCACGGGCAACGACGCGTCCGACCTCCGGGTCGCCGAGCGCGTCTTCGCCTCGATCCAGTTCCCCGCCGAGCGCGCCGCGCCCCGATAGTTCCCCTCACATAACTACCCTCGCCAAGCACACGCGTTTCGCGTAAGATGCTCGCGCCTTTAACACCTTCCGCCTTGAGGTTCACCCGATGAAAGTGTTCGGCCGCGTCTCTCGTTTCGTTCTCTCACTGTCTCTACTCTTAACGTCCTTCCTTTCCCTCGCCCCGGCGCAGACGGCGACGCCGCAGGCGGAAGCTCCTGTCGTGCGCGTGCCCGGCCTGAAGAAGGCCGTGAAGGTGAGGCGCGACGAGCGCGGCATCCCTTACGTCGAGGCCGAGGACGAGCTCGACCTCTACTTCGCGCAGGGTTACGTGACGGCGAGCGACCGCCTGTTCCAGATGGACTTGTTCCGGCGGACGGCGCGCGGCGAGCTGTCGGAGATTTTCGGGAAGGCGGCGCTCGAAGAGGACAAGCGGCGGCGCGCGTACGGCTTGGCGCAGGCGGCCGAAGCCTCGGTCGCGCAGGCCGCGCCCGCGCAGCGCGCCGTGGTGGAGGCTTACGCGGCCGGCGTCAACGCCTACATCGACTCGCTCGGCGACATGAAGAGCCTCCCCCCGGAGTTTCAAATCCTCGGCTACCGCCCGCGCCCCTGGACGCCGGCCGACTCCGCGGCCGTCGGCAAGAACTTCGCCGAGGCGCTCTCGACGAGCTGGATGCTCGACGTCGCGCGCGCGCTCTTCGTCAACCTCCCGCCCGACAAGGCGGCCGCGCTCTTCCCGGAGGGCTCCCCGCTCGACGTGCTCGTCGTCGGCTCCGACAAGGCGGAGAAGAAGGCCGCCCCGCGCACCTCGGCCCTCCCGGGACGGGCAAACGTTCAGGAGCTGCTCGCCGAACTCTCTTCGATTCGGCAGACCGAGGAGCGCACGCGCGCACGCGTCGGCCTCAACGCCGAAGACCTCGCCGCGAGCAACAACTGGGTCGTCTCGGGCAAGCGCACGGCTTCGGGCAAACCCCTGCTCGCCAACGACCCGCACCTGCCCGCCTCCGCGCCCTCCATCTGGTACATGATTCACCTGAGCGCGCCGGGCCTGCGCGTCGCGGGCGTGACGGCGGCGGGCGCGCCCGGCGTCATCATCGGCCACAACGAACGCGTCGCCTGGGGCATGACCAACCTCGGCCCCGACGTGCAGGACGTGTATCGAGAGACCTTCGATCCGCAGAACCCCGTTAAGTACCAGACGCCTTCGGGCTGGCGCGACGCGGAGGTGCGCCGCGAAGAGATCAAGGTTCGCAAGTCCGCGCTCGGCACGGAGACCGAGGTCGTCCCGTACGAAGTCGTCGTCACGCGCCACGGCCCCGTCATTCTCAGGAAGGGCGCGGACGCGTTCGCTCTGCGCTGGACGGCGCTCGCGCCCAACGCCACGGAGTTCGCGGCCTTCTACAAGCTGAACCGCGCGCGCAACTGGAAGGAGTTCTCCGACGCGCTCAAGGACTACGGCGGCCCCACGCAGAACTTCGTCTACGCGGACGTGGACGGGCACATCGGCTACTACGGCGCCGGCCTCATCCCCGTCCGTTCGAGCGGCGACGGCAGTCTGCCTTACGACGGCTCGAAGGAAGAGGGCGAGTGGAAGGGCTTCATCCCGCACGCCGAGCTGCCGCACGTCCTCGACCCGCCGTCCGGCATCATCGTCACGGCCAACAGCCGCGTCGTCGGGCGCGACTACCCGCACTTCCTCACGCACGCCTGGGCGCCGCCCACGCGCTCGCGCCGCATCTACGACCTGCTCGCGGCCAGACAGAAGCTGACGGCCGAAGACTTCCGCGCCGTGCAAGGTGACGCCTACACCATCTCCGGCGCGACCTTCGCGCGCGAGGCGGCGAAGGTCGCGCGCGAGGCCGGCTTAGACGCGAAGGACGAGAAGTGGCGCGAGACCGTGAGGCTCTTCGAATCGTGGGACGGCCAGCTCGACGCGGACGCGCGAGCGCCTCGGATCGCCTTCGAGATGGCCGCCGTCTTCCGCTCGAAGATTCTGGCGGGCGCGCTCGGCGCGGACTTGGCGAAGGAGTACCGCTGGCCCGCGAGCGCAATCTTCTTCGACCGCGTCATACAGGAACGACCGAAGGAGTGGCTGCCGAAGGAGTACGGCTCTTACGCGGAGTTGCTCGACGCCGCGCACACGGAGGCGCGCGCGGCTTTGACGAAGGCACTCGGGCCGGACGAGACGAAATGGACTTGGGGCGCGCGGCTCAACGTCAGCTTCCCGCACCCGCTCGCCGGCGTGCCGCTCATCGGGAAGCAGTTCCAGATCGCGCCGTTCCCGCAGAGGGGCGGCGGCGGGCTGTTCGCCGCGCCGAACGTGGGCGCGTCGGTCTCGATGCGCCTCATCGCAGACACCTCCGACTGGGACAAGACGCGGCACGGCATCGCGCTCGGCGTCTCGGGCGACCCGCGCAGCCCGCACTGGCAGGATCAGCTCGAAGACTGGCGGGCGGCTAACCCGCGCGTCTTCCCTTTCACGCCCGGGTCGGTCGCGCGCTCGGCGCAGGCGGCCCTGACGCTGCTGCCGAAGTAGAGATGAGCGAGGGCGAGGGCATCCGCGTCTTCTGCGCCGCCGAGCTGCCCCGCGAGGTGCGCGAGGCCGCGGCCGCGCACGCCGCGCGCCTGCGCAGAGACTTCCCCGACGCACGCGCGGGCTGGGCCAGGCCCGAGGGACTTCATATAACCTTGAAGTTCATCGGCGAGGTCGGCGCGCCGCGCGTCGAAGTCCTCTCACGAGCGGCCGCCGCCGCCGTCAAAGAGTTCGAGCGCTTCCCCCTCACAATCGAAGAGGCGGGCACGTTCCCGCCTCGCGGCGCGGCGCGCGTGCTGTGGCTCGGGGTGAAGGACGACTCGGGTCAGCTCGCCCTACTTCAACGTAGGCTCGAACAGGAGTGCGAGGCCGCCGGCTTCCCGCGCGAGGGGCGCGCCTTCAGACCGCACCTCACCCTCGCGCGCCTGCGCGCGCCCGCGCAAGCCCTCTCCGAAGCGCACCGGAAGGCGACGTTCGGCCCCCACCACTTTCAAGTAGACGAACTCCTCGTCATGCGCAGCGAGCTCGGCCCCGGCGGCTCGCGCTACACGCCCCTTTCGCGCCACGCGCTCTCATCATGCAAAGAGTAATTTAACCACAGAGACACAGAGGCACAGCTTGAAGTTCATGACTCAACAAGCCGTGCCTCTGTGTCTCTGCGGTTAAATTCTATCTCGACGCTCAAGCGACTCAGCCGTTCGGCAACTGCCGCGGCCTCACCTGCGGCGGCGGGCTGTCGTCGCGGCGCTTCTCGCCGGTCTCGGCAAACATCTCTTTGAGGGCTCCGATGCTGGAGAGCATGGCCGTGGCCTCGACCGGCATGAAGATGACCTTCGAGTTCTGGCCGCGCGACATCTCCTTCAAACTCTCGATGTAGCGCTGCGTGATGAGGTACTGCGCGGGGTTGCCGTGGTCGAGCATCACGCGCGCGACCTGCGCGATGGCCTCGGCCTCGGCCTCGGCGTTGCGCAGGCGCGCCTGCGCCGCGCCCTCCGCGCTGAGGATGGACGACTGCTTCTCGCCCTCGGCCCGCGTAATCGCCGCCTGCTTCTCGCCCTCGGCCCGCGTGATGGCGGCCTGGCGCTCGCCCTCGGCCTGCAGCACCAGCGCGCGGCGCGTGCGCTCGGCGGTCATCTGCTTCTCCATCGTGACGCGCACGTCGTCGGGCGGCGTGATGTTCTTCACGTCCACGCGCGTCACCTTCACGCCCCACTTGTCCGTCGCCTCGTCGAGGATGATGCGCAGCTTGTTGTTGATCTGGTCGCGCTGCGAGAGCGTGTGGTCTAAGTCCATCTCGCCGATGACGGCGCGCATGCCCGTGATGGTCAGCTGGATGATGGCGCCGACGAGGTCGGCGACTTCGTAGACGGCCTTGACCGCGTCGGTGACCTGCCAGTAGACGACCGAATCGACGTGGATGGTCACGTTGTCGCGCGTGATGACGGGCTGCGGCGGGAGGTCGATGAACTTCTCGCGCAGGTCGATGGATGTCTGCCCCGGCCGCTCGTACGTCCAGTAGATGCTGCGCGGCTTGTCGAGGAACGGGACGATGACGTTCAGGCCGCTCCCCGCGACGCGGCTGAAGCGCCCCAGCCTCTCGATGAGCATGACGGTCGCCTGCGGCACGATCTTAATGGTCTTCGCCGCGATGACCAGCGTCGCGATGGCGATGAAGAGGAAGAAGAACAGGATGCCGATTTCCATGTGACCTCCGGGGGAAGCTTATTCTTAAATTTGAACTTCCAAACTCTTAAGGCAGGCACGCGCGAGACTATAACGGATTGGCTCAGGCTTTTGGAAGAGTCTCGGGCGGAGGTCGCCATCCGCCGAGCGCCTCTTCAATAACCTTCGCCGCTTCGAGCACACGCCGCTCGTCGTGCGGGCGGCCGACGACCTGCACGCCGACGGGCAGGCCCGAGGCGTCGCGCCCCGCGGGCACGGAGGCGGCCGGCAGGTCGTAGACGTTCGCGGCGTGCGCGTCAGAGAAGGCGCGGAAGGTCGGGACGCTCCGGCCCCCGACCTCGACGCGCCCGAACTCTTCGTGCCGGAAGGCGGGCGTTGCCCCGACAGGCGCGACGAAGAGCGGCGTCCGCTCCATCCAGCGCAGAAGTGTCTCGCGCACGCGGTCGCGCTCCTCCCACGCCGCGAGAATCTTCTCCAGAGGCGGCTCGCCCCAACGCCCCGCGCGTTCGAGGATGACGCGAGCCGCGCGCCCGGCCTCCTCTTCCCTGCCCACGTAAGTCCCGCGCACGAATCTCTGCGTCGCGTACTCGAAGAGCGGGAGCCAAAGGTTCGTCGCCTCGAAGACGCCGGGCGGCACCTCTTCCTCAACTTCCAGCCCGGCGTCTTTCAACGCGCGCGCCGCGCTCCCGACCGCCGCGCGCGTCTCGGCGGTCACGTCGTCCCCGACGTAGAAGGCAACGCGCGCCCCCTTCAAAGTCTCCCGCGCGGTGCTTTCGCCGGAGAGGATGCCGTAAAAGAGGGTCAGGTCTTCGACCGTGCGCGCGAGCGGGCCGAGCGTCGCGCCGAGCGAGTGGAGGCCGGACATCGGAGGCATGTGGCCGCCGCGCGGCACGCGCCCCGCCGTCGGCTTCAAGCCCGCGACGCCGCAGAAGTGCGCGGGGATGCGAATAGAGCCCGCGAGGTCGCTCCCCAGACTCCCCGCCGTCATGCACGCGGCGACGGCCGCCGCGCAGCCGCCGCTCGAACCGCCCGGCGTGCGTTCGAGGTCGTGCGGGTTGTTCGTCCGACCGAAGACGGGATTCTCGGACGTGTAGTCGAGCGCGAACTCCGGGCAGTTCGTCTTACCCAAAATCAGGGCGCCCGCCGCGCGCAGACGCGCCACGGCCGGCGCGTCCTCCGCGGGCACGTAGTCCGCGCGCACGCGCGACCCGCAGGCGGTGCGCACGCCGCGCACGTCCACCGTGTCCTTCACCGTGACGGGCACGCCCCACAACTCGCCCGAAGGCCCGCCGCGCGCGACGGCGGCCTCCGCCTCCCTTGCTCGTTGAAGCACGTCGGGCGCGAGCGTCACGACGGCGTTGAGCGTCTGGTTAACTTCCTCGATGCGGCGCAGGTGCGCCTCGGCCACCTCGACCGGCGAGACCTCGCGCGCGCGTATCAGGAGTGCGAGTTCGGCCGCGGACAGACTCGTCAACTCTTGAGCTTCGGGACTGTTCATTCGACCTCCGCCAGAAACTTCTCGGCCTCCGCGCTGGAACGTAGCCTGTATATCCGCTTGCTTTCGGCAAGCGCCCCGAGCCGCTCAAGCACCTTCGGGCGGCTGCGCCGTGGGTAGTTCCAGACCCAGAGCAGGAAGATGAGGAAGTCCTTGTTGAGCTGCTCGTGACAGCCCTCGCCCATGTCCGGCCGGCTCGTCCCCTTGTACCTCAACGAACGCTTGACGATGCGCCAAGTGCAGACCGCGCGCGGCAGGTCGAGAAAGATGACCGTGTCGCAGGCCGCGAGCCTCACGTCGAGCGTGCCCGAGTAGTTGCCGTCCATCACCCACGCCTCGCCCGCGCACAACTCTTCGACCGTGCGGCGCCACTCGTCCTTCGGCGGCTCGACCCAGCCCGGCCGCCAGTAGGCGCGGTCGAGGTGTATGACCGGCAGCCCGAGCCGCTCGCCCAGCCTGCGGGCGAACGTGGACTTGCCCGCGCCGCCCGAGCCGATGACCAGCACACGCCTCATGCGCGCGAGCCGTGCCGCTGTAGAAGCTCGACGAACTTCCGCGCGGCCGTCGAGAGCGCGCGGTCGCTGCGGTAGACGACGCCGACGGCGCGCTCCCACTCCGGCTCGACCAGAGGCACGACCGCGAGTTGGCCCGAACGCCTCTCGTCCAGAACGGACGGGCGCGGCACGACGGCCACGCCGAGGCCGACCTCGACGGCGCGCTTGATGGTCTCGATGTTGTCGAACTCCGCGACGCGCTGGACTGCGACGTTGTGCGCGCGCAGGATGCGGTCGGTGGCGCGGCGCGTCGGGATGTCGCGCTCGAAGTGGACGAAGTTCTGCCCCTGCAGGTCGGCCGCGCGCAGCTTCTTGCGCCGGGCGAGCGGGTGCTCCGGGCGCGAGATGAAGACGAGGCGGTCGCCGCCGAGCGGCACGACCTCCAGCCCGCGCCGCTTCTCGGGGTAGGCGACGACGCCGAGGTCGACGGCCCCGCCCAGCACGTCGCGGACGACGCGCGTGGTGCGGCTGTATTCGAGGTCGATCTTCGCGCGCGGGTAGAGCCCCATGAACTCGCGCACGACGGGCGGCAGCTCGTGCAGGCCGACGCTGTAGACGGTGGCGACGCGCACCGTCCCGCCGACCGTCCCCGAGAGTTGCCGCATGCTCTCTTCGAGCCGGCCGTACGCCTGCAAGACCTCGCGGCTGGCCTCGTAGAAGGCCTCGCCCTCCTGCGTCAGGTGCAGCTCGCGCCGGCCGCGGACGCGCTCCAGGAGGCGCCGCTTGAACCTGCCCTCCAGCCCGCGCACCTGCTGGCTGACGGCCGACTGCGTGACGAAGTTGCGCTCGGCGGCCTGCGAGAAGCTCCGCGTCTCGACCAGGTCGCAGAAGATTTTGAGAGTCTCGATTTGCATGATTAGCTATTGACTGTTAGCTCTTAGCTAGATGCCTTCTATAACGAAGCCGGTTGCCGGTCTGTTTCGGCTAACAGCTAACAGCCAATAGCCAACGGCACATATAAGAACTGCTCAGATGTTTGCCCTACATTTTTCATTTTATCTTATATCCCCCGGGGACTTAAAATGGAATCCATCGGAGAAGGCGAGATGCACGAGCAGGTGACACACGTGGCGGGGCGCGGCGCGGCTTTGTACGCGCCCGAATTGACGCTCGGCGAAGCGCGCAGGCTCTACTTCGAGTCGAACGGGTTCGGCGAGGACGGCGGGTATGAGGAGCGCTGGATCAAGGTCAAAGTCTGGCGGCTGCCGGTCTGGCTCCCGAACACGGAGGGGCGGCGCAAGGCCGTGCGCCTGCACGACCTGCATCACATCGTGACCGAGTACCCGACGACCTGGCGCGGCGAGGCGGAGATTTCCGCCTGGGAGATAGGCGGCGGCGGCCTGCGCCGTTACTACGCGGGCTGGCTGCTCGATTTGATGAACGTCGCGCAGGGGCTGCTCATAAACCCGCGCGGGCTCTACCGGGCCTTCATGCGCGGGCGCAGGAGCAAGAACCTCTACTCGCTGGAGTTCACGGAAGAGTTGCTCGCGCACAGGGTCGGCGAGTTTCGCGAGCGCCTGCTCCCCGCGAAAGAAGCGTGCGCGCGCCCTTCGGCGCGCGACCGCGCGGCCTTCGCCTTCTGGGCGCTGGCGGGCGTCGCGTCTTACTTCGGCGCCCTGCTCGCGGCGTTCTCGCCGCTCCTGCTGCTGATGCTGATACTCCTGCGCGCGCGCGGACTCTTTTGAGCGACGGCACGAAGCGCGAGCGGTTCGGCCCGGAGGTTTCGGAGGTGGGATTCGCGCCGGAGGCGCGTGCGATTGCTTTTCCGCGTCGCGTCGTTATAATCATGGCCGACCTGCCAAACAACAAAGCAACAACGCTGCGGCGCGCGAGCCGCGAAGGAGAGGCACTCTGACATGGCCGTCCGTCTGAGCAGTACGTTCGTTTTCAGGAAGCTTCACCAATTGACGGGCATCCTCCCGCTCGGCATCTTCCTGCTGGAGCACTTCTACACCAACTCGAAGGCGATGACGGTGGTTAACGGCACGCCGGGCCTGGAGTTCAACAAGGCCGTCGCCGACCTCCAGTCGATCCCTTATATCATCTTCATCGAGATCGGCGGCATCTTCATCCCGCTCATCTACCACGCGGTCTACGGCCTCTTCATCACGTGGGAGATGCGGCCGAACAACGTCTCGTACCCCTACCCGCGGAACTGGTTCTACACCATCCAGCGCGTGACGGGCATCATCCTCTTCTTCTTCATCACGTTCCACGTACTGAACTTCCGCTTCGGGCTCATCCCCGGCCTCAACGACAAGTCGGTCGCCGACCATTCGGACATGGCCTACGACATCGTCAGCGGCGAGTTCGCCAACTGGACGATCTTCGCCGTCTACCTCGTCGGCATCACGGCGACCGTGTGGCACCTCGCCAACGGCCTGTGGCTCTTCGCGGTGGACTGGGGCATCGTCATCGGCGAGCGCGCGCAGCGCTTTGCCGGCTACGCCTGCATCGCCGTCGGCCTGCTGCTCCTCGTCGTCGGCATCAACGCGCAGGTGGCTTTCATCCACAAGGGCGGACTGCTCGGACTGATAGGACTCGCATAACATGGCAAACAACGGCATCCGTGTAGCAATCGTCGGGGGCGGGTTGGCAGGCCTCGCGGCCGCGATGAAGATCGCGGAGCAGGGGCACTCCGTCGACCTCTTCTCGGTCGTGCCCGTCAAGCGCTCGCACTCGGTCTGCGCGCAGGGCGGCATCAACGGCGCGGTCAACACGAAGGGCGAGGGCGACTCCCCCTGGAAGCACTTCGACGACACGGTCTACGGCGGCGACTTCCTCGCCAACCAGCCGCCCGTCAAGGCCATGTGCGAGATGGCGCCCTCGATCATCTACCTCTTCGACCGCATGGGCGTCCCCTTCTCGCGCACGAACGAAGGTCTGCTCGACTTCCGGCGCTTCGGCGGCACGCTCCACCACCGCACGGCGTTCGCGGGCGCCTCGACCGGCCAACAGCTGCTCTACGCCCTCGACGAACAGGTGCGCCGCCACGAGGCCACGGGCAAGGTCAAGAAGTACGAGCACTGGGAGATGCTCTCGCTCATCCAGGACGGGCACGGCGTCTGCCGCGGTCTGGTGGCGATGGAGCGCGCGACGCTCGAGCTGAAGGCCTTCCCGGCCGACGCCGTCATCATCGCGACGGGCGGGCCGGGGCTCATCTTCGGCAAGTCGACGAACTCGATGGTCTGCACCGGCTCGGCGGTCTCGGCCTGCTACCAGCAGGGCGCGCGCTACGCCAACGGCGAGTTCATCCAGGTGCACCCGACCTCGATTCCGGGCGAGGACAAGCTGCGCCTGATGTCGGAGTCCGCGCGCGGCGAGGGCGGGCGCGTGTGGGTGCCGAAGACGCAGGGCGACAAGCGGCAGCCCTCTTCGATTCCGGAGAGCGAGCGCTGGTACTTCCTCGAAGAGAAGTACCCGGCCTACGGCAACCTCGTCCCGCGCGACATCGCGACGCGCGAGATTTTCCAGGTCTGTCTGGACGGCTACGGCGTCTTCGGCGAGAACCAGGTCTACCTCGACCTGACGCACATCCCGGCCGAGACGCTCGACCGCAAGCTCGGGGCCATCCTCGAAATCTACGAGATGTTCGTCGGCGACGACCCGCGCCACGTGCCGATGCGCATCTTCCCCGGCGTGCACTACTCGATGGGCGGCCTCTGGGTCGACTTCGAGCAGCGGACGAACATTCCGGGGCTGCTCGCCGCGGGCGAGTGCGACTACTCCATCCACGGCGCGAACCGACTCGGCGCGAACTCGCTCGTCAGCTGCGTCTACGGCGGCTTCGTCGCCGCGCCCGCCGCCATCGAGTTCGCCAAGAACGTCGAGCGCAACGGGGCCGACGGTTCGAAGATTTACGACGACGAGCTGAAGCGCCAGCAGGAGATCAACCAGGGGCTGCTCAAACAGTCCGGCGGCGAGAACCAGTACGTCATCCACGACGAGATGGGCAAGTGGATGACGGACAACGTGACGGTCGTCCGCTACAACGACAAGCTGAAGGCGACGGACGAGAAGCTGTTGGAACTGATCGACCGCTACCAGCACATCTCGCTCAACGACTCGAACATGTGGGCGACGCACGCGCTGCCGCACGCGCGCCAGCTCTACAACATGCTGCAACTGGCGCGCGTCATCACGCTCGGGGCGCTGAACCGCAACGAGTCGCGCGGCGCGCACTACAAGCCGGACTTCCCCAACCGCGACGACGAGAATTTCCTGAAGACGACCGTCGCCGAGTTCTCGGGCGAGGGGCCGGTCTTCTCCTGGGAGCAGGTGGACGTGGGCCTCATCGAGCCGCGCAAGCGCGACTACACGAAGGGCAAGCAGAAGGCCGCGAGCGCGAGCGGGGGGCAGGCCGAGCAGTCGCCGACGAAAGAGGGCGCGGCTCAGGTGCCCGCCTCCGGCTGGGAGCAGCGCCCGCCCGACACCTCCGGCCCCGCGACCTGGGGCCAGAAGAAGGAGGCCGTGGACAACGCCGTCGCCGGCGAGACCACCCCGCGCCCCGAACGCGGCGACTCGATTGACGAAGCAGGGGGCAAGACCGAGAAGCAGTAAGGAGTTAACGCAAAGGGAAACCGACGCCCGGTTCAGGTGAAAGCCATGTCAACGCTGACGGTCACACACGTGACGCCCGAAGAGTACCTCGCCGCCGAGAGGTTATCGGAGACCAGGAGCGAGTATCTCGACGGAGGTGTCTATCCGATGACCGGAGCAACCGCAAATCACTCGACCATCGTTTTGAATATTGGCTCCGAACTTAACGTTCAGTTACGCGGGCGCGGATGCAAAGCCTTTGTGATAGACATGAAAGTCCGGTTGTCGGGCTCGAATAAGTTCTTATACCCGGACGTTACGGCCGTCTGCGGCGACTTACAGTATCACGACGACCGAAGGGACATCATTACCAACCCCGTTCTTGTCATCGAGGTGCTCTCCAAGAGTACGGAAGCTTTCGACAGGGGCGAGAAGTTTCGGGCTTACCGAACGATTGAGTCGTTGAGGGAGTATTTGCTCGTCGGGCAAAACAGTCCGTTGGTCGAGCAGTACGTGAAGGGTGAGGATGGCAGGTGGAGTTTAACGGAGGCGGCCGGTCTTGAAAGCTCGCTGACGCTGCCGTCAATCGGTTGCACTTTGAATCTGGGCGCAGTCTACGACAAGGTGGATTTCAACTCATGAGCGCTGAAGCAAAAACGGAGCAGCACCATCAAGGCTTGAGGAACCCGCCGCGCGAGGTGGTCTTACGCATCCGCCGCCGCGACCGGCAGGACGGGCCGGCGCGTTGGGAGGAGTTCGCGCTCCCCTACCGGCCGAATCTCAACATCATCTCCTGCCTGATGGAGATCAGGAAGAACCCCGTGACGCGCGACGGCCGCGCGACGACCCCGCCCGTCTGGGAGATGAACTGTCTCGAACAGGTCTGCGGCATCTGCACGATGGTCATCAACGGGCGCGCGCGCCAGTCCTGCTCGGCGCTCGTCGACAACCTCGACCCGCACAACCCGATTACCCTTGAGCCGATGTCGAAATTCCCGAACGTGCGCGACCTCGTCGTCGACCGCTCGGAGATGTTCGACCACCTCAAGCGCGTCAAGGCCTGGATCGAGATCGACGGCTCTTACGACCTCGGCCCGGGGCCCCGCATGTCGCAGGAGGAGGTGCAGGAGCGCTACGCCTACTCGCGCTGCATGACCTGCGGCTGCTGCCTGGAAGCCTGCCCGCAGTACGGCGACGGCAACTACATCGGCCCGCAGGCCATCGCGCAGGTGCGCCTGATGAACATGCACCCCTCTGGGAAGATGACGCGCGACGAGAGGCTTTCGGCCATCACCGGCGACGACGGCATCACCAACTGCGGCAACGCGCAGAACTGCGTCCGCGCCTGCCCGATGTCGCTCCCGCTCACCAAGGCCATCTACGAGGAGAACCGCGAGACCGTCATCCACGGCCTCTTCGGCTGGTTCCGGAAGTAGCCCTCCATCTCATTCGATTGCGAGCGCGGCGGGCGAGGTCACTCTCCGCCGCGCTCGCCTTTGCCCATCCCGGCGGGTCGGCTGACCGCGGCCCCTCACTTCAAATTTGTGCAGAAATGTTCCGGCCGGCGGGGGCGCAACGTCTCAGACTGCCTCGTCTCGACCGCCGCCGCCGGCGCGGAATAATATGTTGACAGAATATTGCAAGTAGCGTAGGCTTTGCGCGCTTAAGTGAGAACCTCTTTCCTCGCAGAATGATTCCTGCTCAGCGCTTTGGAGCGATGTCTCGGGCGCCTTACATCAACCGGTAACCCACACCGCCTCGCGCCGAACCTACTCTGACTGACCCGTATCGTTCCCAGGACGATTCGACCGACATCTTCTACGCAGACCGCGCAAAGGGCTCGCCGACGCGAACTGTCTGAGAGGGTCACCTCCTCGAAGACGGTTTCCTACTCACATTCGCACGGGACGTGCGACATCCGTCTCGTGCGGAGCATGCCAAAGGAGATGACCCCTCATGAAGCGAATAAGCACTGGCCCGCCCCCCACCCACCGCCCCTTAACCGAAACGCTCAAGAAACTAACTCTCCTCGCCTTCCTCCTCTTCACCGCCGCCGCGGCCGGCGCCTACTACTTCAACGGTTACTCGTCTTCGGCGCAGCCACGGCCCAGCCGCCTCCCGCTCCTCGTGCGCGGCTACATCGCGGCGGAGGTTTTCGACAGGTCTCAGACGGCCGAAGGACGCTTCAGCGCGCACGACGTCTTCCTGCCCGGCATCACGGTCTTTTTAAGAAACGCCGGGACGAACGCCGACGGCAACCCCGTCCGCACAGACCTGAGCGGGCGCTTCACGCTGCGCCCGCCCGCGCCGGGGCGCTACCGCGTCTGTTGGAAGAGCAAGGGCTACACCGAAGGCTGCTCGAAAGATGCCTACACGGTCTTCAGCGGGCCGGTGCACACCAGCACCATCCGCATCGAGCCTGACCGGCGTGAGAAGACCACGGTGGTCTTCGGCAACGTGAAGTTGAAGGACGGGAAAATCCCCCGCACCCTGGAGCCGCTGGCCGGCGTCAACGCCTTCGCGCGCGTCGTCTTACTGGACGACGGCGGCAACAAGCTTCAGGAAGTCTTCGTCAACAACTTCGGCGAGTACCTCCTGCCGCAAGTCCCCCCGCGGCAAAAAATCGCCATCCGCGCCGAGGTCGAAGGCGGGGTCAAAGAACAGCGCCTCCTCCCGCAGGCCAACCTGGAAGGAGCGCCCTTCCACCCCATCGACCTCGTCATCGGGAACACGCCGCCGCGCCTGGAACCGCTGGTCGCGGTGGACGGCAGCGGGCGCCGCGTGAAGACCGCCAGACCCGGCAACACCGTCGAACTGAAGGCAGACGTCTCTGACCCGGACGGCGACGCGCTGAAGTATCGGTGGCTCGTGTCGCCCGGTTCGGGCGTGCTGAACGCCGTCGACCAGCCCTCGGTGAAGTGGAAACTCCCGGCCAGCCCCGGCCGCTACTCCGTGGCGCTGCTCGTCAGCGACGGCAAGGGCGGCCACACGAGGACGGAGCTATCCCTCCGCGCCGACGAGCGCGGCATCCCTTTCTCGGGCAAGGTGGATGCGACGGACGCGGGGGCCGTGCCCGGCGCGAGGGTCGAGGTCAACGGGCAGGTGACAAGCACCAACCCGGACGGCACCTTCAACATCTTCGTCCGGGACGCCAACCGCTTCGTGCTGAACATCCACAAGCCGGGGTACGCCCTCGTCTCGCGCGTCTACGACGACGCGGTCACCGGCGGGCGCTGGACGATGACGCGCGCGACCGTCGTGACCGTCAGGCCGGGCGAGAAGCAGACCCTGGTTGACCGGCGTGACGAGCGCAACTGCCCAGGCCCCCGCGCCGGTTATCTTGACTGGCGCGGCTTCCCGCAGTTGGCCCAGCCGCAGTGGCAGGACGGCAAAGGCAACGTCATCGCCGCGCCCAAGGAGGGGCTGAGAACCCTCCCCGCCTACTTCCTGAATCTGCCCACCCTGGCCGCGGGCGCGAACCAGGCCGCCGCCCAGAAGCGCTGCGGGCCGGGCATTCAAGTCGAGATCCCGGCCGACGCTTTGCGCGACTCGCACGGGCGGAGCGCGGCCTCGGTTGAAGTCGCGCTCTCGACTGTTGACCTGCGCTCGCCGGAGCAGATGCCGGGCGACTACACCGTGCGCCTCCCGGGCGGCGCGACGAAGGTCATGGAGAGCTACGGCGCGGGCAGCATCGAGATAACGAGCGGCGGCGAGCGGTTCAACCTGAAGCCGGGGTCGACCGCGACGGTAACGATCCCGGTCGACCCCGCGCAACTCGCCACCGGCGCGCCTCTGCCGCACACCATCCCGCTGCTCTTCTACAACGAGCGCGACGGCGTCTGGGAGCAGGACGGCACGGCCACCCTCAACGGCACCGCCTACGTCGCCAAGGTCAAGCACTTCTCGACCATCAACACCGATCAGGTGAAGACCAACCAGTCGTGCGTCGAGATCGACAGCCCTTCGCTGCCGGCCACCTACATGCTCGAATACACGATCCCGCTGACGGGGACGCCGGGCGCGGCGCCCGTCGTGCGCACCGTCAACATCGACAACTCGGCGCCGAGCATCCACGTCATCTACAACCTGCCGTCGGCGACGAACATCACCCTCGTGCCCATCCGCGACGACACGAACGTCCCCATCGGCACCTTCGTCGTCGGCACGGGCGGCCCGCAAAACCCGACCAGCCCGAACCTCCCCGTCCTGACCGCGGCCGGTTACACGGCCTGCTCGACCAAGGTGGTGCTGACGGATCAGGCCGTGCCGGACGACCCGCTCAACGGCTTCGAGTTCCTGCACGGACTCTACTCGTTCGAGGCCATCAACCTGACGGAGTTGCAGGCCACCGACCCGGCCCTCGCCGCCGCGTACGACACGGCCTCGGCCAACTACTACGCGCAGGTCGATCCACGCGGCAAGCGGACGACGCTCGCCGGCTTCAAGACCACGAACGGCTTCCCGACCGGCGAGGTCAACGTCAAGTTCGCCAACTCCGGCGACCTCGGCTTCGGGCGTGACATGCACTGCACGAAGAAGGCCAACACGGACATCGGCGGCTTCGACGTGGCCTGCTACGTAACCAACTACGGGGACATTAGTACGCCCGACACGAACGACGTTATCGCGACCGTTGCCGGGACGAACCCGGTGGCGACCGTCGCGATGGAGTTCTCGCAGGTCGAGAGCCAGCCCGGCGTCCTGGATGAGTTCGACGACGACGAGCGGGTCGTCAAGTTCTTCGTCTACAACGCGGACGGGACGCAGCTCCTGAAGGCGGCCAACCTCGACGCCGTGGGGGCGCGACCCGTCCCGCAGCTCTGCATGGTCTGTCACAACGGCGAGTACCCCGGCGGCCCCGTCTCGAGCGGGACGCCGACCTTCAACGCCCGCAACGACGTGAAGCTGGGGTCGAGATTTCTCCCCTTCGACCTCCACTTCTACACCTTCGCCGGCGCGCCGTTCGACAAGGCGACGCAGCAGGCCAACTTTAAATCGCTCAACGAGGACTTCGTGCGGCTGACCGACACGCAAGACCCGACCTCGATCTCGGCCGCCCCAGACATCAAAGAGATCATCGACGGCATGTACGCCGGCGGCCCCACGCAGGACGAGAACTTCGTCGCCGCCGGGTGGAACGCCACGGCCCTGGATCGGGGGATGTACCGCGACGTGGTCGCGCGCACGTGTCGCACGTGCCACTCGGCCAACGTCTTCGCGAGTCTCACCCTCAACCAGACGTCGGAGGTGAGGAGTCTGCTCGGGACGACGGAGATTCGCGTCTGCGACGATTACGTGATGCCCCATGCCAAGGTGACGAAGAACATCTTCTGGCTGAGCGTGGGGCCGCACATGCCGGCGCAGCTTCAGGCATTCGGCGATTCGGTCGCCGCCACGACTGCGGGGACGGGGTGGACGGGCCAGCGTTGCGGCGTCTTCACGCCGGGCGGGGCGACGCCGGTTTCGCCCTACGACGCCATCCAGACCATCTGGGATAACAACTGTACGCTGTGCCATTCCGGCGGCAGCCCGCCGAAGGGGCTCAACCTGTCGGCCGGCGTCTCGTACAGCAGCGCCAACCTCTTCCACGGCGCCACCGAGCTGCCGGCGTTGCAGCGCATCCAACCCAACGACCCGGCGCACAGTTGGCTGTTCCTCAAAATCAACGGGACGCAAGGCTCACCGCCGGCGGGCTCGGGGCCATTCGCCAGCGGGGGGCCGGGCGGCCAGATGCCTCTGGGTGGGTCGCTCTCGGCCTCTGACATCAGCACGATTCAGAGTTGGATCAACAGCGGGGCGCCGCATCCGTGACCTGTCATAGAACCGGCCGGGCCGCGAGCTTGAGTGAAAGCGGCCCCGGGCTTTAACCACGGAGACCCGGCTTCGTCTGTAGCTTTCGACGAGCCGGGTCTCCGTCTCTCCGTGCGGAAAGCTCACTGCATACTCAACCGAATGGTCTCCACATTTCGCATTACCGCTCGCGGCGTTTATCTTCTGTCAGGTGTGCGACGGTGGCGCCCCAGCCGCCGGCTTCGGGCGGGGCGTCGGCGAAGTGTTCGATGAAGGGCGTGCGCGCGAGCACCTTGCGGACGGTCTCGCGCTGCACGCCGACGCCCTTGCCGTGGATGATGCGCACCTGGCGGAAACCCTTCGCGTGCGCCTCGCGCAGGTACTCCTCGACGACCGCGCGCACCTCGCGCGGCGGGATGGGGTGCAGGTCGAACACGTCCTTTATCTCCAGGCGCACCGGCTCCGGGAAAGGGTCGAACGGGTCGACGTTGTCTGCTTCGTCCAAAGGTTCGTCGTCTTCGCGCGGCGCGGACGGCGCGAGCCAGCGGCCCAGGCGTTTGAGAAGTCTCATGCGTTCGTCACCTTTTTGTTGACGCGCGTTCGGTGCGAGAGTACATTCTGCGCGTCGTTTCGGCACGCGCCGCCCCGCACGCTCCCCCGCGCAGGGGCACGCTCTCTTGAAATCGTCGCAAGTCCCGAGCAACCCGAACGTCTCACGGCCTTCGCCCCCGAAAGGCTGCCTCGTCGTCTTTGACTGCCCGGGGCGTCCAGTCTCCTTATCCGCCACGCTCGCTCACATTTGAGCCGGAGACACTGTATGACAAAGAGAAGCCGTCCGCTCGCCTCCCTCCTCCTCTCCGTTCTTCTGACCGCGGCCGTCTCCGCGGCGGCCCTGGCCCCGCCCGCGAACGACAACTTCGCCAACGCGACGACGCTCAACGGCAACTCCGGCTTCGTCTCCGGCACCAACGTCGAGGCCACCAAGGAGGCCGGCGAGCCGAACCACGCGGGCGTCGCGGGCGGCGCCTCCGTCTGGTACAGGTGGCAGGCGCCCTCGCCGGGCACTCTCACCGTCAACACCTCGGGCAGCAACTTCAACACGACGCTCGCCGTCTACACCGGCGCGGCCGTGGGCTCCCTGACGTCCGTCGGGAGCAACGACGACGT
>Ga0213876_10000518_pt1 | contig 29600 bp, 25 predicted proteins | sample BarmaccomBMRX_R9_FD_160113 | JGI IMG/M metagenome (GOLD analysis project Ga0213876, IMG submission 160113) | Root-associated microbial communities from Barbacenia macrantha in rupestrian grasslands, the National Park of Serra do Cipo, Brazil - RX_R9 | ecosystem: Host-associated > Plants > Roots... | reverse complement strand
GGAGGCCTTCGGCGACAAAAAGGGAGGGGCGCCCCGGCCTGAACCAGGGCCGGAAGGCTGGGGGATGGACGGAGCCGGGCCGATCACTCAGAGGGTTGGCGCTGGCAGGCGTGAACTGGGCCGGTAAGAGGGTGTTTGAGAAGTTTTACCTCGGGGCGAGCCGTTTGAGCATGAGGCGGATGGCGGCCAGGTCGATGAAGGCCTCCGACGTTTGGACTTTGAACTCGTAATTTTTGCTCAGGCGGCGATTTCGGCCGAGCCACGCAAACGTGCGCTCCACGATCCAGGTCAAGCCCGTGACCTTGAAGGCGCGCTGCCGGCGTTGGGTGATCTTCAGTTGCCACCCGTGACGCCGTTTGAGCTCGCGCGTCAGCTTACCGCTCTGGTAGCCGGCATCGGCCATCACCGTCCGGATTCTCGGGAAGCCGGAGCCCAGACCGGTGAGCAGCCGCGCCCCGGCGCATTGGTCCGAGACATTGGCCGCTCCGACGCTTCGCGCGACCCCCAGGCCCAGCGTGTCGACCACAAGGTGGCGTTTGCGCCCGTTGACCCGCTTGTGGCCGTCCAACCCCCGCAGGCCGCCGCGCTCAGTGGTCTTGACCGACTGGCTGTCCAGGATGACCACCGAAGGGCACGTCGAATGGCCACGGCTGAGACGCGCCTGCTCATGAAGTGCCCGTCGCAGTTGGGCCAAGATGCCCGCCCCTTTCCAGGCCCGAAAGTAATGGTAAACGGTGCCCGGGCGTGGGAACTCACGGGGCAAGAGGCGCCACTGGCACCCGGTGCGCAGCAGGTAAAAGATCGCATTGAGGACGGCACGAAGGTCGGTGGTGCGCGGCCGTCCGCCGGGCCGGGCTTCTGGCAGGTACGGGGCGACCCACGCCCAGGCAGCGTCGTTGAGGTCGGTGGCGTAGATTCGAGTGCTCATGGCTGCCGTCATGGCGCAGATGAGCCCTGCTTCGCAAGGGGGCAACTTTTCAAACACCCTCTTAGCCGGCCATCAGGAGCGGCGGCCCGTGGAATTCGGCGGAGGCCTTCGATCCGAAAAATCGGTCACCGTCTCTCAGCCCTTAGTTTTTCCTGGTCTCGTCGATGTTCGGATTTGAAGGCTGAAACATATACCTAAGTAATACACCCTTTCCTCGGCCCAAAAGTTGCAACACCACCCACGAGGAAGGTTCCCCCACCTCTCCCTTTTCCCTCTTGCTGGGCCGGCGGTAGAAAAAGCGCGTTGTGACGCAAAAGGTTTGGCGATAGGGTGGTTTGCCGGGAGGGATCGCTCCCAAGGTCTTGGAAGTTAATTTAACCCCCATCAAGCCCGCCTCCCCGGCAACGGGTGAGCCTTGACGAGAACCAGGCGGCATCCGCTCATGAAGACCCTCGGACAAAGCGACGAAGGCGATCACGGCCAAACGGGCGCCGCGCACCCCGAAGCCGGGGTGGCGCCGGAACGCCTTCTGCAAGACCGCGCGCGCTTGCGGCTGGCCATCCAGGCCTCCGGCGTGGGGCTCTGGGAGTGGGATTTAGCGACTAACCAGGTTTACTTTTCACCCGAGCACAAACGCCAACTGGGCCGCGCAGGGGCGGCGCTCCAAGAGGATTTTGGCGAATGGGAAAGCCGTTTGCACCCTGAGGACCACGAGCGGGTCATGCACGGGTTACGGGCCTGCCTGGCCGAGCCCGGGCCGGGTTACGAAGCGGAGTACCGGCTGCGGCGCAAGGATGGCACCTACCGTTGGATGCTGGCGCGGGCCGAACTGGTCCGCGATGCGGCGGGCCGGCCCTGCCGCCTGCTGGGTTGCCAGTGGGACATCACCGAGCGCAAAGCGGCCGAGGGAGATCATGCGCGGCTGGCGGCCATCGTCGAGTCGAGTGAGGACGCCATCATCGGCAAGACCCTCAAAGGCATTGTCACCGACTGGAATGAAGGGGCGCGGCGCTTGTTCGGCTACGCGGCGGAGGAAATGGTCGGTCAGCCCATCTTACGGCTTATCCCCCCGGATCGGCTCGACGAAGAGGCGCAGATCCTGGCCCAGCTGCGGCGGGGTGAGCGGGTGGAGCACTACGAAACGGTGCGCCGGCGCAAAGACGGCCGCTTGGTGGACGTGTCTTTGAGCGTCTCGCCCATCCGCGACGGCGGCGGTCAGCCCATCGGCGCTTCCAAGATCGCCCGGGACATCACCGGGCGTAAATCGGCTGAGGCGGCCATGGCGCAAGCCCATGAGCGCTTGCGCGAACAGGCGGCGATCCTGGAGCTGGCGCCGGTGCTGGTGCGCGACCTGGACGGTCGCATCGTGCTCTGGACCCAAGGGGCCCGGCGGCTCTACGGCTTTTCGAACGAGGAGGCGCTGGGCCGCGCGTCCCACGAACTGTTCCGAACGCAGTTTCCGGAGCCGCTTGAGCAAATCGAGGGGGCGCTGCGCCGGGAGGGTCAATGGGAAGGGGAGTTGGTGCACCGTAAACGAAGCGGCGAGCGGCTGGTGGTGGCCAGCCTCTGGGTGTTGCACCGGGACGCCGAGGGCCGGCCCGCGCGCATTTTGGAAGTCAACGCCGACTTGAGCGCGCAAAAACGGGCCGAGCAGGCGTTACGCGAAAGCCAGGCGCGCTTTGCGGGCACCATCGACTCGGCCATGGACGCCATCTTGAGCGTCGATGAAACCCAGCGGGTGGTGCTCTTTAACGCCGCCGCCGAGCGGATGTTCGGCTGCACGGCGGCCGAAGCGCTGGGCCGGCCGCTGGACCGCTTCATCCCGGCGCGGTTTCGTGCGGCGCACCGCGCGCACGTGCGCGCCTTTGGCCAAACGGGGGTAACCAGCCGGGACATGGGCCAACTCGGCGATTTGAGCGGCTTGCGGGCCGATGGCCAGGAGTTCCCGATCGAGGCCTCCATTTCCCAGACCGAAGCCGGGGGCGTCAAGCTCTTCACCGTGATCTTGCGGGACATCACCGAGCGCAAAGCGGCCGAAGCCGAATTGGGCCGCTCGCAAGGGCAGCTGCGGGCCCTGGCGGCGCGGCTGCAGCAGGCGCGCGAGGAGGAGGCGGTACGCCTCGCCCGCGAGCTGCACGACCAGTTGGGCCGTTGCCTGACGACGCTCAAACTGGACGTGGGCGCGATCGAGCGGGGGCTGCGGGGCGGGCTCACGGACGAACGGGCCCGGGCGGGGCTGCTCGAGGCGGCCCAACGCATGGGCCAAGCCCTGGACGAAACGGTCCAGACGGTGCGCCGCATTTCGGCCGAGCTGCGGCCCGGGGTGCTCGACGACCTGGGCTTGGCCGCTGCGATCGACTGGCAAGCCAAAGATTTTCAAAAGCGCTCCGGGGTGGCCTGCGTGCTGCGGCTGCCGGAAGACGACCCGCCGCTGAGCCGGGAGCAGGCCACGGCGCTGTTTCGCATCTTCCAGGAGGGCTTGACCAACGTGGCGCGCCACGCGCAGGCGCGCACCGTGTGGGTGCACTTGGGCGAGGAAGGAAGTCACGTCGTGTTGGAAATCGAGGACGACGGGGTGGGGTTTTCACCGGCGGCCCTGGCCGAGCGCCGTTCGTTGGGTTTGCTGGGCATGCGGGAGCGGGCGGCGGCCTTCGGCGGGGAAGTTGAGGTCACGGGCAGCCCCGGCCGCGGCGTCACGGTCCTGGTGCGGCTACCGCTCGGCGGGGCCCGCGATGGGGGTCCAGATCGTTGACGATCCCGTGACGATCCGCGGGGCCTTAAACGGGTCCTTTTGCGGGACGACGGTACGGACGCGGGCTTTGGCGGGAAAGGCGACGACCACCAGGCGCCGCTCGCCCGGGGAAACTGCCCGAGGGGCCTCGTGCCCTGCCGGACCTCCCCCCCCGTTAATGCAGGGGGGCTCAAGCGGTTTTGTAGGCCGATCACCTACAAAACTTTCAGCCACACGGCCATTTTTTCGGCTCGAGGGCCCCCCTAAGTTGGACTTCAAGCCGCGAAAGTTTCCCCAGCAAAGGAACCGCATGAAGGTGTTTATCGTCGAGGACGCGCCCCAAACCCGCCAGGAGCTGGTGGACCTGCTGGCCGCCACCGAAGGCCTGGAGCTCGTCGGGCAGGCCGGCTCGGTGCGCGAGGCCCTCTCGGGGCTGGAGGCCACCGCGCCGGAGGCGCTGGCCCTGGACGTCTCGCTGCCCGACGGCAGTGGGGTGGAAGTGCTCAAGCACCTGCGCAAGCGCGGGCGGGACCTTTGCGTGGTGGTGCTGACCGCCAACCCCTACGAGGCGTTGCGGGCCAAGTGCCTCCAGCTAGGCGCTGTGGCGGTTTTGGATAAGCTCGACGGCTTGGACCAGGTGCCCCAAGCGTTGCTCGCGCGGTGCAAAAAAGTCTCAGAAACCGCTTCCCCCCTTTCCTTATGAATGCAGATGCCGACCTCATCCGGCGGCTTGGCCGCTCGGAAATGTACGCCGATTACCGGCAGGCGTTCGGAAACGCCACCGAACTGCCTTTGACGCTGCGCCCAATCGAGTCCTGGCAGCCGGCGCACCGCCACCAACCGAACGAAAACCCGTTCTGCGCGCTCCTGGCCCAGGCCAATCGCACCTGCGCGGCCTGCTTGGAAGTCCAACACCGGGCCGTGCAGGGCGCCAAGGACGAACCCGCCACGGTCACCTGCTTTGCCGGCCTGTGCGACACGGCCGTGCCCATCCGGCTTGGGGAAAGGACCATCGGTATTCTGCAGACGGGCCAGGTCGCGCTCCAAGCGCTCTCGGACACCCAGTTTGACCAAATCACCCGCCAGATCGTCGAGTGGGGCGCGCGCATCGACCTCAAACGGCTCAAGGAGGCGTACTTCCATTCCAAGGTGCTTTCGCCGGGCCAATACGCGGGGGTCATCCGCCTGTTGGAAATCTTCGGCAAGCACCTGTCCCTGGTGGCCAACCAGATCGCGTTGCGCGAGGCCCAAGCCGAACCGCCCCTGGTGCGGCGGGCCAAGGCTTACATCGCCGGCCATCAGGCTGACCCGGTTGACCTGGAGGAGGTGGCCAAGGCGATGCACGTCAGCACCTTTTATTTTTGTAAGCTGTTTAAGAAAGCGACCGGGCTGACCTTCACCGATTACCTGGGCCGTGTGCGCATCGAGAAGGCCAAAGAGTTACTGTTGAATCCGCACTTGCGGGTCAGCGAGATTGCCTACGCGGTGGGCTTTGAGTCCCTGACGCATTTCAACAGGGTGTTCCACAAACTGACCGGCCAGTCGCCCACCGGCTTTCGAGGAAACGGGACCGGCGAGGCCAAGGCGAAGGCGGCGGCCAAGCCGCCGGTGGCCGGGATCCCGCTGCAGCGGCTGGGGCGGGCGGTGTCGCGGGTCACGGGGCGGGGCAAGCCAGAAAGGAAGGGCCATGGCAAGGCTTGGCGGCGTCGATTGCTGGATGAAGGAACCGTTCCGGCCCCGGCGCTGGGCTTTGCCGTGGGCCAAAGCCCGTGAGGCGACACGGGATCGCGGGACAAGCCGCTTTCGTTTCACTCCCCAGCGGGGAAACTTCCGCCTGCCGCCCGCCCGTTCTTACCCACGGTGGAATGGTGGGCCAGCGAGGCCTTGGCGGCGGCCTCCTTAACGGTCGTGAGGGCGGGGGGAACGCCCCATAAGCGTTAACTTGTTTCTCAATTCCAGCCTGCAGAGGTGCTTTTCCCTCGAAAATCACATCCAAACGTTTGTTGTGGAACCGTATTTAGTGTAGATTCCCGTATAAACAGTGTTTTCTGACCGAGCAAGTTAACGCTTATGGGGGAACGCCCCCGCGCCCCGCGATGAGTGCGTCGATCATCCGCAGGGCCCGTTGGCCTTGGTCCGGCCGTTTGCGCGGTCTGCGGTACCTGGGGCTTGGTTCAAGGCGTGGGATGAAGGCCTGCAGGGCCGCTTCTGCACCGATTGCTTCGATCCGGTGGTCTCGGCGTCGCTCCCGAACAACGGGCGCTTCCAACCGGTGTACCGGTGCGTGGTTAATGCCAGCAGGTCCGCCGGGAGTCCCTCGGCGGCCTTCAGAATCCCTTCGCGGCAGAACAGTCCCGTTCGCAGCAGCGGTTCAACCTCCGGGTGCGCGGGCTTAATGCGCGCGACCTCCTCGGCCAGCTTTTGCTCGGCTTGTTCGCGGGCTTCCTCCCCGTCCTAAACCGAAACGTCGGCCATGGTGTAGTCCAGGGTGGAAGGCTGGGGGGGTGACGTGCAGCAGGGTCAGGCGCGCCCAAGCGCTGCGCCAACGCTACGGCATGGTTGACGGCGTTTTGCGAACGGGGTGAAAAGTCGGTCGGAACCATGATGCGTCGAAAGCCAAATTCTGCACGTGTCGGCGGCAGGTTCGCGGACGCACCCGGTAGGGTTGGGATCGGGATGGGTTCATTCATGGCCGTTTCTTTTTACTTAGGGAAAGCATCCATCACGGCGCGTGCGGCGGCCCCTCACGGGTTGTCGAAGGTTGCCCGGCATTTGACCGGCGAGGGGGCCCTCACCGGTCAAACCGGTTCTGGAGCGACCGGATGAGCGCTTCCGCAGCGCTGGGGTGCACCGGGGTCACGTCGGCCAATTGCGTGGCCGTCACGTCGGTTTTTATGGCGGTGGCCGCCAGGTTGACGATTTCCGCCGCGTGCAGACCGATGGCCAAACAGCCCAGGACTCGCGGTTTATCGCCACGCTGTACGATCAGTTTGATCTTGGTTGGTTCGGGGTTGATGACGCTGCGGTCATCCGCCGACACCAAACGAAGGGTTTCGGCAATCACTTCAACGTCATGGCCGGCACCACGCGCTTCCTGCTCGGTCCAGCCGACCATGGCGATTGGCGGATCGGTGTGCACGCAACGCGGCACCCGTCGCAGGTCGAATCGCGCCGGTTTGCCCAGGATGGTTTGAATCGCCGTTCTGGCCTGGGCAAAAGCCACGCTGTCCAGCAGGGCAAGCCCGTTAACGTCCCCGATGGCGAACGCGTTCGGGAACCCGATGCGCATCTTGTCGGTCACGGGGACGCTCGAACCGCTGCCGATGCCGAGGGCTTCCAGCCCAAGGCCTTCGACGTTCGGTTTGCGGCCCGTCGCGGCGAGCGTCAGGTCCGGTACGATCGTTTCGCCGGACCCCAGGGTGAACGCCGGGCGATCGACCGGACCATTGCCGCCGGGTGGCTCAAGCCTTTGATTCAGAATGACGTTGACGCCGGTCGCCTCCAAAACCTCCCGCAAATGGGCGCCCGCCACCTCATCCCACCCCGGAAGCAGGATTTTGTCCTGCTCAACCAAGCTGACGCGGGAGCCGAGGGCCGCGTAAACCGAAGCGAATTCACAACCGACGTAGCCGCCGCCGATGATTAAGAGGTGGTTGGGGATGGCCGTGTTTTTGAGCATCTGATCGCTGTTCAGGATCGCGGGGGCGTTTTTGCCGGCAAACGACGGCCGTGAACCGGTCGCAAGGATGATGTTTTCCGCAGAGACCTTTTCTTTGGACCCGTACGGGTCTGAGATTTCCACCGTGTTGCGGTCGAGCAGTTCGCCTGCCCCAAACCGGACCTGGACGCCCAAGTCTTCCAGGGTCCAGCTTAACTCTTTCGTCAGGCGGGCACTGACCCGGCGTTGGACGTTCAACCAGTTCGCCCAATCGATTTCCGGATCACCGGCCGTAGCGCCGGTTCGCCGGTTTTTTCCGACGGTTTTATGGCTCATGGCGCACGCCCGCAGGGCGCGCATGGCATGGCAACCCCGATGAAAGGACGTGCCGCCCAAGCTTTCTTTTTCCACCAGGAGGACGCGAAGGCCCGCGCGAGCGGCCAGGATCGCGGCGTCTTTGCCGCCAGCGCCCGCTCCGATTACAGCGAGTTGGTAAGGGTAACTCATAGGTTAACGGTTGGTGCCGGATTTTTTACAAGAGGTTAAAGCGGCGGGAGCGATCCGCTCCCCACGGGTTGGCGGCCATTTAGCGTCAATTGCTCAACGAAGCGGTCAGGCGGCGGGTACGGCGACCGCCGCGGACAGAAAGTCACACGCCGAACCCCGAACGCTACCCGGCGCCCAAGTGCAAAGGGCGGGCAAACCCGGACAGGGGATGGTGAGCGCACGCGGATGGCTGGGCTTAGCTTCACACTAACTAAACCCTGCCCATCGGGGTGGGGCCTAAATGCCCAACTTACCAAAAAACGGGTTAGAAAACTCATGAATGCTCATTACCAAGTCGCCGTGGTCGGCTCCGGCTCGGCCGGAAAAGATGCTGCCCTGTTGGCCGCACGAGCGGGTTTGCGCACCGTGCTCATTGAAGCCGGCAGCCTCGGCGGGACCGGACTGCACCGCGGGGTGAACGCGGTGCGCGCCTTGCGCGCGTGCGCCACCCAGTACGATGCGCTCATGCAAAGCAGCCGCCTCGGCCTGCACCTGGCCTTGATCGGCACCGAGTGGGCCAACTGGCTCAGCGTCCAACGCCGGACCAGCGCCCGATTAACCGAAGGCCTCAGCCGCGAGTTGGATCGCGCCAAGGTCGACGTCAAATTCGGCCAGGCGGCGTTGGTTGACCCTGCTGAACTGTTGGTCACCGAACCGCAGGGCGCCACCGAGCGGATTTGGGCCGAGCACATCATCCTGGCTCCCGGCTCGCGTCCCGCTTACCCGGGCCAGGAGCCGGCGCGGGTGCTCAACACCGACCAGATCTTGAGAAACGCCTACCGGCCGGAGCACCTGTTGGTTATCGGGGGAGGGTACGTCGGGTGCGAGTTCGCTGCGATCCACCGCGCGCTTCGGGCGCGCGTGACGCTGGCCGAGGCGGCCCCACGGCTGCTGCCCAACTGGGATGAGGACGCCGGCCTGCACCTGAGCAACGTCCTGGAGAAGGACGGCGTGGAGGTGCTCTTGAACGAAAAAGTGGAACCGCCGGGGTCGCAAGGCGCTGAGCGCCCGCGTTTCAAGCTGACCAACGCCACCGTGATCACGCCGGACCTGACGCTGGTGGCGACGGGCCGGCTACCCAACGTGGAAGGCCTCGGGCTGAAGCAGGTCGGGTTGCCGGCGGAAGGGTTCATCGCCGTTGATGAACGCATGCGCACGGCGGTGCCCTCGATCTTTGCCATCGGCGACGTCACGGGTTTAGGCATGCTCGACAGCGTGGCGGCCGCCCAGGCGCGCGTGGCCGTTCAGACCATTTTAGGGGTGCCGGCCCGCTTTGACCTCCATTGGATCCCGCGGTGCCTGCACACCCAGCCGCCGATTGCCGCCGCGGGCTGGACCCAAGCCGAAGCCGCGGCGGCCGGCCAGGACGTCGAGGTGCTTTCGCGCACCCTGCAGTTGGTCACCGACGACGACGCGACGGTGGTTGAACCCGAAACCACCCAACTTAAGCTGGTGGTGCAAACCGGCACCGCGCGCTTGCTGGGCTGCCTGGCGATCGGGCCGCGGGCGGCCGAAATCGTCAACCTGGCCTCCGCGGCGATCCGCCACGGGCTGACGGCGCGTCAGGTGGCCGACCTGTCGCTGGTGCACCCGAGCGCCTCGGAAGCCTTGGTGCGGGCGCTGCAGGAGCGCTACGACCGCGTGCATTAACCACCGGGAACAAACCGTCGTGAAGAAACTTGAGGTTTGCGTTCCGGTTGATTTGCTTGAACCGCTCCGCACCGAACTGGCCGTCGGCGGCATCGTGACCTCGGCGGTGACCGTCTCGTGCGGTTGGCTCGACCCGGGCAACCTCGGGCCTGCCGGTCCAAAGGCCCCAAAAGCCGGCAAGGCGACCCACTGCAAGGTGGAACTGGTCGTCTCGGACCGGCTCGCGCCCCGCGCGGTCCAAATCATCAGCCACCTGCTTCTAGCGCGCAAAGTGGATGCGTCCCCCGGCCGCCTCGTCGTGCTTGACGTGGCAGGCAATTACCATTTCGAGCCCTTTCAGAACTGACTCCGACGAACCTCACGATCTAACCCTAAGCGGTTAGGCTAGCAAAATGGGTAACGCGCAAGAATTCGTTAACCGGTTCGTTCCCGGGTCCGTCGGCCAAGCCATCCTGGTCTTGAGCGCCGTGGTGGCGCTGGGGGTCGGCTTGGGCAGCCTTCGGTATCGGAAGCTCGGGTTAGGTTCGGCGGGGGTGCTGTTCGCCGGGATCTTCTTTGGGCAGCTCGGTTTCCGCATTGATCCAGCCATCCTGGACTTCGCCCGGGATTTCGGGCTTTTGTTGTTTGTCTACAGCATCGGCTTGCAAGTTGGGCCCAGTTTTTTTTCTTCCCTGCGCGGGCGCGGGTTGGGCCTCAACCTGCTGGCGGGATTCATCGTTACGCTCGGTACCTTGACCGCGCTGGCGCTACGCTACCTGCTCAACCTGAGCGCCCCGGCGGCGGCCGGGCTCCTGGCCGGGGCGACCACCAATACCCCCAGCCTGGCGGCGGCCCAGACGGTGCTCGAGGCCACGCCGCTCGGCCAGAACGATTACCTCGGCATGGGCTACGCCGTCGCCTACCCGTTCGGGATCGCCGGCATCATCACGGTTATTCTGCTCACGCGGGCGGTTTTCCGTTCCCGGTCCGGGGTCATCACCGGGGCCACCTTGGATGCGGGCAGGCCCACGGCAATGGATTTTGAGGTTAGGAACGTTAACCTCGCAGGGCGCACGCTCGCAGAAATTCCGTTTCTGGCGCACGAGGGCGTGGTGGTCTCGCGCGTGCGCCGCGGGAAGGAAGTCTTCGTGCCCACGGGCACCACCGCCCTGGCCTTGCACGACCGGATCCGGTTAGTGGGGCAAGTGCAGCGCCTGCCCGAGTTTGAAGCGCTCATCGGCCCGCGCGCGAAGCCCGACGCGCCGCAAGCCCCGTCACCGGTGACGACCAAACGGCTTTACGTCACCAAGGCCGCCGTCGTGGGCCGAACCCTGGCCGAACTGGCGTTGGAAACGACCCACGGCGCCGTGGCCACGCGCGTGACCCGCAGCGGGGTGGAGTTCACGGCGCGTGAGGACACCTGCTTGCACGTGGGCGACTTGCTGCTGGTGGTGGGACCCCAAGAGGCGCTGGAGGCCGTGGCGCGGCTGGTGGGCAACGAGCCCAAGGCCCTGGACCACCCGCCGCTTTTAGCCCTGTTCGCCGGCATCTTTTGCGGCGTCGCCTTGGGCGCGGTGCCGATTTTTCTGCCGGGCTTGCCTGCGCCGGTCCGTCTTGGCCTGGCAGGCGGCCCGTTGATCGTTGCGTTAGTGGCGAGCCAACTTGGTCGGGTGGGGCCGCTGAACTGGTACTTGACCCCCGGGGCGAATTTTGTGCTCCGTGAGTTTGGCATCGCCATGTTCCTGGCTTGCGTGGGCTTGAAGTCCGGCCACGGCTTTCTGGCCACGGTCCTGTCCGCCCGTGGGGTGCTGTGGGCTGCCGGCGGCATCCTGATTACCGTCGTTCCGTTGCTTGCAGGCACGTTACTCGGTCGCAAGGCATTCCGGCTGGACGATGCCACCTTATCCGGGGTGTTGGCCGGCAGCATGACCGATCCGCCGGCGCTGGCGTTCGCCAGTTCGCTGAGCGAATCCGAGGAGCCGTTGGTGGCCTACGCCGCGGTGTACCCATTAACGATGGTGCTGCGCGTTTTCTTCGCCCAGGTGCTGGTCCTGCTCACGCTAGGCTGACGCGGCGGCCCGCCGGGCTAGCGCCCCTAACGCTTCCGTCACGGTTGCCTCGAGCGAACGCCCGGTATTGACGACGGTAAACTGGTGCGCACCGAGTTCTGATTCTGAAGGCGCTTCGTAAGCGCGATCGATCATCTCGAAATCTTCAACGCGGGCGTCGGAAACTTCATCCGATCTGCCCTCCCGCGCTTTTAACCGCCCCTTGATCCGCTCGGTCGAGGCTTGGGCCTCCACAAAGCAATAGGGCACCCCGGCGCCCTCGAGTTGCTCCCTGAGCCGGTCACGGTGCGCGCGGCGGCTGAACGTGGCATCAAGGATCAGGCTGTGCCGCCCCTTTAACCGGTCCCGCAAGCATCGGAAAAGCCCCTGATACGTTTTGGCCGTCATGGCTTCGGAGTAAAGGCGGCGGCGCTGGGCAGGGGTGCCGCGTTCATAAACGGGGACCCCGGCCAATCGTTTCCTCGTCCGGTCCGAAGAGAAAACCTCGCAGCCTAACTCGCGCCCGAGTGACCCGGCTAACGTGCTCTTTCCGGACCCCACCCGGCCCGCCACGATTAGCACCATCGGCGCCGAACCGCAGACCGCGTAGCGCAAGGCCAAGCGAAAGTAACGCTTGGCCCGCGCCCGTCCCCCTTTCTGTTCCGGTTCGGGCACTTCCGCCGCGCCCGCACGGAGGCCCTCGACTTTGCCCCGCACGTAGGCCCGGTAGCATTTGTAGAAGTTCAGGAGGCGCAGCATGCCCTTGTCCGCTAAAGCGTCGGCCATGCGCCCGGCAAAATCGCCGGACAGGTCCGGCCGTCCGTGATGGTCAAAGTCCATCGCCAGAAAGGCGACGTCGCTGGCCACATCGATGTACCGGAAGCGGTCATTGAACTCGATGCAGTCGTAAATGGAGAGTGCCTCCGGGCCTAAATGAATGTGCTCCAGGTGCAGGTCCCCGTGGCAATCGCGAATCCAGCGCTCGCGGACTCGCGAGTCAAACAGGTCGACGTGGCGCTCGTAAAATTCGTTGGTGTAAGCGCGGATGGCCTTGAAGGCCGGCCAGGAAAGGGTTGAACCGATGAAGGCTTCGGTCTGACGAAAGTTCTCGTCGGTGCTGATTTTCAGGTTCTCGAGTCGGCCCCACGCGGTGATTTCTTCCGTCGGGTGCTGCGCTTGGTAGAAAGCTGCGAGCGCTGAGACGATGCGCTCCAGTTCTTGAGGTCCCACGCGGCCCTGCTGCAGCAGGTGCAGGAGAAAGTATCGCTCCTGGAGCTTGCGCATCTTGACCGCGCATTCGACGACTGTTTCTCCGGGGCCGAAGGCCAGTTTGCCCGCTTTCAGAGAGATGGGGACCACGTCGAGGTAAATGCCCGGGCAGAGCCTCCGGTTGAGCGTGAGTTCCCGTTCGCAAAAATGGCGTCGCTTTCCGAGCGACGAGAAATCCAGGAAACCGAGGTTCACGGGCTTCTTGACCTTGTAAGCGTAGGGCGTGGCCAGAAGCAGGTAGGAAGCGTGGGTCTGGATTACCCGGACCCGCTTCGGACGGCGCGGGTACGACCGCGGGTCAGAGAGGAAGGCAACGAGTTGCTCCGGCGAGACCGGACCGGCATTTTTCATGGCCTGCGCTTTATGCCGTCACGGCCAGCGGCCGCCGCTGGCAGCCAAGGGGCACACCCATTCCAAGGGCCTCGGGCCCAACCGCGGCATTCACCAACACGAGCGGGCAAGGAACGCCTTGGATCATGGCCGAGCCACCGGCGTCTTCCTGGGCCAGGCAGCTCAGAAACCGGCGATGGTAATCGTGCGAGGTCACGATCAGGTTAGCCTTCAAGGCGCTGGCGACGGCTTTGACCTGCTCGCAAACCAAGCCGGCGCGCAGGAACAGCCGGGCGTGCAGGCCTCGGGCGCGAACCGCCGCAAAACGCCTCTGAAGCTCAGTTTCGACGCGCAACGCCCTCGCACCCGCAGGATCCTCCAACACGTGCAGCAGGGCGAGTTCGGATCCAAAGGCCAGGGCCAAGCTCGAGGCGTATTCCAGGGCGGTTGTCGAGGCGTCGTCTAATGCGGTAGGAACGAGGATGCGGTGCAGGTTAACGAAAAAACCGGCGGGAAGTTCCTCGCCCGACTGAACTTCCACAAGCCGCCCGGCGTCCGCCGGGGGTCGCTTTTCTGCAAGGCTACCCCGGTGCGGAACAACCCGTGCCGGCCCTCGCAACGCCAGGATCCCGGTTTCCGCGTTTGGATGCCGGGCCCCGAAGTGGCTCAACAGCGTCCGAAACTTTTCAGGGGTGGTCCTCATGCCTTAAGCTTGCACGCCGGGTTCGAAGCGCTCGCCCCGGCTTGGCGGTGATTAACCCTCGGTTGGTTAGTAACCTGGCGGGCGTGGAGTTCGCAACTCGGGGAGGCGCCGCGTTCTACCGTGCCCGCCGTGCGATGGGAATCCCCTTGATCGGTGTAATCGGTGGATCGCTTTTCTACGGCGTTATCTGCGTGTTCTGCGGATCAACCCGCGCTTAGCCGTTGACTTGGTTCCGGCACCGGCCGGTGGCGAAGAACTCAGCGAGGTTTTCAACGGTCGTCTGCGCGATGTGCGCCAGCGCCTCACGGGTCAGGAACGCCTGGTGGCCCGTCACCACGACGTTAGGAAACGTGAGCAGGCGCGCGAAGACGTCATCCCGAATAACCCGGGAGGAGCGATCTTCAAAGAAAAGCGCCGTCTCTTCTTCGTAAACGTCCAACCCCAAGAAGCCGATCCGGCCGGCCTTAAGCGCCTCGATGACGGCCGGGGTGTCGACCAGCGCGCCGCGGCTGGTGTTGATGAGCATCACGCCGGGTTTCATTTGGGCCAGCGCGTCCCGATCGATGAGGTGGAGGGTCCCGGGCAAAAGCGGGGCATGCAGCGAGATGACGTCGGACTGGCTGAGAAGTTCGGGTAATCCCACGTACTTTAACCCCAGGCGGGCGCCGTCGGGATTGGGCAACGGATCACAGCCCAGCAACCGGCAGCCAAAGCCGGGGCCCAGGATGCGGGCCACCGCCATGCCGATCTTGCCGGTACCGATCAGGCCCACGGTCTTGCCGTGCAGGTTGAACCCGACCAGACCGTCCAGGGAGAAGTTACCTTCGCGGACGCGGTTGTAAGCCCGGTAGATTTTGCGGTTTAACGCCAGCATCAGCGCGACGGTGTGTTCGGCGACGGCTTCCGGCGAATAGGCCGGCACGCGGGCGACCATGAGCCTGAGGTTACCTGCGGCCGCCAAATCGACGTTGTTGTAGCCGGCGCACCGTAACGCGACCATCCGGATGGCCAAGCGGTGCAATCGCTCCAGGACGGTCGCGTCGAGGTTGTCATTTACAAAGGCGCAGACGGCGTCGAACCCCTCCGCGAGGATCGCCGTCCCGGGCTCCAGGTGCGCTTCGAAAAACTCGAAGGTCACCTGGGCGGCCGGCAATCGTTTGGCCGCGTCGGTGAGGACCTCGCGGTCGTACGGCCGCGCGCTGAAAACGGCAACCTTCATGCCGCGACGTTATTAACGGCCCGCAAAGGGCCGCAAGCGTTATCTTGCCCGCCCAACGCATGGAATTGCCGGAAAAAGCGTCGAAGGCGTGCGCTCGAGGTTGATGCGGTCAACCACCCCTGGCTGAGGCGGTGGGTTTCCTGCCGAGTGGCCGATGAGCAATGGGGTTAGTCGACGGCCCGCAACGTATGGATCAGCGCATCGGCCGCGCTCGGTTGCGCCATCGGGATGTCGCGAAGCTCGTCGATGGGCATCTTCGAGTGGATGGCGATCGCGGCAACGTTGGCGATCACGGCCGCGTGATCGCCCACCACCAGGCACCCCAAAAGGGTTCTGGATTGGGGGTTGATGATCGCTTTTACCAAGGTCGGTTCCGGATCGACCAGGGTTCGATCATCATCAGACACCAGCCGCAGGCTCGTCGACGCCACGGCGAACTCGACGCCGCGGCCGGCCGCTTCGGATTCGGTCCATCCCACGGTCGCGATCGCGGGCTCGGTGTGGATGCAGCGCGGGATTTCGCGATGATCAAGGCGGCTTTCCTTTCCCAGAATGGCGTTAATGGCCACGTTGGCCTGGGAATAGGCCGTGCTGTCCAGAAAGCTGAGTCCCGTGACGTCGCCCACCGCGTAAAGCCCAGGACGCGACAGGCGCATGGACGAATCAACCGAAAGGGCGGAAGCATCCTCGATGCCCAAGGCATCCAGGCCCAAGCCCTGCGAGTTAGGTTTTCGGCCCGTGGCGACCAGGACCATCTCCGCCTCGATTGCCTGGCCATCGCGGCTCCGAAGGCGTACGCCCGTCTCGTCTTCCGCAAGGTCGTCCAACCCGGCTTCAAAGTTCAACAGGACCTTAACGCCCCGCGTCGTGAGGGACTCAGCCACGCGGCTGCCCGCCTCCGGTTCCCAGCCCGGCAGCGCGCGACTCGATCGCTCGAGGAGGGTAACCTCCGCGCCCAACATGCGGTAAATGGACGCAAACTCGCAGCCGATGTAACCGGCGCCGACGATGGCAAGGTGATGCGGCAACGCGTTGAGGGCCAACAGCTGGTCGCTGTTCACCACCCTGACGTGGGACCGGTCGTCGAAAGCCGGCCTCGAACCGGTGGCCACAACGACATTTTCGGCCGTGAAAGTGGACTTATGGCCTTGGACGTCGATCACCTGCACGGTGCGCTCGTCCAGCAAGCTGCCCTGACCTTGAATCAGGTCGACCCCGGCCCGTTGCAGTTGTTCCTGAAACTGGTCAACCAGCCGTAAGCTGACTTGTCGCTGAACCGTCATCCAAGCGTCCAGCGTTGCCTTTTGCAGCTCCCTCCGGTTACCGAAGCGGCCGCTTTTCCAATTGTCACGGAACTGGCGTGAACAGGCCTGCAAGGATCGCACGGCGTAGCACCCGCGATGAAAACAACTGCCCCCGAGCCGGTCACGCTCGATGACGGCGGTTCGCAACCCTTTTCGGGCCCCCAAGAGGGTTGCTTCCCGACCCCCTGAACCCGAGCCGATCACCGCCAGTTCATAGTGCCGCATCATCGTCAGAATGCTCTTACCCTCTTGCCCCATTCTCGACCGCAACTCAACCGCAAAGCCCGCTTTCGAAAGGCCCGGGCCCGCGAGTTTGCAGGTTGTGCACCGCCTCCCCCACCGTCATGGCGCAAGGGAGGGGCAAAGCTGCGCAAGGAACGGTGAGTGCGACCGGGCAGCAAAAGTTACGGTGAGGTTAAGAAAGTTTGCACCCACGAGGTAAACCATGAATGCCCAAATAACCGAAGGGGCAGCGCTCACCGGCGCGCTTTCCTGGAAGAACATTCTCGTTGCCGTCGACCTGTCCGCGCACTCCGAGGCCACCGGCCGGTATGCCATAAAAATCGCGGAACCCTTCGGGGCCTCGATCGTGCTGGCCCACGTTCACCCGCGCATCGAAGTCAGCGAGTTTATGACTGAAGGCGGGTACCGAGAGATGGAACAACAACGGCACGACGCCCAAGCGGCGCTCGCCCGGCTGACCGCAACGCTCCGGGAAAGCTACCCCGCCTGCGAAGCGGCGTTTCTGCTCGGCGACCCCGTCGAACGAGTCGCGGGCTTGGCCCATGACCTTCCGGCCGACTTGGTCATCACGGCTAGCCATCACCCGAGTTTCCTCGCCCGGTTGCTTAACCTGGACCAAGCGCCCAAAATCATGCACCGCGCCCGGTGCCCGGTGCTGGTGTACCACGAAGACCACCAAATTAGGGGCACGGTTCCAAGCCCCGGCCCCGAGATGCAAACGGCGGGTTCGGAACAGGACGCGACGCGCAAAAGAATTCTTGTCCCGGTCGACTTGGACGCTGAGCCCGGTCCCACGCTCGACGTTGCGGTCAAGCTGGCGCGTGAATGGAAGGCTGACCTTTACGTCCTGCACGTTTATTCGGCGCCCGCTTACGTCGGCAATTCCCATTACATTTATGCCGTCCAAGGCGTGGACTGGCGCCGCCGGCAGCTCCAGGACAAACTGCTGGACTGGGTCGAGCGCCTACAAACGCACCATCCCCGCACCTTTCCGCTTTTCGAAGACGGTGAATGCCCCGCCGAAGGCACTCAGGGAGTGGCCGCTGGACTGCTCGCCGACCTGATCGTTGTCTCTACCCACGACCGGACGTGGCTGTCGAGGTGGCTCTTTTACAGCGACGCCGACGAGATCGCGAGAAGGGCGTCTGCCCCGGTGCTGGTGGTTCGCGGGGGGTAAGTGCCGGGTGCCGGGCGCCGAGTTCGGCTTTCGGCGTTCAGTGACGCCGCGGTCGCGGCGCAACGGTGCGGCTTGCCGTTTCAGGCGTCCCGGCGGGACAAGCGGATCAGGTCGGTCCAACGCCCGCAAGTCGTTCCCGGTCGCCTCGACGGCGCACGTCAAAACGCTGCGGTAGGTCAACGTGTGGGAGCAGATGCGGGTCCGCTTCTGTTGGCGTTGCATTCTAACGGGGGTCTTCGAACCGCTCGGAGGCGCACGATCGCCGGGGGCAACGGGCGCTTAACACTCGCCAACCGCGGTGAAACGCCAACCACGAGCCATACGCAGTCCCAGCCGCGCGATCGCTAGCCATCGCGGCAGTTTATTGGCCCTGCGTCGCCCCTGCGGTGCGGCCGACTTTCAACGCGATGATGGGCTTGGACAAGGCCACCTCGCGGGCTGCCGAGAGGAAGGCGCGCGCGTCGCCAATCGTCTCCATGTAAAGCAGAATGCTCCGGGTGCGGGCGTCGTCGCCGAGGTGGTAGATCAAATCGCCCCAGGCCACATCGAGCATCGAACCGGTGGAGATGAACGCGCTGAAGCCGATGTTTTCTTGCCGGCTCCAGTCCAGGATGGCGGTGCAAAGCGCCCCGCTCTGGCTGACAAACGCGACGTTGCCGTCTTTGGCCATCGTGCCGGCGAAGGTTGCGTTGAGGCCCCGGTGCGGCACCATCAGCCCAAGGCAGTTGGGCCCGAGGACGCGTACCTCGCCGCGTGCGGCGGCGATTTGGGCCTCGAGCGCTGCGCCGGCTGGGCCGCATTCTTTAAACCCGGCCGAGATGATGGCGGCCGCGGCGACCTTCGCTTCCGCGCACTGGCGGATGACGTCCGGGACGGTGGGCGCGGGCGTGGCGATTACGGCGAGGTCGACCCCGCCCGGGACGGCGCCGATGCTTGGAAACGATTTGGCGCCCAGGACGGTTTGCCGGTCGGGGTTGACCGGGTAAACCGGGCCCTGAAAGGCGGCGAGGTTTTCCATGAGGGTCCGGCCCACGCTGCCGGGGGTCTCACCGGCGCCGATCACCGCGATCGATTCGGGGCAAAAGCCGCCTTGAGGCGCGGCCGGGTGGGGCGCAGCAAATGCTCGAAGGTGGAGGGGGCGGGGGGTCTGCCCGCGATTTCATGCTGGAGACAGGTTAGCGAAGGGTGCCGGCGAGCACTTGCCTCGCCTTGGCCAAAGCCGCACCTGCATTGGTCACCGCTTGGCGCGTGACTCGCCAGGGCTCCGGTGCAAACTTGAAGCGCTCGGCTCGTGATCATAACTCCTGGGAAGTTGAGGTTGAGTTTGTCGTGCGGCTGCTGCCGTTGGAAAAAAACGATGAAGATCCTGATCGTTGACGATCACGCGATGTTCCGTGAGGGCTTGAAAAGGATCCTCCTCGAGGAGTTTACGGACGCAACCTTTGGCGAGGCGGCCAACGCGACCGAGGCGCTGGCTCAGCTTTGGAAAAAGTCTTGGGAACTTGTGCTGCTGGACGTCTCAATGCACGGGCGCAGCGGCCTGGAAGTGTTGAAGGGGGTTCGTGCGTCGGCCGTCAAGGTGCCCGTGCTGGTCTTAAGCGCCCACCCCGAAGACCAATACGCCGTGCGGGTGCTCAAAGCGGGCGCGTCAGGTTACCTCACCAAGGAAAGCGCGCCCCAGGAACTGTGCCGTGCGGTGCGCAAAGTGATCGGCGGGGGCAAGTACCTCACCTCAGGCGTGGCGGAACAACTGGCCGCTGAAGTGCAGGGGGCGGGCCGCCCGGCGCACGAGGCGCTTTCGGCCCGCGAGTACCAAGTGATGTTGCTGATCGCCGCGGGCAAGGTGCCCAAAGAGATCGGCAAGGAGCTTTCCTTGAGCGTCAAGACGGTGGGCACCTACCGCGCCCGCATCCTGGAGAAGTTGAACCTGAAGAACAATGCCGAGCTGATGCGTTACGTCCTGGAACGGGGCTTATCCTGACGCAGCACTGCAGCATCGTTTCTGGTGCTGATCCCCGCACCGATTCGCGCCCGTCGCCAAAGACGCTGTGTTCCCGGCGGCCGACCATGGTGAGCACGCGCCGCGTGAGCAGCGCCACGTCGATGCCGGCCCGGCGTGACCGGCCCCGATCGTCATGCCGATGGCGGCCACCATACAAAGGGTAGCGGCCGTGGTCATCCCTTGAACGCCTCCGGGCCCATGCAGCAGCACCCCCACACCCCAAAGATCCGATGCCGATAACGATCTGCGCCGCCAGTCGCCCGGAGCACCATTCACGTTTTAGAACGTCATCGTGGCGGTCGACCTGTCCCCGCATTCGGACGCGCCAACAAAGGGTTAATGCTCGCCAAGCTCGGGGAAGCACTCCCGGCCAAACCGGGAAAAGGTGAGCCATGAAGATCCCCTCTGAAGAAAAACCGCTCACGTTCGGTCACGTTTGGGCCGAGATCACCACGCAGGCGCAGGAACCCTATTGGCGCGAGCACCGGGCCGAGTTTGGTCTCCGGGCCACCTTCTTTTTGGTGGTTGGTGCGATCGTCCGGTGGTTTTCCAAGCCTGAACGGGTTGAAGCAGACGTCCCGGCCGCACCGCCGACCCCGGCCCGCTCGAGCTCATAACTGGCCTCGGCCTTACCCGATCAGCCCTGGTCCGGTAGCCCGGTGATCTACGCGATAACAAACGCCCTTACGTCCATTCTCAAGATGGTTTAGCCGGTCTTTGCCCCGCAGCGCGACGACCGGCTCAAGCAACGTGCAAACCGGCATACGCAAAAACCCCGTAAACGTGCAGGAAGGAGGATGGATTCCTGGTCCCGCTACCCCCCTCCATCAAAAGCTTACATAGAATGAAAAAACTGAAAGCCAATCGATTATGTTCTCATCTAACCTGAACCAATACGAACTCACCGTAAGCGAAGTCCATCACAACCCCTCGGCCAGTGTTCTCTACGAGCACGCCATCCGCTACGAGAAAGATGCCCACATCGCCCAGAACGGCGCGCTCGTAGCCTACTCCGGCACCAAGACCGGACGTTCGCCCAAGGACAAACGCGTCGTCAAACAAAACCCCTCGGAAAATGAGGTCTGGTGGGGCCCGGTTAACATCCCGCTCGATCCACACGCATTCGCCATCAACCGCGAGCGCGCCCGCGACTACCTCAACACCCGCGAACGCCTCTACTGCTTCGACGGCTTTGCCGGCTGGGATCCGAACTACCGAATCAAGGTCCGGGTTATCTGCTCGCGACCCTATCACGCCCTCTTCATCCACACCATGCTCATCCGGCCCACCAAGGAGGAAGTGGAAAACTTCGGCGCGCCCGACTTCGTCATCTACAACGCCGGCACTTTCCCGGCAAACCGCCTCACCGCGGGCATGGGCTCCAAAACCAGCGTCGACCTGAGCCTCGAAGACAAGGAACTCGTCATCCTTGGCACTGAGTACGCCGGTGAGATGAAGAAAGGCGTGTTCACCATGATGAATTACCTCGCCCCCAAACGCGGCGTGCTCTCGATGCACTGCTCCGCAACCGCAGACAAGGAAACGGGTCGTTCCTCGCTTTTGTTCGGCCTTAGCGGGACCGGCAAAACCACCCTCTCGGCCGACCCCAAGCGCCTGCTCATCGGTGATGACGAGCATTGCTGGAGTGACGAAGGCATCTTCAACATCGAAGGGGGCTGCTACGCGAAAGCGATCAATCTCACGCCCGAGACCGAACCCGATATTTTCCAGGCGCTCCGCTTCGGCGCAGTGCTCGAAAACGTGGTGCTGGATGAGGACCGTCTGGTGGACTACCGGGACGTCAGCATCACCGAAAACACCCGCGGGGCGTATCCCATCGAATTCATCGACAATGCGAAGATTCCGTGCGTCGCGGGTCACCCGGCGGACATCATCTTCCTGACCTGCGACGCGTTCGGGGTGCTGCCGCCGGTGAGCTCGCTCTCCCCGGCCCAGGCGATGTACCACTTCGTCAGCGGCTACACGGCGAAGGTCGCCGGTACGGAAGTGGGTGTGAAGGAGCCGTCAGCGACCTTCTCGCCCTGTTTTGGCGGGCCATTCCTGGTCTGGCACCCCAACAAGTATGCGGAACTTCTGGCCGCGAAGATGAAAAAACACGGCACGCGCGTTTGGCTGGTGAACACGGGTTGGAGCGGCGGCGCGTACGGCACCGGCAAGCGGCTCAGGCTCGCGCACACTCGCGCGATTATTGACGCCATCCACGGCGGTGACCTCGCACATGCCAAGACCCAACGCGATCCGGTATTCGGCTTGGCGGTAGTGACCGAATGCCCTAACGTCCCGAGCGAGATTCTTATTCCTCGAAATACTTGGTCGGACAAAGCCGCCTACGAGGCAACGGCGAAGAAGCTCGCCGGTTTATTCAGTGAGCACTTCGCCGCCTACGAAGGGGGGGCCGGTGCTGACGTAAAAGCCGCGGGTCCCGTTGCGTAATTTCGCCAACCGTTACAATCCGTGGCGACTTGGGGTAGCAGCAGCTACCGGCAAGCTTGTCACGGAATCTGTCGATGAGAGGAGACCGAGACGTATGGTGGTAGAATTCGCCTGAATCGCTGTCCGGCAAGGTCGTCCGCGCGGAGGGAGCGGCACGGTTCATCGGGAATGACATGACTATCGGGATGAGCGGCTTTACCCGGGCGGGCGGTTCCTCAGTGCATTTCTGGCCGAAATGAAAGGTTTCAAGGTCGGTCGGTGCGTTTTTTGTCGTCGTTGGTGCAACCGTTGCTGCCGCAGGGCCCACCGTAGGGGCGCGTCAAGCGCTTGCTTTCCTCATAGGGGAGGATCTCGAGAATAACGCCCTCGCGTAAGGCCGCCTGCACGCGGCGCCAAGCCTCGGGCGTGAACAGGTCGCCATGGGAGCTTAACAACTCTTCGCGAAGGTCCGGCCGTAAACCAAGAAAGCGCGGGAATTCCTCGGGGAAGATATCGCCCTCGCGCACGGAAACCCAGGGCTCGGGGCGATCTCCTCTTCATAACTGGTAGGCGGCGGTAACTCCCGAAAGTTACAATCCGTTAGCAAGCAGAGTTCGTCGTAGTCGTAGAAAACGACGCGGCCGTGGCGGGTAACACCAAAATTCTTCAAGAACAGGTCGCCCGGGAAGATGTTAGTCGCGGCAAGATCGCGGATGGTTTGGCCGTAATCGCGAACCGCCGCGCGCGCCGCGGCGTCGCTGGTTTCGGAGAGGTAGAGATTTAGCGGTCGCACCCGGCGCTCCATGTAAACGTGCCGGATGATGACGTGGCCATCCTCAATCGGCACGGAGCTCCCCGCGTTGCGCAGCAGTTCTTGGAGCAGGTCCGGCCGGAAGCGGCCTTGTTCGATTCACAAATGTTCATACCCATAGGCCTCCACCAGCCGTCCGGCGCGGTCATGCTCGAAGACGAAGCGGTACTTACGCATGACCTCCATTCTGGACGAGGTTTTCGGGGGATCGAACCGGTCCTTGATGACTTTGAACACGACGTCATAGGCGTGAAGGGTGAACACCAGCATGACCATGCCCCGTACGCCTTGGGCGGTCTCGAAACGGTCCGCGGAGAGGTGCAGGTGGTATAGGAAATCGCGGTCGAATTCGGTCTTGCCGTGCTTGTGGTAACCGGTTGCGGTGTAAAGCTCGCCCAGGCGCTTGCGGGGCATCAGGGTTTTTAGGAAACGCACCAAGTCGTAAGGTCGCTCGACGTCCACGCGGAAGTATGATCGCGTGAAGCTGAAGAGGATGGCGATATCGTCCTTGCCCGTCAGCACGGCGTCGAGGGTGATCCCGGCTTCCCCGTGCCGCAGGACGAGTCCGAAAGGAAGACAGGATTCGTCGTGCGCGGTAAATGCACAGCCGATCAAGTAAGCGCCCTTGCCGCGGAAAAAGCGGCTTTTCACCGCCTCGATCCGCATTGCCGGACCGCCCAGGGCAGCCTCCAGGCGAGCGGCGGCCGCGGCTGTAGCCCCCGGCAGATCGTCGTATTGTTCGGCGGCAAAACCGGCGTCGGTAAGCATCGCCGCCAACAGGGGAGGAAGGGGGGCATCCTGATAGCAGCATCGTAGGGCGCCAAGCGCGACGGTGGGTGGTGTATCGAAGTCAGTATCGACAAACTCGATCTCTTGGTTAACGCCCACGGTGGCGAAAACGCGCCGTGTCAGAGAATTGAAGAAGGTCTCGGCGATCTCCCACGCTTGGCAGTCGGTAATCCGCGAGGAGTACACTGCCTTGCAGGCGGCCCAGAGTGGCCTCTCCTTGAGCCGGCCCCCCCTAAGTTGGCAGACCTCTACCAACCGTTCAAGGAAGCGACCGTAGAGGCCGAGACGTTCCCTCGCGTCCGCGTAGGTGCCGGTCCAGTCGCAGCCAAGGAATCTCTCTTTTGCTCGCCGGGTAATGGCACGGAACTGCACGTGAAAATTGAGGAAGGCGCGGTACGCAGCCTCTGCGCAGAGTGCCGCCAAGCGGATGTCCGTCAGCGTTTTGGCGGTTCGTGGACCGCCGGAAACGGCCTCATCGATCGGCGCGTGGCGAAATTGGTGGGAGAGAGCAGCCTGAGGCAAGTTATCCATCAGCCTTTCATTAAATGATCAATTTCCATCGCGATCAGGCAGACATCATCGGCAAAGGCTTTTGTCGCGGCGAATTGCTCCACTTCGTCGACCAACCGCTTGCAGAGTTCGTCCGCGCAAAGGCCGGCTCGTTGACTCACGGCCCTCTGCAACCGGGGCTGATCGTAATCTTGCGCATCGGCGCCTTCGACCTCGAGCAACCCGTCGGTGAAGAGCAGCAAGGTGTCGCCAGCGCTCAGTTCGCAGGACCAGCTGTGGTATTCTGCATCCTCAAAGATCCCGAGCACCGGGTCGGGCTTCGATTCACCAAACGGGAGCCGCTCAGCGCTGCGCCGCGCCCGGTGCACGCAGAGCGGGGCCGGATGGCCTGCATTGGCGTAATGCAGTTGGCCTCGGGTGCGGCCGGCCAGCAGGTAGCAGTCCGACACAAACATCGTCAGCCGGCTGTGTTTGAGTAGGTGAGCAAGGCCCCGGTTGAGCGCTTGAAGCAACTTGGCCGGTTCAGTCGCGCGGGCGCGCAACTCCTCCACGAGCGCACGCAGGATGGCCGCCACCAGCGCGGCGCACACGCCATGCCCCGTCACGTCGCAAATGAAGATGCCCGCCATGGAGTCAGAGAGCTGAAAGACGTCGAAAAAGTCACCGCCCACCCCGGAGGAGGAACGAAAGAATTGGTGAAAGCGCAGCGCGCTCGCCCATAGGGAAGCCGAACTGGGGAATCGAGGATAGTGCTGCGGCAGCAGCGCGTGCTGCAGTTCGCGCGCCGTCTCCAGGTCCGCTTCCAACTGGGCATTTTTCTCCCGCAGCGCCTCCGCATAAGGCGGCCAATTGCTCCTCGGCAGCCTTGCGCGCGGTGATGTCGCGCGTGGTGGACACCAAACCAATCAGCTCGCCCGCGTCATCGCGCAGGGGCATCTTTGTGACCGACATCCAGACCCGCTTCCCGGCATAGTCAATATAACGCCCTTGCAGATTTTTGATGGAGATGTAGCCCGGCATGGAATCAAGCACCGCGCAGCATTTTATTTTCCAAGGCAAGCTTCTCGGCCCGGCGCTGGTAGTCGGCTAATTGCGATTCTGCGCCTCGATCACCCGGCGCGAGTTTGTGGTGCTCATCGTTCGTACCGCCCGGCGTGGCGCCTTAGCTCTACCACCCTTCCAAATCGGACGGTAGTAACGGCTTGGTGAAGGAAACACCGTTCATCGAATCAACCTCGAAAAAGGAAGGTCACTGGCCGTCATACCGGCCCTCGAACTCCTGCTGAATCCATTCTTCTTTGTCATAGTATACCAACACCGGACAGGGGGCCCGGTGCAGAATGTGAACGGCGTGGTCCAGGTTAAAGAGCCGCCTGAGGCGGCCCGGGTGATGGCCGGCCGTGATGATTAAGTCGGCGTTGAGGTCACGGGCAAGCTGCGCGATTTGGTCGGCCGGCTCGCCCGTCAAGACCCTCCCTTGACAATGCGGGCAGGTTAGCCGGACGCTTTGCGCCAACTCGGCCACCGCCTCCTGCGCGGCTGCCCGCTGCCGTTCGGGCGCGGTGAACACTTCCGGGGTGACGATCAATGGGTTGACCGGTTCCGGCGGGCAGACGTGCGCCAGGGTGAGCGAGGCCCCGAACGCCTGGGCAAATTGCGCCGCGTAACCGACCGTGGCCGCGGAATGCGATGAAAGGTCAACCGCCACGACGATTGCCCTATCGTAACGGCACAGGGCGGCGCGGGTTTGGCTTCTAGGGCATACATGGGTTCATTTTGGAGGCTTGCTCTGGCGAGCAACTTAGGCCGGCCGAGTGTGGGATGCTCACCACGGCTTGCCGAGATTCAACCTTTTGTTGGCGACGCGATCGCGGCGGATCAACCCGCTTAAGAGGACAGGAGTTACGCACCATGAGGGTGCGTGACCGCGCTGGATAAAGTTAGTGATGGCTTGATCCGCGAAGTGACGCTTCATGCGCTTTTTTTTGGAGTCGTACTGGGCGTAGTGTCTTACGGCGAGGTTCTTATCGACCGTTCGAAACGCGCCACTTCCCGTACCACCTCCGATTCTGGCGCCTTTGATTTAACCGTGATTTGGACCGTAAATTTCATGCCCGCTCCTGCTCTCGGCATTTTACCGTGGGAGAGCTGGCTCGGTGGCGTGCATCGGAGAATCCGGTGCTTGGCCGAGTTCGCTCAGCCGGTGACGTGAGCGTTGGTGGCCGATTGAGGGATGTCGCGCCTGGAGAGCCGTAGGCCCCTTTTGTCCATAACGAGGGTACCGTCCTCAGCCTCCGGTTTTTCCTGGTCTCCTTTCCAGCCACCCCAAGGTTGTTAACAGTCCCCGTTAAGGGGTAGAACGTCTGCGAGCCGGTTTTTTGCCGAAGCCTGTTACGTCGCAACGAGTAAATTTACTAAAAGTATGAATAATATGGATTCCATCGGGTGAGTTCTTTCGGAATTGCACTCCGGAGGAACTTTCCCTACTGATACGAGGGTCGTTCTGAAGGGCCAATCCCCCATGAACTCTCTCCAGTTCCTCAGCAGTATACCCATCCGGCACTTTACTCTGCCGTTCATAATTGCCGCCTCCGCCATTACAACCCTGCACTCCGAGGAAAACTTCCGGCCGAACTCGCTGTGGCCCGATGGCGTGAGGTTAACCCACCCCGAACATTTCGTCACCGCTTCTGTGGTCGACGTGGTGCGCGACGACACCCTCAAACTGCGGGCCGGGCCCGGCACGCGCTTTGCCGTCCTGGTGGGTATCCCGGCCAGCGCAACTGACCTTACCGCGTTCGATCAGGACCAGGTCTGGGATGGTGATGCGTGGTGGTGTCCGGTCGACTGGGAGGGGTACCGAGGTTATGCGGCAAGGGCCCACTTGTCTCAAGAACCGGCTGAGGGCCCCATTCCGGGACAAGACCTGCGTGCCGGTGGCAATCCGCAGGTTCAACAACCGCCAGACGTTCGCCCCTCCCACCCTGAAGGACAGGATGAGACGCAAAGTGCCCAATGGCCCGATGGCACGAAGCTAACCCACCCCGAACATTTCGTTGCCGCTTCTGTGGTCAACGTGGCGCGCGGCGACACCCTCAAACTGCGGGCCGGGCCCGGCACGCGCTTTGTCGCCCTGACGGACATCCCGGCCAGCGCAACTGACCTTACCGCGTTCGATCAGGACCAGGTCTGGGACGGTGACGCGTGGTGGAGTCCGGTCGACTGGGAGGGTTACCGAGGTTATGTGGCAAGCACCCACCTGTCTCAAGAACCGGCTGAGGGCTACCCTCCGGGACAAGACCCGCGCGCTGCCGGCAATCCGCAGGTTGAACAACCGGCAGACATTCGCCCCTCCGACCGCTCCCTCCCGGATCGTGTCACCCTCGGCGCTGCGGGAGGAAATCGTCAAGGTGACCGGCACGACCCTTACCGGTGGAAGGTGAGCATCGTGACGACGATCTTTTGGATCGGCGAACGCCCCTCACGGAATAACCCGGTCACCAACTGCAGGAGCGCTTGGGACAAGTATTGGGTCTACAACTACGGCGGTTACGATAGCCCCGACCCCGCCGTTCGCCGCCATTTCATCCCGGTTCACTTTGTGCCGCGCGAAAACCCCTTCTACGTCGCGCTGCCCTATAACGACGTGGTCGGGCATCACACCAAGCGGGAGGCCGCATGGGTGGTCCCCTGGTTCCGCGAGACGTTTGTGCGGGATGGCCAATCGGTCTTGAAAGACCGCTGGATTGCCATCCGGCACGGGAACCGGGTTTGTTACGCGCAATGGGAGGATTGCGGGCCGTTCCGGACCGACCACTGGCAGTACGTGTTCGGTCAGGAGCGGCCGCGGCCCAACCTGAACCAAGGGGCGGGCCTGGACGTCTCACCGGCGGTGCGCGATTACCTCGGGCTGGCCCCCACCCGGGACATCTGCGACTGGAAGTTTGTCGAGTTTGCTGGCGTGCCCTCGGGTCCCTGGCTGCGCTACGGGCAGAACGGCCGGTTTGCGCTCTCGCGAAGGTAAAGTGGCGGTCGAGAGCGGGAGATTCCGGGGGGTCAGGCCACTTTCTTGGCCTGCTCTTGAGGGCGGAAAGCAGGCTACCAGCGCCGGAAAGTGTTCTCCCACTCCTCATCAGGTACCCGGGTTAGTATCTGCAGCAGCAGGTGTGCTCCGCGCTCGCCGCACCTCGCGATCTTGTGCCAACGCCCATAGTTGACGGTTGAGGACCGGCCGGGCTGGACGCCCGGTAGGCTTCCACCCGATTGACGGCTTCACGCAGTTCGTCGAGATTGCCTCCGCTGCAAAAGAGGGAGAGCATTGGCCAAAAGCGGTGAGGCAGGTTCGCCTTTTCCGAGGTTAGCTGAGGACGAAGGCTAGATGGCAGACGTGATCAATAATATTCAGCGACGGCCGCCAACTTCATCGACGTGCCGCAATAGGTGGGCCGGACCTTCGTAGACCCGTGCGGCGCCAGCGCGCTCGAGTTCCTCCTGCCCGTACCCGCCGGACAACATCCCGACGCCGAGGGCCAGCGCGCGCCGGGCCGCGAGCATATCCCAGATGGAGTCGCCAACGACGACGGAGTGCTGGATGTCGACGCCCAGACGATCTGCCGCTTCCAGGAACAGGTCGGGATCGGGCTTGCCGTGCTTAACCTGGTCGCGAGTCACGACGGGTACGACGGCAGGATCGACGCCGAGCGCGTCCAAATTCAGCCTGGCGGTCTCCATTCGGCCACTGGTGGCAATCGCCCATGGGATTCCACTCGCGGTCAGGTAATTGAGGAGTTCGCGCGCGCCGGGCAGGGGCCTCACCTCGTGGCGATGGCGCGTGTAAGCCTCGGCGTGCAGCCGGCGGAGCCGGTCCACGCGCTCCGGACTGATTTCAAGACCGGTTTCTCTCAGCAGCATGTTGGTGAACAATCCACCGCTCATGCCGATTCTGCGGTGGATGCGCCAGACCGATAAATGGATTTCCTCGCGATCCAGGGCCTCCCTCCAGGCGAGCACGTGCAGGTAAACGCTGTCTACCAGCGTGCCATCGAGGTCAAAGAGGAAAACCATCTGAATGCGAGGCATGGCGGGTATCAGGCGCGTTTCGGTTTGATATCATGGACACGGCTACCGCCGTGAGCAAGCTTTCTCAGATCAGGCGCCGCATGTAGGGATTCGTTTTCTGTCGTAGGGCAGAAGCGTTCTCATAGGTTCCTTTTCCGGCCCAAGCGAACTGGCTTGGGCCTTTTGATGGCAGGCATCATCTCATGCGTTTT